>OOCB01004410.1_pt1 | contig 11873 bp, 8 predicted proteins | sample 1671351 | NCBI WGS metagenome assembly OOCB01 (sample SAMN06348148, study PRJEB24527) | human gut metagenome | biome: human gut; feature: ankylosing spondylitis patient; material: feces | host: Homo sapiens | place: China | collected 2015-10
ATTTTCTGCAAATTTACGCTCTTGGAACCATATAAACAACTGTACTACAATATTTTAATTTATAGAACTCCTCTTAAATGAAAAGCGCAGGGCCGGGAGGCCCGGCCATACGCCTTATTCTGATAATTAATTATTTAAAAGCATCGATAATGCCTTTGAAGTCAGCAACTTTCAAAGCAGCACCACCAATCAGTCCACCGTCTACATCCGGGTTAGCGAACAATTCTTTTGCATTTGAAGGCTTGCAGCTACCACCGTACAGGATAGAAGTGTTTTCAGCAACTTCCTGTCCGTATTTTGCAGCAACCAAAGAACGGATGTGAGCGTGGATTTCCTGAGCCTGTTCCGGAGTAGCAGTCTTACCTGTACCGATAGCCCAAACCGGTTCGTAAGCTAGGATTACCTTACCGAAGTCTTCAGCAGACAAAGAGAATACAGAAGCCAACTGAGCTTCAACTACTTCATTCTGCTTGTTAGCTTCGCGTTCTTCCAACACTTCACCGATACAGAAAATCGGTTTCAGGTTGTTAGCCAAAGCCAATTTAACTTTTTCTTCCAGGATTTCTACTGTTTCGTGGTAGTAAGCACGACGTTCTGAGTGACCCAGGATTACATACTGAGCACCTGTAGATGCAACCATTTCAGCAGAAACTTCACCTGTATAAGCTCCAGAAACTTTATCAGCGCAGTTTTCAGCACCTACACCGATGATAGAGCTGTCAACCAGCGGAGTTACAGAAGCCAGGTGAATAAACGGAGTACAGATAATTACATCGCAATTAGGTTTATCTGCAACCAGAGCTTCATTCAATTCTTTTGCCAAAGCAATACCTTCCTGCAGGTTTTTGTTCATTTTCCAGTTACCTGCTACAATGTTTTTTCTCATTTTGTTTAAATTTTAAAGGATTAGTATTTATAGTGTTTCATCTTTCTCTTGTTCTTTCTTTTGTTCTTTCTCTTTCCGGGACTTTTCCTTTGCCTTATGCCATCTCAGCCACAGCAAGTCGATTACCGTGAGCGCCAGCAGCGGTCCGATGAACCATCCGATGACCTCGAGCAACTTGTGCAATACCGATTTCATATTCAACTGCCCCAGAGGCAATTTCTCCAGAGGAGCATTCAGCAAATACTCATCCGGCAGATTATCCGAACTCCATTTGTTCAGGACCACTCCCTTTTTCAGCAGCATCAGTCCCGGATTCGAACGGATCATTGTCTTCAGCGTAATGTCATCCATCAGCGCGAAAGGATATTCCGCTCCCGTAGCATCCTGCCAGGCTGCAATTTCCTTGTCGGAAGAAGCCGTAAGACACAGAAAACGGTAACCGTTGTCAATGCAATAGTCATACACCTCATTGATCAGATCCATTCCGCTGTCATCGGCCTGAGCCAGATAAGGAGCCACCAACAAGAAGGTATAACTGCTATCGTTCAAAACCGCATCGGTCAGATCCTCTCCATCCTCCTGCGACTGAATGGCAAAATCATGAATCGGCGGTTCGTATCCCTTTTCCTTGATCCGGGTATGAGAGTCCACAAAGACCCAAGTCGTATCCGTAGGCAGCGCATCTACCGTAAACTCCTTCTCCACACCTTCCTTGGCATATATGAACGTCGTTTCATAAGTCGTCATTTTTTCTCCTTCGGGAATTTCCATTCCCTTACGGATGTCCGCCCCTATGTGATAAGGTCTGAAATCGAAGACCGGAAGATGTCGTATACAAAAAATGGTATAGAAAATGATGAAGACCACTCCATACAGCGCAACCAGCCAATCGACCTTTGTCGATACCAGTTTGACAATCAACGTCTTTCTCCATTTATACAGCGATATGGCAGCAATCAGCAACACCACATTCTTGGCGAAAGTTTCCCAGTTCGACAAGACTACGGCATCTCCGAAACAGCCACAGTCCGATATCGGATTGGCAATGGCCAGCCACAGCGTCAGCGGAGTCATCAGCGACATCACCAGCAACACCAAGGTAGGAGCCACCCTGCGATGAATGCCGAAAAAAAGATAAAATCCCAAAGCAAACTCGAAAACTCCCATACCCATGGCACCCAGATAAGGAACCACCGCAGGCATGAAGTCCATTATCCCCCATGCCTCCAGATAATCCTGAATCTTATAGACCGTGCCCAGGGGATCGTTGGCTTTGACAAATCCGGAGAAGATAAATACAGCCGCCAGCAAAAAACGGCAGATATTCACCCATACAACAACCGCAATATGTGTGTTTCTATTCACCAAATTCCAGTTTAATTAATCCGAAAACCGAATAATTAATCATATCCATATAGTTCGCATCAATACCCTCCGAGACCAGAGTAGCGCCTTTCAGCGACTCAATCTGCTTGGTGCGATAAATCTTCATCAGAATCAGGTCCGTATAAGAAGTGATGCGCATGCTTCTCCAGGCCTCATCGTAATCATGATTTTTGGCCACCATCAGTTCCAGTGCCTGATGTGCATATTTGTCATACAGTTCCAGAGCCTGGGCTTCACTCAGGTCATCGGTCTCCGAATAGCCCTTTTCCAGCTGTATCAGTCCGATGATACCATAATTCACAATAGCGATAAACTCCGACCTGATTCCTTCGGCAATCAAAGCCACCCCCTTCGTCTCGATGCTCCGGATGCGGTTGGCCTTAATAAAAATCTGATCGGTTACAGAAGAAGGACGCATAATGCGCCATGCAGCTCCGTAATCGTGTAATTTCTTCGCGAACAAGTCGCGACAAATAGCTATCACATGCTCAAACTGTTGTCTCGTTTCTTCCATATATTAACACCATTATGACCTGACAAAGGTACTATTTTTAAAAGAACCATCCAATAAAAGTCCCATGTTTCATTCTTGCACAAAGCCCAAAAAGGGATTAAAGACTCATCAATGACATGGATGACGCTTTAACCCCTTTATGATATAGCTTTCAAAAATACGCCTCAAAGTGCCTGTCAAGAGCATTTCAGCACCTGACCGATACGCAATGTGGTAGTGCGCTTGATACCGTTCAACTGACACAGGCGGTCAATTGACACATGATACAGACGGGAAATCTTTCCTAAAGTATCACCCGAACGCACCTTATGGAAACGGATTGCATGTTTGGCAGCCTCTGCAGCTCCTGATTTTCCACTCTTTACCGCAGCCATGGCTTTTGTACGCTGATAAGAATACATATTGGCTCCGCGGATAAACAGGTAGCTGTCGGCTACGATATCCTGCTGAGGGAAATTAAACATGAATTCCGGATTGATGACTTCACCCAGGAAGCGGGTTTCAAAATGCAAGTGCGATCCTGTAGAACGTCCGGTATTACCTCCCAGACCGATCGGATCACCGGCCTTTACATATTCGTCCTCTTTGACAATCTGCTTGGACAAGTGACCGTAAATGGTTTCCAGTCCGTTATCGTGACGGATCACCACGTATTTTCCGTAGCCTCTCCGTTCGTATTTCACCATTCGTACCCTACCGTCGAAAGCCGCACGTATGGTATCACCGATATATACCTTGATATCGAGTCCGTTGTGCATACGGCGCCAGCGGGGACCACATTTTGAAGTAATTTTGGTATGGCTTGTAGGCATGCAGAAATTAGTAAGATCAATTCTGAAGCTGTCTGGAATCTCTACAGATTTACCATACGCATGAACTCTTTCATTACTCCAGTTCGGATACAAACTATAAGCCGGATAAACGGCCTGTTCTGCCTTAATCTGACGTATCAGGGCCAATGAATCTACTGCTTTCAGCTTACGATCGATGGGAGCTTGCCGTGCCAACAAATCTTGTCCTGATACATTTACACTGACAAAAGCCAATGCTGCTACTGCAACGGTTTTAATACATTTCAAAATCATTATATATAATATTTTTCAGCCGGCTATGACCTGGAACCCTCTTCTTTTAAAGTTCCTTTTTACCCGATAGCCACTACTGGTTTAAACACTTCTACATTCGAATATCCTCCCCTAAAGTACAAGGACTTTGCAAAAAACGTTCCAAATATAGTTTTTTTTCAGTAATATTCCACTGTAGATTAACGATTTTTCAAGTATTTTACATGCCCGTCAAAGCATTATTTCGATATATATGTTATACAACATAATAGACATGAAAAGAATGTAATCATTCTCCTTTTCATGCCTATCACTGTTCCGGACTGTCAGGTCGCCCGTACGGACTTCCTGTATTTCTTACAGGCTATCCTTTTTCACAAATTTTCCGTTTTTCCATTCGTAGCACAGAGGCTGCTCCTTCAAAAACTGCTTCAGCTGCCCGGCCTTTTCCTTTTCCATATACGAGGGCGTCATATAATCGAAACGGATTACAGCATCTTTCTCTGACAGACTGGCCTTCAGCAAATACATATCCGCGTATTTTTTCAATCCGGCCAGCGAATCCGCCAACGATTCAGTGGCAGGTACCGCATAAAAATCGTCTTCAGCAGGCAAGGTCAGAAAATCCGCCGCATCCAGCCGCTTCCAGTCGGTCGTATAGAAATCCACCTTACTGTCTTCCAACGGTCCCAGATAAGTATGTACCACACACATCACCTTCACCGAGTCGGACAAGGGCAATAATTTCATTTCCACCCGGCTCGATTCGGTTGGCTCCAACAACAGATAGTCGGTTGTCATTTTAACCATCTCCGCACTTCTGCCGAAACGGTTTTTCACCTCAGCCTTCATGCCGCTAGCCAGGAAATCCCCAAAATCCTCACGGTTCACCTTGGTCAATAAAGGAGAAAGCGAATCCGGCAATGCAATGAAAACCGACTTGATATCCTGAGCCTGCAACGTCAGTACACTACACAATACAATCAATAAGCCCGCTATTTTTTTCATATCTTCTTTTTCATTAAGCTATCACCGGCCAAAGGTACACAAATATTTCTTATCAGCAACCTCTCTCTCCTCTGTTCACATTTTTTTTGCTCTGCTCGCCTCCCCCTTCCTTGCGTTTCAGGAAGTCGGTCGGATTCTCTCCAAAGTATTCCTTATAGCATTTGGTGAAATAAGAAGGCGAACTGAATCCCACCTCATAGGTCACTTCGGCAATGGTCTTCTCGGTAGAAGCCAGCAACGAAGCCGCCTTTTTCAGACGCAGCATCCGCAACAGTTCATTCGGAGAGTGTCCGGTAAGCGCCTTGGTCTTTCGATACAACTGTACCCGGCTCATTCCGATCTTTTCACCCAGGCTTTCCACACTCAGCTCCGGATCCGACAGATGGTCCTCCATCAGCTGCTGCAGTTTCTCCACGAATCCCTTATCCACTCCGGTAATCGTTTCTTTCTTCAGCGAGGCCGCATCGGTAAAGAAAGTCTGCAGCCGCTTCCGGTTATCAATCAGGTTACGAAGGCGTACCAGCAGCAATTCCGCACTGAACGGTTTCAAGATATACGAATCCGCCCCGCACTCATACCCTTTCACCTTCTGCTCGTTCATCGTATAGGCCGTCAGCATCATGATTGGAATATGCGATGTCTGCATCTCCGCCTTCAGTCTCCGGCAACATTCCATTCCATCCATCACCGGCATCATCACATCACAGATAATCGCATCCGGAACGTATTTCAAGGCCTTCTGCACCCCTTCCAGTCCATTCGCCGCTTCCACTACCACATACTTCTCCTGAAGCAGCATCCTCACATAATCGCGTATGTCCTGATTGTCATCGATAACCAGCACCACTTCCTTCAGGTCCGGCCGGATATCCGGTGCCGAAGAAGTCTGTACCGTCTCCTGATCGGCCGACAATACCGCTCCCTCCTTCAGATTCTCCATAATCGCATTCCGGTCATTTCCTTCCGCACAGTTGCCCGCCTGTTTCATCGGCAGTTCCAGGATAAAGGAAGTTCCCTTACCTTCCGCACTCTCCACACGAATCTGTCCGTGATGCATCTCCACGAATGCTTTCACCAAGGCCAGACCGATACCGGAACCGGCATAATGCACGTCAATCTGATAAAAACTTTCAAAGATATGGTTCACATGCTCTACCGACATTCCCACGCCCGTATCGGTGCAGCACAACTGAAGCCATTGTTCGCCGTTGCGTTCCATGCACGTAGCCTTTATCTCAATCTTTCCGTTCTCGGGAGTAAACTTAAAGGCGTTCGACAGCAGGTTATAAACCATACGCTCTATTTTCTCCGCATCGGCCACCATCGTATAGTCCTTACCTTCTTCCACCGATACCGCAAAACTGATATTCTTTTTATAGGCCAGTGTCCTGAAAGCCTCCGTCCATTCCTTAAGTTCCTTGGCCAGGTCAAATTCCGACAGGAACAGCTGCAGCTTACCGGACTCAAATTTCCGGAAATCCATAATCTGATTGATGAGCCTCAGCAGTACCGTCACATTCTTCTTGGCCATGTTCAGCAAATAGCGCTCATGCTCTCCCAGCGAATGACTCTCGAGCAGCTGGTTGACCGGATCCGCAATCAGCGTAAGCGGCGTACGGAAGTCGTGAGACACATTCGTAAAAAAAGCCAGTTTTGCATGCGTAGCCGCCTCCAGCTGATTGGACAAGTCGAGCAACTGGTCGCGCTGCTCTTCCAACTGCTTTTTCTGTGCAGACAGTTCCTCATTAAGATGCTTCTTCACCCAAAAAGCCCGGACCACCAGGAAGAGGATTCCCCCTACCAGCAGCAAAATGACGATACAGGCATACAGCAACATACGCTGTGACGAGTAACGCATCAGAAACTTATCCATCTGGAAGTTCAGCAATTCGATTTTCTGGTCCAGCTGAGAGATATGTGTGGTCTGCATCTGCATCACCCTCACATTCGATTTGTCGACAAGAGCCGACGAAAGTTTGTTTTCGCGATTGTATTTTTCTCCCTTCAGGATAGTCATCGCCAGCTGCATGATCCGGTCGCCACCGGTCGGATAGATAAACGTCGCATCCAGCTGTCTGTTGGCCACCATATCGATACCATATCCCTCTCCGGCAAGCGCATCGATTCCCACAAACAGGATATCCTGCTGACGTCCGCGGTTTTCAGCTGCCAGATAGGCCCCTTTAGCCATAAAATCATTCTGTGTAAAAATCATGTCGATTTCGGAAAAGCGCGACAAGATCGAATCCACAGCCTCAAAAGCCGGCTGCTGTAACCAGGCCGCATCAGCCGATGCCACCAGCGTAATCTCCGGCGCCTGCTTCAAGGCCTCCACCAGCCCCTTATGACGCTCCACTGCCGGGCTCGACCCCTTCAAGCCCATAATCTCCACCAGTTTGCCCTTGCCTTGCAACCGGCCCACGATATATTCACCGGCCTTATATCCGATCTCGTAATTGTCAGCTCCGATATATGCCGAATATTTTTCCGACTGAATCTTCCGGTCGCACAACACCACCGGAATCCCTTTGTCAAAAGCCTCTTCCACCACAGGCGTGATTGCCTCCGATTCGTTCGGTGATACAATCAGCAAATCCACCCCCTGGGCGATAAAAGACCGAATATCCTCTATCTGCGTCTGATTATTGTCATTGGCACTCCGGATCTCCACCTGCACCTCAGGATAGAACAAGGCCTCACGTTTAATTTCCTTGTTCATCTGCTCACGCCACTTGTCATTGCTGCACTGTGAGACACCCACCACGAAACGTGGCTCATGCGGTGTACACCCGCAAACCAGCAAGCACAACCATCCCAACAATATATAAAAATTCCGAATACGAGTCATGTCTTTTTCATTTCAACAAATACAAATTTAAGGTTTTAGGTTTATATTACAAATACTCTCAGAAATTATAAGTAATATAAAAAACAAAAAGAAAGCCGGCAGCCCTCACAAAGCATCCCCTTACTTTAACGAAAGCTACCAGCCCATCACAAAAAACAGATGTTCTTATTCTTTTACATAGTCAGGCAATACAGGCATTGCACCGTTCTGCGTACATACAAAGGCAGAAGTCTTCACAGCCCGCAAATGTGCCTCACGTACGGTCTTGCCCATCAGGATAGAAGATACAAATGCAGCCGTAAATGAATCTCCGGCTCCTACCGTATCTGCCACCTCTACTTTAGGAGTTTCCACGAAAGATACCTCACCCGGAGTAAATACATAGCTTCCGTTCACTCCGCAGGTCAGAATCAGCATTTTCAGATTATATTTGGCCAAGAGAATCCAGCACTTGTCCTGAAGGTCGATGCCCGGATATCCGAACATACGGCTCACCGTCACCAGTTCCTCGTCATTGATCTTCAGAATATTGCATTTACGGAAAGAATTACACAGAATTTCCTTTGTATAGAATCCCTGACGAAGGTTGATATCAAAAATCTTCAGTGTATCCTCGTCGGGCATGGCATCCAAAAAGCGGTTGATGGTCTCACGCGATACCACACTTCTCTGAGCCAGCGAACCGAAGCAGATAGCTTTTGTCTGCTTGGCCAGACCTTCCAGAGCCGGAGTATAAGGAATATTGTCCCATGCCACTCCTTCCTTGATGTCATAGCAAGGAACGCCTTCCGCATCCAGAGACACCTGTACCGTACCGGTCGGATAAGGTACCGTTTCAATCATACAGTTCAATTTCTTCTCACGGAAATTCTCCAGGATTTCCATTCCCAGTTTATCTTCTCCCACCGCGCTGACTACACGGCTTTCCAGTCCGAACTGAGACACATGATAAGCAAAGTTGGCAGGCGCACCACCAATTTTCTTTCCTTCCGGAAGCACATCCCAAAGCGCTTCACCGATTCCTACAACCAATGTATTCTGATTCATGATATTATATGATTTAGATTTACACAACCGTCATTTCTTAATTTTCAGCGTATAGCCCAGCAGATAAACCACTCCTACGGCCATCACAGCAATCGCTCCGCTCTGTCCTACCGCATCACTTGCCACTCCCATCAGCAGCGGGAAGACAGTACCTCCGAAAAGACCCATGATCATCAGACCCGAGATCTCATTCTTCTTTTCCGGTTCCGACAGCAGTGCCTGAGAGAATATGATGGAGAACACGTTGGAGTTACCGAATCCAACCAGTGCAATCGCCGTATAAATTACCGCCAGCTGGTCTGAGACAAACAAACCGATCATTGCCAGCAACATGCAGCATACACTGAGAAGGAAGAACGAACGTGAAGAGAACTTCTGAAGGATAATCGCTCCGGAGAAACATCCCAGCGTACGGAATATAAAATACAGACTGGTAGCAAATCCGGCCTCTTCCAAAGTCATTTCCAGACGTTCCATCAGAATCTTAGGTGCAGTGGTATTCGTACCCACGTCGATACCTACGTGACACATGATTCCCAGGAAGCACAACAAAATAAACGGTTTTCCCAACAGGCCGAAGCAAGCAGCAAATCCGGAAGCCTTGTCCGGTTTTTCCTCCTCAATCGGAGTAGCTCCCAGCCAGATAATGGCAATCACTGCAATCACCATATATACCGGGAAAAGCACTCGCCATCCCAGACCGAAAGTCGGCATTGCCTGAGTAGCTCCCCACATGGCGATATAAGGTGCCAGGAACGAAGCAATTGCCTTTACAAACTGTCCGAAAGTCAAAGAGCTGGCCAGTTTATCACCCGTGATGATATTGCTCAACAGCGGGTTCAGTGAAGTCTGCATCAAGGCATTACCGATTCCCAACAAAGAGAAAGAGCAAAGCATGATACCGTAGCTGTCCCCAAAGACAGGAAGCAGCAGAGAAACAAAAGTCACCAGCAAACTCAGCAATACTGTTTTTTTCCGTCCGATACGGTTCATCAGGATACCGGTCGGCACCGAGAAAATCAGGAACCAGAAAAACACAAGCGACGGAAAAATATTCGCCTGCGAATCGGTCAGGTTCAAGTCAGCCTTTACATAATTAGAGGCAATACCCACCAAATCTACGAAACCCATGGCAAAGAACGCCAGCATCACGGGTATCAATTTGGCATATTTCATTTGATTTTGATTAGTCATAATAATCTACTTATAAAGTTAATCATTTTGTAATTTTCAAATCTTTAATCCTGTGTCATTGGGATACAGTTCTTAGAAATTGTTCTCCGGTGTATTTATACCGTACAGGCCAAGAAGAAGAGTAGCAATACTGCGTCTCCCGTACAATTTGGAATCTTTTTTTGTAGGTCTCCATAGCATTAAATTAATAATAGTATAAAAGTTTTTATTGTTCACCACAAAGAAAAAGATTATCAAAAATAAAGACATTTAATAATGTTACATCCTATAGCACTATTGTTACATGAAACATTATTTCCACAGGATGTAACATTCCTATTCTAGAAAAAGAAGGAGTTACTGCAGTCTATACACTTTCAACGACTTCACAGTATACCCTTTCTCATCCGAGGTAAAACGCATCTTATTGTAAGGAAGCGAAGGGAACACCAGGTTAGTCATCACAAACTTTCCGTCTTCTCCAAAGGCTTCGATGCTTGAGCGGTCCACAAACAGACGCAAGGTCAGTTCCTTGTCCGTATCTGCAGGAGCCACTGTCACTGCCGGGAAGTCTTTGCTGAAATCAACCGTTCCACTTTCACTCCGGTCCATCACAAACTGGCGGCGGGCCAGGTCGTAATGCATGGAGACTTTCTCGCCTTTCTCGTTCAGAAGACAGAATGCAATCTTCGATGCCCCCTGATTCCGGATGACAAGTTCCACCTCATAAGCTCCTTTATTATCATCAAGCAGACTGGCCACCTCATACTCACCAGCCACATTAAACGACAGCTTGGAAACCTTCTCACCGCGTGCCTTCTTTATCTCAGGCGAAGGTGTACTCTTCAGATACAGTTCCTCTCCCACACGATAAAGCGTAAGGTCTCTTGCAATGGTATTGGCACTGCGGTACTGCCGGGTAGGCACATTATTGGCATACTGCCAGTTGCTCATCCACCCCAGCGCCACACAACGTCCATCAGGCGCATTGTTCCAGGTCACCGTTGCATAATTATCCTTTCCCCAGTCCATCCATTTGGTCAAGGTCGGCGACTCGTTCACAAACGTCTTTCCGTCGAATGAACCGACAAAATACTGGGCAGCACTACCCCCGAACGGTCCTCCGGGATTCAGGTTGCAGATCAGCACCCATTTCTTCTGACGGGTTCCTTCTACCGGGATTTCCACCAGGTCCGGACATTCCCATACTCCCCCATGAGCTCCCTGCATTGCTCCAAACTCACTCTCCTTCTTCCAGTCCTTCAGGTTCACAGAAGAATAGATTTCCATGTGCTGTCCTACAGCCAGCATCATCACCCAATGTTTGCCCGGAGCATACCAGAACACTTTAGGGTCACGGAAATCTCTTTCGGAAGAAGTCAGGATAGGGTTTCCCTCGTATTTGGTGAAAGTCTTACCGTTATCCAGGCTGTACGCCATGCTTTGAGACTGTACATCTCCCCACGGAGTGGATTTTGCTGATGTATAAAAAGCGACAACTGCTCCTTTTCCAAAACCTGCCGTATTCTCATGATCGACCACACATGAGCCACTGAAAATAGCTCCCCATGCGTCAGGAACAATAGAAGTTCCTTCATAAGTCCAATGTACCAAATCTCTACTTGTTGAATGTCCCCAAGTCATATTAGCCCACATTGAGCCATAAGGATTATACTGAAAATACAAATGATACACCCCATCCTTATAGAACATACCGTTCGGATCGTTCATCCATCCATACGCAGGAGTATGATGATAAACTGGACGGTAAATTTCACGATTTGAAAAATCAAACGTATCGGAAAGTTTTATTTCCTTCCAGCACAATGATGAAGAAGGCATACCCGCAACATCTATTGAAATTGTTTTCCCCTGGTAAGCAGATAAATCTAATGGTACATAATAGTCAACTTTTTCACGAGCCAGACGAACATTTATGTTTTGTTC
>OOCB01004424.1_pt1 | contig 11817 bp, 9 predicted proteins | sample 1671351 | NCBI WGS metagenome assembly OOCB01 (sample SAMN06348148, study PRJEB24527) | human gut metagenome | biome: human gut; feature: ankylosing spondylitis patient; material: feces | host: Homo sapiens | place: China | collected 2015-10
CTTCCCCCGCCTTCGCCAAAACGCATGTCGCACCCGATGGACGCCGCTTGAATCAACGCCTCGCCGAGCATTTGTCCCGCGTTTCGGAAAAAGCGGCGGATCTGGTTTGGCGCATGGCGAACCTTGTGGAGCGTCCCGAAGCATCCCTGACGGGCCTACAACCCTGCTCGCTGGAGGCCGTTTTGCGCCCGGCGGATCCGGAAAGCCGTTTCGCATGGCAAAATACGGCGGCTGATGCGCTGGCCGAAGCGCGGGAGGCGTACCCCACAAGCGGTGCCCTTGTTTTCAACATGGCGGGAACCGGCAGCGGCAAGACACGCATGAACGTGCGCGCTGCCTGCGTTCTCTCCCGCAGCGTCGCTCCCCGGTTTTCCATCGCCTTGAACCTGCGTAGCCTTACATTACAAACGGGGCGGGCCCTGCAATGCCAGCTTGGCCTTTCCGACAGCGATCTCGCTACGGTTATCGGCGATGACGTGACGCGGAAACTGTTCAATGCTTCCAACATCAAAGAGAAAGAAAACATTGCCGCCCCGTGGTCAGACGATGACGGCAATCCTGCGGAAACGGAAGCGCTGACCTCCGGCGGAAACTGGCCATTGCCCGCATGGCTGGAATCCTTCTTCCCCAAACCGCAGGAGCGGCGCATCGTTGGCGCTCCTCTGCTGGTTTCCACCATCGACTACCTGATCGCCGCCGGAGAACCACATCGGCAAGGGCATCACGTCAAAGCTCTGCTGCGCCTCATGAGTGCCGATCTTGTCCTCGACGAAATCGATTCCTATGACCCCGAATCCCTTGTCGCCGTACTGCGCCTTGTCCAATGGTGCGCGTTTTTCGGGCGCAACGTCATCTGTTCCTCAGCCACACTGTCCCGCCCCGTAGCGCAGGCCGTGGAAGCGGCCTATGCTTCCGGCGCGGAAATGGCGTGCGCATTGCGGCATGGCAAGAGCGCTTGCACTGACGAGGAAAAGCCCCGTTCCGAGGCAAAGACGCTGTATGTGCTGGCGTTCATTGATGACGCCCTGCCGCCGCTCATAAAAGCCGTACCCCATGTGCCGGAAAAAGGCCGAGCGGAAAGGGCTGCGGCCCTGCTTGCACTGTACGACAGCCGGGTGTCCGCACAGTTGGAGGCCATAGCCGCCTTACCCGTGTACCGCCATGCCGAACTGCTCCCGATGGCTGAAGAAAGCGTCAGCACATGGATGGGTGCCGTGACCGCGGGAGTTCAAAAACTGCACGCCCGCCACGCCCTGACGGATGCCCGCTCCGGCGTGGCGTACTCCTTTGGCTTGGTACGCGTGGCGAATATCGCAACAGCCGTGGACGTGGCCCGGCATCTGGCGAAAGAACTGCCACAGGCGCGTGTTGCTTGCTATCATGCGAACGACTGGCACATCGCCCGCTTCCACAAGGAAAAGAGGCTGGATTTTCTGCTTTCACGTGCGGAAGGCGACAGGCATATCGTGGCTGACCACGAGATCCGCGCCTTTCTGGATGAAGCCGCGCACGAAGAGCGCCCAGACGTGCCTTTCATCGTGGTTGCCACTCCGGTGGAAGAGGTGGGGCGGGATCACGACTTCGACTGGGCCGTACTGGACGTGTCCAGCGCCCAATCGCTGGTGCAGGCCGCCGGCCGGGTCGACCGTCACAGCCTGAGCCCTTGCGGGGATGCGCCCAACATTGCAGTGCCGCAGTTCAACTGGCGGCATTGCCGCAACAGCGATAGGGGCGAACCGCGCGCGCCCGCGTTTTGTTGGCCCGGCTATGAAGGGAAAGACAAGGAAAGGTACTCCATCCATGATCTGGCCCAAATCCTGCCGTGGCGCGAAGGGCGGCTTGTCATAACGGCGGACGTACGCCTTGGCGAGGATTGCCGCCTTGCCAGACGCGACGACAAGGCCATTGCAAAACGGCTGTTTCCGTATTTTGGGCCAGAGACCGGCGAATACTCTTTCGTTGCGGAGCATTCGCCGGCCGCCCTGCTTTCCGAATGGGTTTACAACGAGACACCGTTGCGCAATCGTATGGGAAGAACGGAAACGTGGCGCTTGGGACGTGACGCCGAACGCCTTGGCGATAGTTACGAGGCATTTGTATATCAGGGAGAACGGCGTGGCTCTGGCGGACAGTGGGTGGAGCGCGACGAGCGTTCCTTCCGTGAAGTCGATGCCCTGCCCAACGCATGGCTGTGGCTGGATGCCGAAACCATGCGCGCCCAATGCGAAGCTGTCGGGGTGGACGAAGAACGTGCGCTCTCGGCTGAACTGGTTTCATACAGCGATACTGACAGATGGGAATATGACAAGGGGTTCGGCATTGTCCGCCGTCCGGCGGCGGAATGACAAGGAGAGAAAGGATGGATGAAGCGAACATGGAGGCGGACGGCGGACTGCAGGAACGCCAAGCCAAGAATGAAAAACTGTGGAAAGCCTATCCACCAGAAACCTATCGCAACACAATCGCGGAACTTGTTCATTTCAGCTCGAAAACGGTCAACTCCAACGCGGCCCTCGCGGGGGTGCGTCTCGCTTCGGACGATGCTCTGGATGCCCCTTATGTCTCGGCACGTACGCTGATGGCGCGGGGGGTGCCCCTTTCGCTGGACTACGGCAAGGGCGGCGCGGCGGTGGCGGGCATCTGCAAACAGGTGAATGCCGTGGTACGGGGCAATCCCTTTGCGGAAGCCGCATCGTCAGAAGAACGCCGCGCCATCGAGGACGCCATGACCGGGGCGTGCTCCTCGGCTTTCAGCGTCGGCGTTGAGCATGTGGATCACCGTTTGCGCCAGATCCTGATTCCCAAAGAAGGCGCTGAAGGTGGTTATGTGTCCATGACGCCCATGACAGCGGGCGGGATATGCGAACTGCTCTTCGAAAAGGACAACGGGCTGGTGCCCCGCCATAATGTCGCGTGTGAAGAGGAAGGGAAGCGCATCGGAAAGCCCGAAAACGGAGAGGATGCGGGAAACGCCCCCCGCATGAAGATGCGCAAGCTACGGCAGGCGCAGTTCGGCATCGGCGGCTCCAATCCCCAGAACGTTGGTGGTCTCGTACGTGCCATGCAGCGCCCGCTCTTTGTGGATGCGCCACGCAGCGCGGATGGCTTGAGAGCAGCTTTTTCCCTCTATTACAAAGGAATATCTATCGATTTTTCCCTGACCGGCCCTCTGCGGCAAGCCCTGCTCGCCTACGCGGATTTTCGGCGGCGGCATGGATTGGACAATGGGGAGTCCGCCACGCCCGGGCGAACCGATTTGAAAGCGCGGGAGGAAGAGGAAGCCCTTCTGGGGAACATCGCGGCCGCTGTCCTGCAGCGGGCTGACGAGGCACGGGAAATGCTGCGGGATTATGCCGTTATGCTCCCGCAGGAACAGAACCCTGAAACAGGAACCGAGGCGCTGGTCTCGCCGGAGTTGAGGCCGATTGCGATGCGCGGCTTGCTTGATCCCGCCTTACGCGACAGTACATGGCCCCGCGATATGGCGTGGCTGGTGATCGGCGGCATGGAACATGCCTCATATGCCAACGGAAACCGAGTGATGGTTCTGGATGTGACGGCAACCGCGACGGTTGCGGGGCTTTTGGAGGAGGCGTTTCGATGAGCTATCTTGTCTTTCCCCGCGTGCGGGTTCAGGCCGCCAACATGCTTTCCGCCTCTTTCCTGATGGGCGGGCCGCCGGTCTTCGCTGCCTACGGCCTCGGAGAAGCGCTCTGCTTTCATCTGGGCGGAGGGGCTAAAGTGACGGGCATGGCTCTGATCCACCACAACCGCGAGGCGCTGGGGCAATCTTTTTATGGTGTCTTTTCGCCACAGCAACGGCGGGCGGCAGCGTTCACGTTCGGCAAGTCGGCCAACGGCAGCGACTACTCTTCGAAAAACCCGCACGCCCTTTCTTTGCAGCCCGTGGCCTGCGCCCATCTGCGCGTGAGCATCATCTGGGAACTGGAACAGGTGGCGGGCGTGAAGGAAGCCCGTGAGTTTCTGCACCGGGCGCGGCTTTCCGGCGGCCTCGTGACGGGGCACGGCGAAATCGTCCTCGAAGATTCTCTGGAGGCCGCGTTTGATCGCGTCGGGAACGGGTATGTCGTTACGGACAGACGAGATATGCTCGAAGACAAGGGCAAGAATCAGGCCGAACTTTTGGTGGAAGCGTTGGGAGCGCAGCCTTCGGCGGGCGAGGACAACACATGGCTGTCCGCAGCCTGCCTCGGCTACGCGGCGATCACGCCTTTCGAGCACTGCGGCGGAGCGCGCTGCGGATATACACATGCCTTTGCCGAGCCTCTGGTCGGCATGGTGCAATACCGTTCCTTGCGCCAGTGGCGGAAGGAAGCGGATGCGGAAGAGGCTCTCTGGCGTCCCGTGTGGCTGGATGATCGGCGGGGCGCATTCGTGCTGCGGCAAGAACAAACGGAACCTGAGGATATGTAAGGAGATACCATCATGGCAAAGAAAATGAACAAACTTCCGGGCGTACTGTCGTTTCAGCAGAATTACGGGTGACGGCCCACGTCGATCTGGGAGTCGGTGGGGCTGTTGAAGTCTTCCCTTCGCAAAACTACCTTGAGAATAAGGCACGCGGGTTTGCCCGCCCCCTGTATTGCGTAGGAGGCGCGCCGGACGGACAGGATCAGCACAGCGTACGCATCATGGGACAGGCGGCCTTGCGTGACCAGAAGATCGGCAATGCCCTGCGTACCATCGATACATGGTATCCGGCCTATGAGGAGCGCCGTGTGCCGCTGCCCGTGGAGCCCAACGGCGCAAGCCTCGATGCACAGGAATTCTTCCGCAACAAGGGCGATGCATCCGGCTTCAAGTTGATGCTCCGCGTGAGCGAGCTGGACCCCATGACGCCCGATGGGCTGTTCCTGCTGGCCTGCATTATCCGTGGCGGCGTCTTTTCGGGGAGTGAATGATCATGAGGCCCCAATGGTATTGTGATGCCCTGCCGCTGATCGTGGGAGGCGATACGGGCGCAAGCGGGCCGGTGCTGCGGAACCGAATGTTGAGCTTGCTGCACGGCATATTCACCCAGCGCCCCGGAGCATTTGCCGTCGCTTTCCCCGGGAGGGAACAACTGGCCGTATTGCCTCCCCCCTTGACGGGGGCGTTGCGCGTTTTCGCTTCCTCCCGTGAAGACATGGACTGGCTGGCGGAAAACGTGATTTCACAGCCGTGGTTCCGCGATTACGCCCGGTTGTCCTATCCACGGGCTGTCCCTGCCGACTTTTGCGGTGAGTGGGTACGTTTCGTCAGATACAGAGTGCCCTCTCTATCATCGGATCGTCATGAGGGCGAGGAACATGGACTGTTGAGAAGACGACGCATGGAAACCGCCCGCAAGGCCAAAATGACGTATTTCATACTGCGCAGCGCAGGAACGGGACAGCGGTTCTCACTGGTGGTGAACCGTGAACAAGGAGAACCGCAACGGGAGGAATGCACACCCAACGGTTATGGGTTTTGTGTGACCAGCAGCCCCTTTAGCCTGCCGGAGTTGCCGTGGGCATAAAAAGGCACAGCGAACCACGGCCGCTTCAACTCTCCAAACGGGCCAATGTCTTCTATCTAGAACATGCCCGGGTAGTGCAGCAGGATGACCGTATCGTCTATCTGACGCAGGACGGGGGTGAGTTCGAGCAGATGTTCAACATTCCCGAACGGAACACGGCATTCCTGTTGCTGGGCAAAGGCACTTCCATCACGGATGCCGCTATGCGGCGTATGGCGGCATCCAACGTGATGGTGGGCTTTTGCGGAACGGGAGGATCGCCGCTGTTCAGTGTATGCGACATCGCTTTTATGACGCCGCAAAGCGAATACCGTCCGACTGAATACATGCAGGCATGGGCGGAAATGTGGTTTGACCCCGCACGCCGACTGGAGAAAGCCCGTTGCTTCCTCAGACGGCGCGCGCAGACGACGGCAGAGTGCTGGCGGGAAAACAGCTACCTGCAAAAACTGGGAATAGTACTGTCCGATGCCGTACTGGAGCGTTTCCATTCGGATCTGGAACAGGCCAAAGATGTTCAGGAGCTTTTGCTGGCGGAGGCACGCTGGGCCAAACGTTTGTATGCGGATCTGGCGCGAGGACATGGATTTTCATTCGTTCGCGAAGAAGGCGCGCGGCGTTCAACCTCAAAAGCGGAGGTCTGCAACGGCTTTCTGGATCATGGCAACTATATCGCGTATGGGTATGCCGCTGTGGCGCTTTGTGGTCTTGGGATCAGTTTCGCCATGCCCATCCTGCACGGGAAGACGCGAAGAGGCGCGCTGGTATTTGACCTCGCGGATGTGGTCAAGGATGGTTATGTCATGCCTCTGGCCTTCGAGTGTGCCAAAGAAGGAGAGACACAAAAAGATTTCCGGCAACGCCTTATCGAGCACTGCCAAGAGGAAGATGTTTTGGACTTCCTTTTTGACTTCATGAAAAACCTGTGTGTAAAAAACACATGATATAAACGTGTTACATCTAGCTCACCAAAACGAAACCTTCAGAAGGATTTGAAATACAATCTGCTGAAAAATAAGTATATTGTTTTCAAAAACTCTAGTTATCCGCCGTGTAGGCGGTTTAGAAGACTTTCCCCCTTATGCGACTCTGACCGCATACGTTATCCGCCGTGTAGGCGGTTTAGAAGGTGAAGGCCCGCAGGAACTTTCTGAACCAGTGGTTATCCCCGAGTAGGCGGTTTAGAAGTCACGGTTGGGGCTTTTTTGCGCCTGCCCTTGACATAGTACTCGTTTATATGGCGAGAGAGGGGTAGGAGGAGGGCATGGCCCTGGCGCGTGGTGGACGGGCTGTTCTTCTGGCAGAGGGAACACTGCAAGAGCAGTTATGAGAGCGAGAGGGAGGGGAGGCAGTCGCCGCCGGAGTTAAGAGAGAAAAAGGCTATTCTATAAATAATAAGCAAGGATTGCCCTATTCCATCCCATACAGTATCCTCCTTCCCCAAAAAGGAGAGAGGTCATGCCACTACCTATGCCAGAGGAAGAGGAAAAGTTTCGCTGTCCACACGGTGAACGTAATCAGGCGTTGATGCTCTGCTCGCTTGATTGTGATTTGTCCGGTGCTCATCCCGATAGAAAGGCGAAAGCGGATGGTCGGTTTATCATCACGTCGTGGTGGTGCCTGCATAAGTGCAGGTGGCTCCCGGAACATCGAGACGAGGTTCGATTTGTGGCAAAGAAGTCGGACTGAAGAAACCAAAAAACTCCACCTTCCGGCATGAATCGGAAGGTGGAGTTTTTTGGTGATTCAACATATGAAATTCCGTGGAACAGTAATCTCGGGAAGACACATTTTGCCGTCTGCACCACATATTTTGGTGTAACATTAATGTTACATGTTGAAATTCCTAATTAACATTCTTTTTTTATGGAAAAGGGAGGACCACCGCCTCGTTCGGCGCCTCCCCATTGGGGCTATGCCGTCGGGCAATCCCCCCTCAGGAGCATTACCAGCCTTGTGATGACCATACCACAGAAAACCACCGTCCACGCCCCCAGCGCCACGTACACGAAGACTTCCGGCAACGGCAACAGGAATTCCAGATTCAGAGACTTCGCCAGCATGGCCGTACATGCGGTGTACATCCCCAATGGGAACACCATGCCCCAGTATTCCGGGGTGTAGGCCGCCGGGTATTGCTTCACGCTGTGCCGCCAGAACCCGAGCAGAAAAAGCATCGGGATCCAGAAGGTCGCCGTGGCCCACGCCATGAGCGTCAGCCCTTTGATGAACGGGAAAAACTCCATCAACAGCGGCGATGCGCCCGGATGCGACAACAGTTCCGCGCCCGCCAGCGTCGTAATCGCCACGGCCCCGGCGTTGATCCAGTAGGTCGGGCTGAGCTGCGCCGGTTCCAGCTCCTTGAACGCAAACCGGTAAAAAATCATCGTGATCACGAACAAGTACAACATGAATCCAAGCAGAAACAGCGCCGTGAACGCAAAGAAGGCGATTTCCTTGTCCCACGGCATATGATCGATAAGGATACAGCCGAGGATCACAATGGCCTGCGTGCTCACGGTGGCGACCAGCCACGCGCCGTTAATGCCTTTTTCCAGCGGCGGCTTGGGTTCGTCGGAGAACACGAAGTAGAACACGCCCCACAAAATCACGATCCACAGGACGCTCCCTATCCAGAACAGCGCCTCGCCCATAGCCGGATCTTTGCCGAGCAGCACAAACTGGTTGCCCAGAATGCATATGCCCGCCACCACCGTCAGGAAGCCCGGCCCCGCGCCGTGGCTCCTGAAATCTTGGACGAACCGTTTCGGAAACACGAACAGCCGTATGATGTACAGGATCGCCAGCCCCACGCACAGTGCCGCGTTGAGCCAAAACAGCAGACGTGCGCCGATGGGATAATCCAGCAGGTGCAGGGCCACGGACACGATGCCCGTGGACATGACCATTGCGAAGTTGGCGGGGGCCTGCGCTTCCAGCATGGTCAAAAAACGCCCGCCGACAGTGTTCTTAAAGTCCGGCATACCGCCTCCGATAGATCTGGAACGGACGCAGCGCGTATGTGACCGGCACGCTGAAGATGTGCACCAATCTGCTGAACGGAATCAGCGCGAACAACGTAAACGCGCTCACCACATGGATTTGCAGGAACAGCGGCACCGTTTCCATCAGAACCACATCAGGCCGGAAGACGACAAGGCTCCTCAGCCACGGTCCAACGGTCACAAATACCGGAAAATGCGCCACATACGCCTGATAAAACCCGGTACAGCCGTTGATCAGAATGAGCAGCACCACCAGCACGTCCATAGGAACGGTCGTGGCCCAGACATGCTCGTTCGTGATTCTCCGCCACAGCAGGATGCCGAGGCCCACCACAACCAGCGGAGCCAGAATCATACCCATGCCCACCGCAACCACGGTATGGGCTTCCATGGAGATCCGCAGGGCGTGCATTACGCTATCGGGCGTGAGCAGGCCCACAATATGCCCAAAGAAAGACAAGATGATCGCATAGTGGAAAATGATTGATCCCCGGCGCAACCATGTCTTCTCAAAAATCTCGCTGGAACGCGCGTTCCAGTCGCCCGGATCCGTCACGTACCGGAACGCCAGCCCCGCCAGCAACAACGTTATGCAGATGTATGGATAGTACGCAAAGAAAAAGTGCATATGACCTCCTTAAGAATGCCTCCCGGCGTATGGGACCATCGCCCATACCCGCCCGGAGGGAATGCTTTCCGACCGATGGGAAATGACTCTACAACTCCTCTCTATCCAAATATATTGCGAAATATATTGGAACGGCTGTAACCGGAACGAGCCTCCGCAATTCCCCCATCAGCCAGAAACTTTGGGGAGAAAAGGTGGAGAGAGGGAACCCGCGCGGGCGAGCCCTACGCTCAAAAACGTTTCCTCCTCTTCCCCCGATACCCTCTCTCCACCTAAACTTGCTCCAAACGCTTCGCGGGAAGGCGTTGATCCGGGACAAGGCCGAGAACCGCGACGATCGGCCGGAACAGAGAGACATAGGAACTGTCGGGATGCCGGGCCTCAAGCGCGGCATAAATGCCGATAAGTTCCTTGCCGAACCCGTCGAGCAGCACCACCCGAGCCCAGTCAGGCGCGGCCGCGAAGAACTCGAGCACCAGCGGCAGATAATCCGGCAGCAAGCCTTGTACGGGCTCAAAGCCCGCGTCGCGGTACAATTCGTTCAGGCCCGCCAGCGCGCGCCCAAGCCGGGGATCGTCCCCGTAGCGGTGCCATGCAAGGGACAGGCTGCACTTGCTGTCCATGTCGAAAATGGCGACGTGCTCTTCGCGCAATCTGGAAAGCCCTTTCGAGCGGGCCGACCGGATGAACTCCCGCAGCGGGCACGCCCGGACCACGGACAGCAAATCGCACAGTTCCTCAAACGAGCGCGCCTGAACGAAAAAATCGTCATCGGGGTAATGCAGCAGCCCCGACACGGCGAGCAGAAGCTGACGATCGGAATCGTTCATGGCCTTTCCTCCATTTCACCCTGCGCCAGCCCTTCCGAGCCTTTCATGGCCCAGACATCATCGTGGTTTTCACGTCCCGAGCTCGGAACCACAAACCGGTCCTCATAGCGGGCAATGGCAAGAAGATGATACATCTCGGCAGCCTGTTCCGGCGTCAGACCGGCATCGGCCAATACTCCCGACGTATCGGGATGCGCGCGCAGGGACGGGAACGGCGCGGAAGCCGTGGACAGGAATTGACCGTCCCGCATGTGGCGGCGCATGGCGAGCAGACGGGAAAGCGCCGAGCGCACCGGCTCCTCATCACCCGCCGCCAACAGGTTGGCGAGGTAGCGGACGGGGATCCGCATCCGGTCAAGTCCCTTGGCGTCTTCGACGCCGCCCGAGACGAGCGGGCTGGTCGGCGGCACGTACCACACCATCGGCAAGGTCCGGAATTCGGGATGCAGCGGCAGGGCCAACTTCCAATCCACCACCAGTTTGCGGATAGGAGAACGCCGGGCCGCTTCCATGACATGCCACGAAATGCCCTTGCGTTCGGCTTCGCGGCAGACGGCGGGATCGTTGGGATTGAGGAACACCTCAAGCTGTGACTGATACAAGCCCTGCGGCTGGGGGTGCGAGGCGGCCTCGCGCACCCGGTCGGCATCGTACAGCATGACGCCCACATACCGGATGCGGCCCACGCAGCTGTGCGCACACAGGGTCGGCTCGCCCGCTTCGATGCGCGGATAGCAGAACAGACACTTTTCCGAACGGTGCGTCTTCCAGTTGAAGTACACCTTCTTGTACGGGCACCCCGATACGCAGTAGCGCCACCCGCGGCAACGGGACTGGTCCACCAGCACGATCCCGTCTTCGTCGCGCTTGTACATGGCCCCGGACGGACAGGACGCCACGCACGCGGGATTCAGGCAGTGCTCGCACAGGCGCGGCAGGTGCATCATGAACACGTTCTTGAAATCAAGATAGGCCTTGGCTTCGAGCCCCGCGAAGTTGCGGTCGGAAAGCCCGGTGACGGGCGCGCCGCCGAGGTCGTCCTCCCAGTTGCTGCCCCACTGCGGGTTGAACGCCTTTCCCGTGACCGCCGAATAGGGACGGGCCACGGGCTGATGCCGCGAAGCCGGGCTGTCCGTCAGCCGTTCATAATCGTATTTCCACGGCTCATAGTAGTCGTCGAGGGCCGGCAGATCCGGGTTCGCAAAAATATTTGCCAACTTGTCGGTCTTGCCGCCCGCCCGCAGATGGAGCTTGCCGTCCCTGATTTCCCAGCCGCCCTTGTAACGGTCCTGATTTTCCCATTCTTTGGGATAGCCCACGCCGGGCTTGGTTTCCACGTTGTTGAACCACATGTATTCCGTGCCGGGGGCCGTGGTCCACGCGTTCTTGCACGGGATGCTGCACGTGTGGCACGCGAGGCACTTGTCCAAGTTCAGCACCATGCCCATTTGCACCTTGATATTCATACGCACATCCTTTTAAGGGGAGAAAGCGCCGGGGGAGAAACCTTTCGGCAGAAAGCGCCTCCCCCGGCCCCCTCCCCAAAGACTTTCGACTGATGGGGAGGGGACACCGAAGCTTTCCCGCCGCTGTTCGCTTGTTGATCCGCGTCTTCGGAAAAACGTATTTCCGCACATTGCCGATGCAGGTTTCCACCTTGATCCATTTCCAGCTTCACCGCCGGAAACCATTTCCCCATTCTTCCTGACCAAAGAATTCCCGCACTCCCTGCAAACAGGGATTCGATAAACACAAAAGTCTTAGGAGGGAGAGGGGTGGGGTTTGGGGAGGGGAGAGGGAAGCCCTTCTTCAGAAGGGTTCCCTCTCCCCTCCCCA
>OOCB01004436.1_pt1 | contig 11782 bp, 9 predicted proteins | sample 1671351 | NCBI WGS metagenome assembly OOCB01 (sample SAMN06348148, study PRJEB24527) | human gut metagenome | biome: human gut; feature: ankylosing spondylitis patient; material: feces | host: Homo sapiens | place: China | collected 2015-10
ACGGTCTTCTGCAGGTCGATGATATAGATGCCGTTGCGCTCCGTGTAGATATAGGGAGCCATCTTGGGGTTCCAGCGACGGGTCTGGTGACCGAAATGGACGCCTGCTTCCAGCAGGGACTTCATGGATACAACGCTTGCCATAGTTTGATTTCCTCCAAAATTTTAGTTTGTACCTCTGGCTGCCTCCTCCCCTCTGCTAACCCGTTTTTTATAAACGGGCACAAACAAAGAGTCCGCAGCCATGCGGAATGCTGAATTATTGTAGCACAGTAAAAATACGATTGCAAGGATTATTTTCAAAAAATGCGAAAAAATGCGTGGAAATTTCGGCATTTATCCGAAATTTCCACGCCGAACGGGGTCATTATCAGAATTTTTTCCGCCGTTTCCGCTCCAGAGCCGGGTCCCGGCGCTGAATAGGCTTATCGATGAGAATGATGTCATCTCCGATTCTCTGGATACAGTCCCACGGAATATAATACTCCTCTCCCTTGCCGAACAGTCCGAAAAAGCGGGCGGGGCCGAATACGATCAATGCCGCTGTCTGCCCCTCCGGCAGATGAAGCTCCACATCGCCCACAAAGCCCAGACGTCCGCCGTCCGAAACGTTGATGACCTCTTTTCGCCGCAGCTCCCGCATTCTCATACGCGCCGCCTCCCCTCAAAACAGGCTATGCAGGAAATGGACTGTCCCATGTCTGCAAAAATAGCAGCCTGCTTCCGTATAGGAAAAACCGGGAGCGGCAATACTGTTTCTGTTGACTTTGAACAGCGGGAGGCGTTTCGAGGTGCAGGGAAAGGTGGAGATCACAGGTGTCAATACGGCAAAGCTGCGGGTGCTGAAAAGCAGCGAAACGGCAGAGCTGCTCCGCCGCAGCAAATCCGGGGACAAGCAGGCCCGCGAAGCCCTCATTGAAGGCAATCTGCGGCTGGTGCTGTCTGTGATTCAGCGCTTTACAAATCGGGGCGAGAGCGTGGACGATCTTTTTCAGGTGGGCTGTGTGGGGCTCATCAAGGCCATTGACAACTTCGATATCTCCCAGCCGGTAAAATTCTCCACCTACGGTGTGCCCATGATCGTCGGCGAGATTCGCCGCTATCTTCGGGACAACAGCGCCATCCGCGTTTCCCGCTCCATGCGGGATACCGCCTACCGGGTCTTGCAGGTCCGGGAGCGGCTCATTGCCGAAAACCAGCGGGAGCCCACCGTGGAGCAAATTGCAAAGGAGCTGGAGCTCCCTCGGGAGGATGTGGTCTTTGCCATGGACGCCATTGCCGACCCGGTTTCCCTGTATGACCCTATTTATGACAGCGGCGGAGACGCCATCTGCGTCATGGATCAGGTCAGCGACACAAAGAATACCGATGAGCGCTGGACGGAGCGGATCGCCCTGAAAGACGCGCTGAAGCAGCTCACACCCCGGGAGCGGCACATTCTCTCCCTGCGCTTTTACGAGGGGAAAACGCAGATGGAGGTCTCCTCGGAAATCGGTATTTCGCAGGCGCAGGTGAGCCGGCTTGAAAAGGGCGCCATCAATACCATCCGCAAGCATTTATAAAAGGCCGCCGGAGAAATCTCCGGCGGCCTTTCCGCTTCTGTTTTCAGGTCAGAGCGCCCACATTGGTAAACTGGTTGGCGCCGCTTTGCAGGGTGAAGGTATCAGAGCACTCCGCTGCGTCAGCGCTGTTGCCGCCGTCCATTGCACCGTTGGGACCGCCCTCGGGCCGCTGACCGTCAGCCGGAGGCTCAGGAGGCTGCTGTCCGTCATCGGCTCCCTCCGGTTTTTGACCGGGTGCGCCCTCCGGCGGCTGTCCGTCCGGACGGCCCATACCGCCGCTGGGACCGCCTACGCTTCCGGTGCTGGCGCCCAACTGCGTATCACCGCACCAGAGCGTATACTCGCCCTCCGCAAGACCGGGCGCGGACACCACAAGATACTGGAACGCATTTTCCGGCGTCATTTCCAGAACGGTCTCGCCCGCCGCGTTTTTCAGGGTATAGGTCTGGCCGCCGCTCTGCTTCTGCGCGAACTGGAACACCGCATAGGTCTGATCGCCGCCGTCCACCGCGTCATACATATTGCCGCTGGCGATCACGATGCCGCCGTTGATGTAAATGCCGTTATCCGAATCCAGTCCGGAATCCGCACTGTCGGAGCAGGCTGCTGCAATGACCGTGCCGCCGTTGATGACCAGCCAGCCATTGGAATCGATGCCATCGCCCTCGCCTGTCTCCCCGGTCACTTCGATTCGCAGCGTACCGCCGTTGATGGTTGTGACGGATACACCGTCCTCATTGGTATTGATACCGTCATTCCCGGCCAGAATGTGAATATTTCCGCTGTTGATCGTCAGGTGCAGCTCAGAATCCAGACCCTCGTTGTCCGCCACAATCTCCAGCGTACCCGTTCCGGCCTCGCCGCCGCTGACGTTCATGGACATCTTGGAGTACAGCGCACCATCGTACTTATGGAGTTTCTTGGCCTCCTCCACCGCCGTACCGTCCGCATTCAGCGTTACGCTCTCCGGCTTGTAGATTTTCGCCACATGAGAGCCTGTGACACGGTTTTCCGTACCGTCTGCAATCACAACGTTCGCGCCGGCGGCGGAGGTATCCACCGTCTGCGTGGCGGTCTCCATATCTGCTGAGCCGCACTCATAAACGCGGTAGAAAATAATGGCCGGAGCCACAGTGCAGGTAATATCCACACCGTCAAGGACAATCGTCACCACCGCCTCAGGATCCTCCTCCGCACCATCGCCAAGGTCCACAGCGATCTGCCCTGCGGACAGCGTACCGCTGAGGGTATAGGTGCCGGGCTGGGTGATGTAGACAACGGTGTGCGCGTCCGCCTCCTCCTGACTGTGGGCGTCCGCGTCCGTTCCGGCGCCGTAGGCAACACCCTGACCCTCCTCATAATAAACGATATCCTGCGCTGCGTAGACAGCAGCGGTCTCATCATCGGAGATTGCCGCACCGTCCACGGTGATGCCGCTGTCGGACAGGGCAATTTTTTTGCTCTCCGCAGTCTCCTCCGCCGGTATATTTTTCTTGCTGACGCTTCCCGATTTACCGCAGCCCGTCAGCACCGACAGCATGAGCGCCGCAGATAAGAGGACAGAAACAGCTCGTTTCATCATTTGGCCTCCTTAAATTTGATGAGGTCATCATAATGCGTCATACTGAAACAGGACTGAAAATTGCGTGAATTTTTTTGAACCTTCAGTCCTTTGCCGACAGCTCCCGAAGCGTAAAGAAGATTGCAGCAGCGGAAATCAAAAATGTCAGCGCATCCGATACAGGCATGGACCAGAGAACGCCGTTCAGCCCCCAAATGCGGGGCAGCAGCAGAGCGAAGCCCACGCCGAATACCACCTCTCTTACCATGGACAGCGCAGTTGACAGCAGTGCCTTTCCCAAGGCTTGAAGATAAATGAACGCAGCCTTATTGATGCAGGCCATGGGCAGCAGGCAGAGATATACCCGGAATGCCTTCACGGCAAATTCGGTATAGTAGCGGCTCTCATTGGCGGCGCCGAACAGACAGATCAGGGGCCTTGGCAACAGCTCAACAACCAGCAGGGCAGCAATACCCAAAACCGCTTCCGCCGCCAGCAGCATATAAAACAGCGTCCTTGCGCGGTCGCGGCGTCCGGCACCGATGTTATAGCCGACAATGGGGATACAGCCCACCGCCATGCCGATCACCACCGATATGATGATCTGGAAAAACTTCATGACGATTCCGACAACCGCCATGGGAATTTGCGCATACTCCGCCTGTCCGAAAATTGGGTCCATCGCGCCGTATTTTTGCAGCGCGTTGTTGATTGCCGCCATAGCTGCCACCAGCGATATCTGGGACAAAAAGCTGCATACGCCCAAGGGAAGAAAGCGTTTGACCACCGTTCCGTCCAGCCGGAGACTTTTTCGGCTCAGCTCTACGGTCTTCATGTGGCACAGATACCACACTGCCATAGCCGCGGTCACGATCTGCCCCAGCACGGTTGCCACGGCGGCCCCCATCATGCCCCAGCGGAAGGCAAAAATAAAAATCGGGTCCAGAACAATGTTCACAGCCGCTCCCGCAAGCCCGGAGGCCATGGCAAATTTCGGGCTTCCATCTGAACGAATCACGGGGTTCATAGCCTGACCGAACATATAAAACGGCAGGCCCAGTGTGATATAGAAGAAATATTCCTTGGAATGATGAAAGGTCTCCTCATTCACCCGTCCGCCAAAAAACGTCAGAAGCGCCTCCTGAAAGCACAGGTAGAGCACCGTCAGCAGCAATCCGGCGGCTATTGTGAGGATGACCGCACCGGCAACGCTTTTCTGCGCGTTTTCCCGGCTCTTGGCGCCAAGGCAAATGCTGACATAGGCGCAGCAGCCATCACCGATCATCACCGAGATTGCCAGCGCCACCACCGTCAGAGGGAACACCACCGTATTGGCAGCATTGCCGAACGAACCGAGATAGCTTGCATCGGCAATGAAAATCTGGTCCACAATATTATACAGCGCCCCGACCAGCAGCGAGATCACACAGGGGACCGCATATCTTCGCATCAAAACGCCGATTTTTTCCTCGACCAGAAAGGCATTTCCATTTTCCATCCCATTTCCTCCTTGCAAAATAAAAAAACGCGGGATGCCCCGCGTTTTTCCGCAAAAGGAAACAACGTGGGGCCGCAACCGGATTTACGCTGCTACGCCACACGTTGTAATTTTATGATAGCAGTTCCCCGCCGTCTTTGCAAAGGCATTTTTTCACAAATTTACTGCAGAAAAAATTTGACGTTTTCAAGCAGGCCGTGTAAAATCGACTTTGAATTTTAAATTTATAAGGAGTTTTTTCTATGGATCTTCAGAAGGCTTTGGAATATCGCAATTCCCGCAATCTTTTCTGCAAGCAGTTGGGCATCACCGTGACGGAGCTGTCTCTCGGCTACGCCAAGACGGTAAAGGAGGTCACGGCCGAGGATGTAAATCCCATCGGCGTAGCCCACGGCGGCCTTTACTTCACCATGGCGGACGCTGCCGCCGGTTCCGCCATGGCCTCTTACGGACACAAGGCCGTGACCCTCAACGCGCAGTACAGCTTCTTCCGCTCCGCCAAGCCGGGAGATACGCTGACTGCCGAGGCGCGGGAGGTCAAGCATGGTGGGACTGTCTGCGTTTATGATATTGCGATTCACGATCAAAACGGTGTCTGCGTGGGAACCGGCACGTTTACATTCTTCGATTTGAAGGAACCGTTGAATATTGAATAAAAAAGAGCTCCGAACAGTTGTTCGGAGCTCTTTTTTATTTACTTTTTGAAGCTCTCCTTCAGGCTGACGCTGCGGTTGAACACCGGATGGCCCGCCTTGGTATCCTTGTTATCCAGGCAGAAGTAGCCCAGACGCATGAACTGGTAGCCGGGAGCCGTCTTTCCGCCCTCGTGGCTTTCGGCGTAGCGGTCTGCGGCGGCGGCCAGACCAGCTTCCACTTTGCAGTCCGTCAGGACCTCAAGAGAGCCGGGATTCAGGCAGTCGATGAAGTCCTTATCGGCAGCGTCGGGGTTGGCGTCGGTGAACAGATTATCATAGAGGCGGACCTCGGCGTTCACCGCCGTGGCGGCATCCACCCAATGAATCGTTGCACCCTTGACCTTCCGGCCATCGGCGGGGTCGCCGCCCCGGCTCTCCGGGTCATACTCGGCAGCAATCTCGGTCACATTGCCGTTTTCGTCCGTTTCGTAGCCAACGCACTTGATCAGATACGCGCCCTTCAAGCGGCACTCCGGGCCGTTGGGGGTCAGACGCTTGTACTTGGGGATCGGCTCAGCCATAAAGTCATCGGCCTCGATCCACAGACTGCCAGAGAAGGGTACCTGACGGGTACCGGCGGAGGGGTCCAGCGGATTGTTCTCCACGGTGACGGTCTCCGTCTTACCAGCGGGATAGTTGGTAATGGTCAGCTTGATGGGCCGCAGAACGGCCATCACCCGCTGGGCGGTCTCGTTCAGGTCCTCCCGCAGACAGTGCTCCAAAAATCCGTACTCCACTACGTTTGTAGACTTGGCAACGCCAATGCGCTCACAGAAATTACGGATGGACCTTGCGGTGTAGCCCCGGCGGCGCAGACCGCAGAGGGTGGGCATACGGGGATCGTCCCAGCCGGAGACCCGGCCTTCCTCCACCAGCTTGCGGAGCTTGCGCTTGCTCATGACCGTGTGGTCGATGCCAAGGCGGGCAAACTCGATCTGCCGGGGATGGGCAGGCAGGTCGCAATGCTCGATGACCCAGTTGTACAGGGGACGGTGGGCCTCAAATTCCAGAGAGCACAGGCTGTGGGTAATGCCCTCCAGCGCATCCTGAATGGGATGGGCGAAGTCGTACATGGGATAGATGCACCACTTGTCCCCCTGACGGTGATGGTGCATATGGTTGATACGGTAGATCACGGGGTCCCGCATATTGAAGTTGCCGGAGGTCAGGTCGATCTTGGCCCGCAGCGTCATGGCGCCGTTGGGGAACTCCCCCGCCCGCATCCGGGCAAAGAGATCGAGACTCTCCTCAATAGGCCGGTCTCGATAGGGAGAGGTCGCCGGTACGCCGATGTCGCCCCGGTGGGCACGGAACTCCTCGGGAGACAGCTCACACACATAGGCCAATCCCTTTTTGATAAGGCCCACCGCCTGACGGTAATCCTCCTCAAAATAGTCGGAGCCGTAGAAAAAGCGGTCGCCCCAGTCAAAACCCAGCCAGTGAATATCCTCCTTGATGGCCTCCACGAACTCCTCGTCCTCCTTAGTGGGGTTCGTATCATCCATCCGCAGGTTGCACAACCCGCCGAACTTTTCAGCCGTGCCGAAGTCGATGGTCAGCGCCTTGCAGTGTCCGATATGCAGATAGCCGTTGGGCTCCGGTGGAAAACGTGTATGCACGGTCATGCCCTCAAACTGTCCGCCGGGGGCAATGTCCTCCTCAATAAAAGCATGGATGAAGTTGCGGCTTTCGGGGGCCTCCGCCGCCGTGGTCTTGATCTCGTCAGCCATTGCTGTCAGTCCTTCCTGAAAAAATCTATCATAAATTGGCATTATACAGAAGCTATGGAGAAAATGCAAGGAAAATCCGGTGTTTTGAGCCGAAACGCCGAAAAATCAGGGGGCAGTTGTCAGTTTGCTTCCTCCCGGGGTCCCGGCAGAAACTCCTCCCCTGCCGCTGTCATGGTCAGGCTCCCGGCGGAAAGCTCCGTCAGCCGCGCCTGAAATTTCTCAGCCGTTCCCGCGGGAAACGCGGCCTTCAGCGTAATGTCCGCGCCGTATTCCGCGTCCCTGACTACGCCGCCCATAGCCGCGATCTCCAGCTTCAGCCGCTCCAGCAGCGAATAGGTGCACGGAACGTCCCAAAGCGTCCACAGGCCCATACGGGCGATTCCCGCCGCAAGCAGCCCATCGGACGCTCCCTTGGTATAAGCTCTGGTTAGTCCGCCTGCCCCCAGCAGCACACCGCCGAAATACCGGGTCACGATGCAGCAGACGTTCCAGACCTCCTTCCGCTGGAATACATTCAGCATGGGCTGGCCCGCCGTACCCTGCGGTTCCCCGTCATCCGAGTAACGGACTACGCCGCCATCCCGCAGAAGATAGCACCAGCAGTTATGCCGGGCGTCATAGTATTTCTTTTTCGTTTCCTCAATGCGGGCGCGGGCCTCCGCCTCCGTCTCCACCTTGTAGAGGTGGGTGATGAAGCGGGAGCGCTTTTCCGTAAACTCGCTTTCCGCGTCCTGAAATGGAACGATATACTCTGTCATTCCCAATCCTCTTTCGGCGGCTCCCAGTCCGGGGTATAGTCCGCGATCTGCCCCAGCACCCGGGGCGGACACACCGCCGTGACATCAATGGTCTCGCCGTACTCTACGTTTTCAACCTTCGCGTCCCGGTACAGCATATCCAAAAGTCCGCCCTTGTCATAGGGCAGATGAATACGCACCCGTCGGGTCCCCTTGTCCAGCCGTTGGTCGATCATTTCCAGCAGACGGTCCACGCCCTCCCCCGTCCGGGCAGAAATAGCGCAGATATCCGTGCCGTGGGGTCGGAGGTCTCCGGCCTCCACGCAGTCACACTTATTGAATACGTCAATGCGCGGAAGGTCGCTGGCCCCCAGCTCCACGATCAGATTTTCCACCACCTCGGCCTGATGCTGCCATTCGGGGTTGGAGACATCAATCACATGGAGCAGCAAATCGGCATATTCCAGTTCCTCCAGTGTTGCCTTGAACGCCTCCACCAGCTGATGGGGCAGCTTGCGGATAAAGCCCACCGTGTCGGAGATGACTACATCCAGCGTATCGCTGACCGTCAGCAGGCGGCTGGTGGTATCCAGCGTGTCGAACAGCCGGTTATTGGCCGGGATACCGGCCCCGGTCAGATGATTGAGCAGCGTGGATTTTCCGGCGTTGGTATAGCCCACAATAGCCACTACGGGAATCTCATTTTTCCGCCGCTGCTGACGCTGGGTGGCACGGACACGGCGCACCTCCTCCAAATCGGCGCGGATTTTGTCGATTTTCTTATTGATGAGGCGGCGGTCCGTTTCCAACTGGGTCTCGCCGGGACCCTTGGAGCCGATGGGGCCCTTTCCGCTGGTGCCGCCCTGCCGCTCCAGATGGCTCCACATTCCGATAAGCCGGGGCAGCAGATAGCGGTACTGCGCCAACTCCACCTGCAAACGGCCCTCCTTGGTTTTGGCCCGCTGGGCGAAAATATCCAGAATCAGCCCGCAGCGATCCAAAACCTGCACGCCCAATAGCTCTGTCAGCACCCGCTGCTGAGAGGGGGACAGATCGTTATCGAAGATCACCATGTCCGCCCCGGTATTTTCGCAGTAGAGCTGCACCTCCGCCACCTTGCCCTCGCCGATAAACGTCCTCGGGTCCGGGGTCGGCCGGTTCTGCAGCACGATGCCGACAGCCTCCCCTCCGGCAGTCTCCACCAGAGCGGACAGCTCCTCCACGCTCTCGTCCGTGGCGCTGTCCTCCTTCAGAACCGGAGAATTCAGGCCCACTAAAACAACCTTATCACGAATTTCATCCTTTTTCGGTAACAAAGGCACCTCTCCTTTTTTATCATGTGTCCAGTATATCCGTTTCCCGGGAAAATGCAATAAAAAATGAGGGTCCGCCGACGCAGACCCTCACTGATGTGACGAAGTGTATGGAGCTTACTTGTCCAGACCGAACTTCTTGTTGAACTTGGCCACACGTCCGCCGGTATCGACCAGCTTCTGCTTGCCAGTGAAGAAGGGGTGACACTTCGAGCAGACTTCCACCTTGATATCACTCTTGGTAGAACCTGTCTCAATCACATTACCGCAGGCGCAAGTAATCGTAGTCTGCTGATAATTGGGATGGATTCCTTCCTTCATTGCTCTCGTTCACCTCTTTCTGGTACAAAACTACCTCTATGGAGCTTTCACCCCACAAAAGCTAAATAAGCATATCACATCGGAACACAGATTGCAAGCATTTTTTCCGGTTTTTGCGAAAAAGCTTGAAATCACGAGATTTCCACGGTTTTTCCGGCTTGCAGGAAGTACAGTGCCTTCCGTGTCACCGCCTTTTCCAGCACCCGTTCCAGCGCCAGAGAGTACGCCGCCAGCTGGCCCCGGTACAACTCCGCGTGCTGTGCCACATCTTCCTCCGTCTGTACGAAGTCGGTCTTAAAGTCCACCACCGTGACGCCCTTGGGCGTTTCAAACCAGCAGTCCACCACACCTTGCAGCAGGATGCTGTCCTCCTCCGCGGCGGCCGGGTCATAATCCCGGGCCGGCATCCGCACCGTGAACCGATACTCCCGCGCCGCCGTTTCCGCCTGCCGCATTTCCTCAGCCAGCGGGGATTCCAGAAAGCGCCGCAGAGCGGGTACGTCCACAGCCGCCGCCTGCTCCGCCGTCAGCTTGGCTTCCAGCCGCAGCTTTTCCACCTGTCCGGGCACATCCAAATTTTGCAGATCCAGATACTGCAAGACAAGATGGGTGGCGGTGCCCCGCTCCGCCGGTGTCAGTCCCTTCTTCTCCCGGCGGAATTTCGGCTGGACAAGGGGCCGGATATAGGGCGTGTGGTAGGCATCTTCCGCGATCTCCTGATCCAGCGCCCGGCCCTTTAGCTGCGTGGCGGTGAGTTTGGCGGGGAGAGTTGTTTCCCGCTGATAGGGATACCGGAAGGTCAACAGCGCCGGGTCAAAGAGCGTTTCTCCTGCATCCTTCTCCGTGTCGGACACAGCCGCTCCGGGCGCCCATCCGAAGTCATCGCCGTCATGGATGAACACCTGCCATGGGGCGGTATCGCCGGTATATAGGCCGCCTGCCATCACCCCGGCCATATCCCGCAGAGGCGCGGCCTCCGGGCGGCACAGCAGCGGCAGTAAGATCCAATCTCCGAAGCACTTCCCCTCCGCCACAACCTCCGGCATCACGGGACAGGCCGCGGCGGCGGTCAGCTTTTGAAGGCGCTTTTCCGCGCCGTACAGCGCGTCTACCAAAATCAGCTTTTCCTTTGGCCGGGTCATGGCCACATACAGGATCCGCTGTTCCTCCGCAAGATTTTCACGGCGAAGCTTTTCTTCCAGCGCCAGTCGGGCCATGGTGGGATAGCGGATCTTCCGCTTCAGGTCGATGCACAGAGGGCCAAGGCCCAGTGCCGGGTGCACCAGCACCGGCGTATCGAAATCCTGCCGGGAAAAGGCGTGCTCCAAATCGCAGAGGAACACGATGGGAAATTCCAGGCCCTTGGATTTGTGAATACTCATCATCTGAACGCCGCCGTTCCCCCCAGCGGTTTTCACGGCGGGAGCCTGCCCAGCATCAATGAGCCGCCGGAGCTGTGTGATGAAGGCGAACAGCCCCCGGTAGCCGCTGCTCTCAAAGCGCTCGGCATGGCGGGTCAGGGCTACCAGATTTTCCTGCCGGACGCCGCCCTCATCCATCGCGCCGAAGATGCCCGGCAGATGCAGCGTATTGTAGATGTGCCACAGCAGGCGGCACACGTTCATGTCTGCCGCCGCGTCCCGCAGTCCGGTCAGCGTTGTCAGGAACGCTTGTACGTCCTCGCCGCCGTCCGCCAGCAGAGCGTCATAGAAGTCTCCCTCCCGGTCACGGCTGCGGATCTCCGCCAGACGGTCCGGCGTAAAGCCGAACACCGGGGAGCGGAGCACGGCGATCAGCGGCACATCCTGCCGGGGATTGTCGACGATCTCCAACAGGGCCAGCGTGACAGAAATCTCCGGGGTCTGGTAGAAATCGCCGCTTTCCTCAAAGGAGCAGGGCACATCCCGCTCCGCCAGCGCCTGAGCGAAGGCGGCGGACCGGCTCCCCGGAGAGCGCATCAGGATCACGATGTCCTCCGGGCGGCAGGGCCGCAGCGTGCCGTCCTCCCCGGTGACGGGATAGCCCTCATCCAAAAGCTGACGGATACGCTGCGCCGTGAACCGGGCCTCCGCCAGCAGCCGTTTCACCGGGCGCTCATTTGCCGCCGACTTCTGGTGGGCGGAGATGAGGTGGAATTCCGTCTCGCAGTCCTTCCGGGGCGGGTAGTACTCCGCGCCAAAGTGGAGGGACTCGTCCTCGCCGTATTCCATCTCTCCCATCTCCGCCGACAGGATGTTGGAGAAGACGAAATTGGCCGCGTCCAAAATCTCTCCCCGAGAGCGGAAGTTTTTAGACAGCAGAATTTTGCGGTCCTCCCCTTCCGCCGCATTTTCAGCAGGTGTGAAGTTGCGGTACTTGTCAAGAAA
>OOCB01004445.1_pt1 | contig 11766 bp, 6 predicted proteins | sample 1671351 | NCBI WGS metagenome assembly OOCB01 (sample SAMN06348148, study PRJEB24527) | human gut metagenome | biome: human gut; feature: ankylosing spondylitis patient; material: feces | host: Homo sapiens | place: China | collected 2015-10
AATGCTTAATGGAAATATTAGAGAATTTGTTGATAAACTGTGGGGTGGTGAGGAGCTAATTTACACATATAACGGAAAAAAATACTTTTCTCAAGGATATATCCTTGAAAATGGGCTATATCGCTTTGAAGTGCAACAATGGGAGCCAGAAGGGAAAATGCTCTGGTATGTAGAAGGACTGGATCATCAATCAAGTTTAGACAAATTTCTGGAGCAGCCTTTGTTTGATGGGAAAAGATTTTGGGATGCTGAACAGGAAATGGAATGGGTAGATTATTAAGAAAAGGAAGTGCTGAGAGCGATAAACTTTCAGCACTTCCTCTTCTTTTGTTCTTATAACTTCTTTCGTCAATCTATAAGTTCAATCATTCTACCCCCAACGCCTTAAACACCGCATCCTCTGCACTTTGATATGGAATCAGCTGAAATGCACTCATTAGATCAGCTGATAGAACCGCTGATCCGGTTGCCATTTGCTTTCAAATATTACTACGATTGGAACTATCCAAAGAACTCAGAATATTGCTATTCTCTGCAAATACTATCTGTCCTCACTTCTTTTTTATATTTTTTTACTGAGTACTTTCTTTTCTTATGTAACTTTACGATACCTTCTTAACTCCAAAATGAGCCTCTGCAATATCATCTAACTGCTTGGCAATGTCAGCAAATGGAAGATTCAGATCTAATGTCCTGACTGTAATTTGATTGCCGTGCATCTGATATACATTATCCGGTTGAATTAATTCCTCCGTCTTTGCATAGAGAAGCATTCCAGATACCTTATGTTCCTGCTCTTTAAAAGCATAATCACGATTCTTTACATATGTAAATATCTGGTACATATTATTTGAATGCAGAGTATGATTGTCAAATTTTGACTGCGTTGTATGGCTGTAATATTTTGCATCAATTATAAGAACCGTATTGTCTTTTTGCAAATGAATATCACTTTGCATGACCGGCAGCATTGTCCTGAAACCATCCTCTACATCCCAAGGGATCTGTGATGCGTTAACCGACAGCATAGGATAATGTCGAATATAATACTCCAAGATGAATTTTTCATATAATCTGCACATACGCTGCTCATCAACAAATGATGCTAGCCTATATCCACCAGAATCTGTCGTTATAAGCATACCCTCGATTATTAACTGACAAATGCCGACCAGCATTCTATAGGTCTGATTGTTCCGTTGAAATCGAATCGCTGACCACCTAATGGAGGTTGGCTCCAGCATATCCACATTAGAAAAGAACAGCATTTTCTTTTTCAAATCATCTTTATACTCAGCTTTTACTTTTACATTTTTCAACAGCAACATGACTGTTGTCTTGAGTATTTGGTTCAATAAATTATTCTCAGACAGCTCATCAAAATCACATGTCAGCAATAGCTCATGTGCCAGACGATTTTTAATTGTTCCTGGCATGTTGATTTTCCCAAGCATAACAGGCAATTCTTCCTGACGATTTATGTATTCTCTATAGAGACCTTGCTTCAACTGAATTCCAATACCTTTTGCGAGAATTGCCGCCAACAGATCATACATCTCATCAAAAGATTCAACTGCTAAATCATCATAATTTCCCTGATTCAAAGTTTGGAAGGCATAGGACAGCATATGGTATATGTTGTTTATTAATATACTCTTATCCTTTGTCATTGAAATACACCGTGCAAGATGTTCTCCCACCTCTGCAATTTTGAACTATCGTCAAACCAATATTCACTGAGCATCGGCAAAATATCAAAATCAACAACGTCCTTCATCCATTCTTCTATGCAATCATCCGCATTACAGAAATAACTGTGGCCAATACAAAAACCTCTCCCCAGCGACTTGTCCGCTGCAATTTCCCTATTTAGTTCCTTAATGCGTTCAATAAGTGTATTGAATGTATCATTTGCAAAGCTATTCTGGTAATTGATAAATCCCTCTGAATCAAAGCCCGGCTCCATATCAAAGAAACTAAATCTACGTCTCAAAGCGTAATCAATCATAGCCAGACTTCGGTCTGCAGTATTCATCATTCCTATGATATGTACTCTCTTCGGAACTGAAAAACTCAGCCCATTATACGCAAGTGTTGCTTTCTTGTCACGGTAATCTGCTTCTATCAGCATCAGCAATTCACCGAAAATCTTGCTCATATTGCCACGATTGATTTCGTCAATGATGAAAAAATAATCCTTGTCCGGATGGTTGGCTGCTTTCTGACAGAATCTATAAAAAATGCCATATTTTAGCTCGAAGCCTTCTCCCACAGGCTTGTATCCCATCATGAAATCTTCATAAGAATAGTTTTGATGAAACTGAACAAATTCAATTCTGTCGTCATCAACTTCTCCCATGACAGAATAAGCTAACCTTTTAGCCGCAAAGGTCTTTCCAACACCAGGTGCTCCCTGAAGAATGATATTCTTTTTCTTCTCCAATACAGCTTTCAACCGATCATATTTTGCTTCTGTCATATAAACATCTCTCAGGAAATCTGCTTTTGTATATTTCGCATTACCATTATCTGATGGAGTTAGATTTTCTTCTCGAATCATATCGATAATGAAGTCATACTCTCCGCGCGTAAGCTTAAACAAGCTGCCTTGTGTCATAGAGAAATATTCCATTTTCTCAAGTTCTGGGCATTCTTTCAACATTGAAAAATCAATCGGTGAAGACAATCCTTCCACCTTTTCAAAGTAGATTTTCTGTCCATCCTGTTCTGCACTGACACGAAGAATCGCTACAATCTGCTTTACCGGCGTTGACTCATAACCAATTACCATATCCCCAGCCTTTGCATCAAGAAAATTTTGGAATATCCTTCGCTTATTACCGTTATCGTTGTAAAGTGTATAATCCTGTACTTCGCCGATTGGCATGCTTGACATGCTCCAAATCTTAGGATTTGCATTCAAAAACCAATAATGCAATCCCGATGTATCATTTTTCAAAAGATCTTCTTTTGTAATATCAAAATATGGTTTCAAAATATAATCTTCAAATAACTGTGTTTCACTTATCGGCACAATAATACAAGTAGAATTATCATTAGGAGTCCACCACTTCTTATCTCCAGTATAAGCACTTGTATCACGAGACTTAGCGATAACAGTATAACTTCTCTCACACCAACCATCTTGTTTCTCAGGATTTTCATTAACCTCATCCGAGTCAATACGTCCCAAAAGTCTTATGCTATTGCCACGACACAAATAAAAGAAATCGCCTTTCTTCATTGTCGCCATGAAATCTTCACCCTGCGACACTTTTGACTTACCCTTTGCAGCTGTATCCCTATGAACAACAATGACCTGTCTCTTCTCAAATGCTTCGGCTTCTGCTTCTGAAATACAGTCATTACCATGACTTATCTTCCAAAAATTAGGCTTCAAATTTGCATACAAATTGACTTTTGACAAATCAACTCGTCCAAGAGCTTCTTCCAGCTCATTTCTAAGTTTCCAAACATAGATTCCTTCTTCATCCTTCTTAGCAGCTTTGCCAACATAAAGAACTGGCCACCATTTGCTATTATCGTTGTCACGCAACAATATTGGACATCCTGTCTTATTAACAACTCTTCTTGCTAAAGCTGATGAACCTCCATTATAGAAGTTTTTGCTCTCACCATACTTTATGGCAAGCTGCGTACATGTGGCTTGCCCACCATAATCAAGCATACGCTTCATGATTTCAAGACTGCTATCAGTAAATATCTCTGCATCATTTAAAAGTGCCTCCCAGTCATCTGCCGATAATGCTGGTGTATAATCTGTCGGCCACCACTCGCCTGATGACGAATCTGTCTCATCCTTATTCAAATATCTGCTGATAAAAAATCCGACATCCATCGTAAGCGTCCTTAATTCTGGATCAGGGTAACACGTTCCGGTAATCTGCGAAGCCAACATGTTTTTTAGTTCATCATCTTGCTTCAGCTCGTCACAAATTTCATTATAAAAAGCAAGGAAATTATGAATGTTATCTGCATACGCTCCTTTTTTGAATGTATAACTGCTTTCCAATTCATTTGAAACCGCCTTTACTTCCATTAGCTTATAAATATAATATTTGTCTGGATAGCGCAGCCACAGATACGTGCTTATCGCGTTCTCATATTGATAATGCTGCGCTGCACCATTGCCGTATCTTTCAAGGAGACTGTTTGATTTCTGCTTGAATGCATTAATACGCTCATATACATCCTTGTCTTCATCAAACAGCTCAATGAACATACCTCTTACTTCTTCCTGAGCAACCTCACCAAACTTGGTAATCATTTTTGCTGGAAAATTATTCACGGAAGCCAGAAGATTGCTTGTCTGCGACAGTGCCTTTGTAAGCATCGCCGCAAAGTCATCAGCATTTACATTCCAGTTCACTTGAAAGCATTTCACAGCTTCCCATTTATATTTTTCATCTGGCCATTGGATCTGTACAAACCGTTTCTTGTATTCGACGAGTGCTGCCTTAAGCCGCATTTTATTGAACATTGAAAATCACCCCTTATCTTTCTGCGTTGCGAAGGCTCTTATATATTTCATCTGAAAATATTCCAAGCACCTGTCGCTTCATTTCATCATTTGACAGAAGCATAGAGAAGAAATCCTGATTCTGCGACAATCCTTCGATCAAAGCATCATCGATATCATCAAAATAGGTGAACTCGAAATCCTGCTGTGTATTGTTGCGAGCACTTGTCTTAAGCTTATCTGACTTCATCAAAATATCCCTGATCTGCAGCATTGCCTTCACAACAACATCGTTGTCATATTTTTTGCCGGTGCGACTGTTAATTTCATCAATAATCTCAGAAAGTCTTTTTTCCTTGTCTTCCGTCAAACCGAAGTGCTCTGCTGTCGGAAGCTTCATAACTGGAGCTGCCACCAGATCTGCCGACTTATGCTCCTCACCCTTCTTCTGCACAAAGTTCGTTGCTTTAATCTTTCCATCCAAATTGAATCCACCACCTGGATGCTTAATATTAATATAAGCTAATAGATAAGATACAAAGTTATATTTCTTATGTAAATCCGTGTCCTCAAAACTGGACACCTGCAACAGAAATTCATAGAAGCGTACAAAGCTTCTCATATCTGCTACGCACTGGCGCTGTGTATTGTATTCATAATGTTCAATCAACTTCTTGCTCTTCTGAAGGAAAAAGGTTAATCTCTGTTTCTGCTTACCATTCACTTTGTCGGCATACAGAATATCGTTAGCCGCTTCGATATCAGCCGGATCTAATATGCCATAAGCGTCAATCTTAGCTTCCAGATCATATACCGCACTCGGTGTTACAGAATTGGCCAGTAATGTCGTTGTATAATATGGCGCGAAAGCAGATTTGATATCTTCATAGCTATTTACAAAATCCAGCACGAACGTCTTTTTATCATAAGGTGCACAGATACGGTTTAACCGGGACAATGTCTGTACCGCATTAACACCTTTCAGCTTTTTCAGAACATACATAGCACAAAGCTTCGGCTGGTCAAATCCGGTCTGATATTTATTTGCTACTAGCAGCACCTGATATTTATCTGTATCAAATTCTTTTGTAAGGCGGTCTTCCGTGAATCCATTCATGAATGCTTCTGTATACTCCTGCTCATCATCTGCGAGTTTTACCTTTCCAGAGAAAGCCACCAGTGCATGAATGCCCTCATATCCCTTCTTCGCAATATAATTTTCAAATGCCTGACGATACTTTACAGCACTCTGACGAGAAGCAGTAATCACCATTGCCTTCGCCTGCCCGCCCAGTTCCTTCATGACTGTAGTACGAAAATGCTCTACAATTACTTCTACGCGCTGCGCGATATTCGTATCATGCAGCTCTATAAAACGAGCAATCTGACGTTTTGCCTCATTGGTCTTGCAACGAGGATCTTCTTCAATTTCTTTATTAATTTGGTAAAATGTTGAGTATTCCGTGTAGTTTTGCAGCACATCCAGAATGAATCCTTCTTCAATAGCTTGCTTCATAGAATACACATGGAAAGCTTCCTTCTGACCCTTTGTATTCTGATGCCCGAAGAGCTGAATGGTTGTAGGCTTTGGTGTTGCCGTAAAAGCAAACATGGACACATTGGGCTGCTTACCATTTCGCTTGATTTCACTGTAAATTAAATTTTCCACATCATATTCTGTATCTTCTCCAGAACCTAACGTCATGGTAATTGCGGCCATATCCTTACCAGCAGTTGAAGAATGTGCCTCGTCAATAATGACAGCAAACCGCTTATTCTTAAGATTCGCCACACTGTCCACAATATATGGAAACTTCTGAATCGTCGTAGCAATGATCTTTGTATTGCCGTTCAAAGCAATGGCAAGGTCAGCAGATACACACTTGTCATCCATCACACGAATCAGACCAGCCTTATGCTCCATTCCCATAATAGCTTTCTGAAGCTGTCTATCTACGACAACACGATCTGTAACAATAACAACATTGTCAAAGATAATCTTGTTGTTGGCATCATGCAGAGATGTTAGACGATGTGCTAACCAGGCGATTGAATTAGTCTTACCAGAACCTGCGCTATGCTGAATCAGATAATTCTGTGCTGTTTTGTTCTCACGTACATCAGCCAGTACCTTACGTATAACATCCAGTTGGTGATAACGTGGAAAAATCAGATTTTCCGAACGCTTTACTTTTCCGGTTTCTTCATCAACCTTTTCTTTTACTTCCACAAAAATAAACTTGCTGATTAAATCCAAAATGGTATCTTTTGTAAGAATATCCTCCCACATATAAGAAACGCTGTATTTATCTTCAAATACTGGATTGCCAGCCCCTGCTGTAACTCCATTACCATTACCCATGTTAAAAGGCAAGAAGAATGTTGCCTGACCATCAAGCTTAGTTGTCATGTATACTTCTTCTAAATCCATAGCAAAATTCACAAGAGTTCCAGCCTTGAATCGAAAAAGTCTTGTCTTCGGATTGCGGTCGGTGCGAAACTGATAAATCGCATCTTGATAAGACTGTCCAGCAGCATTACATTTCAGTTCAAATGCCATGATTGCCAGACCATTCAGGAAAATAACCACATCGATTCTTTCCTTGTCGCTGGCCCAAACTTCCTCCATAACAGAGAAAATATTCTGCCCATATTTCTTTGTCAACTCTGGATTAAAAGTAGTCGCAGGCTTGGTATACATAAGCTCAATCTTCTGATTAGATAGTTCGATACCATGCTTTAGCACTTCAATCAGACTGCCACGAGTCTTAGTGGTCTCTGCATTGATGAAGCTAACAATCGTCTCCTCCAGATCGTCTTTGTAAATTTTACGCAGATAATCCATTGTATCAGGCTGTGTATCGTTCAAGAATTTAAAGAGCATCTCACGATCCACGGCATAATAGCGGTCAAAATTTGTAGCCTTACGGACTACAAAATCGTTGTCTTTTTCCAAACGTTCTATCAAGAACTTCTGATATTCCTTCTCAGAAACAATGGATGTCTGATGGATCAGGCGCTTATGATATTCTGTGGCTCTTTTCGCAATACCGTCCGTATCCTGCTGTTCCATGTAAAGCTCACGTATATTATTATCATCCATTCGCTTTAAGCCTCCTCTCTGATCCAGCTGCCAGTTTTTAAATCAATAAACTCATTCAGTTTGATCTTTCCTTCAAAATCAGCTCCATATTCACCGGCACGAGTCTGGTCATCAAACTTGAAACTGTTGTTATAGTATCTGCCTGTCTTGGTTTTCCGAATCAGATCATTGTCCATCATAAACTGAATCACACGCTTATGATTCTCAATATCATCACCATTCAAGTAAAAACAAATCACTCCCGTCAGAGCCAGCTGCACTTCCATGTCGGTACACTTGCACTCATAGCATACGTGCTCCGCAATGGCCTTCTCGCATATTTGCTGTGCAAATGACTGATCTTCAAAAAAATACATCCACTTGCCGCATTTGTGCCTTTCAAGCTTGGCCTCTTCACCGGAAAGATACCAGTACCACCCGCCTTGTCTGATCATATAGCTGGCACCTCCTTCTTTCCCGTAACGTATTCATAGATCAGGGATTTTTTGTATTCTACAAGTATTTCTAACTGCTTCTGTTTATCACCAATGCAATCATTAATCTCGGCACACTTTTTATCCAAATAATTGGCTATGCTTTCCTGAACTTCTACCGGAGGTACTGGAACCATAAAATTGCTAAATGATGATGTCTGCAATCTCCAGCGTCCCAAATTGGAAACTCCCTGTCCTAATGAGTAGAATATTCGATTCATGTAACAAGTCTGCATAATATACTTGTAGTAATTCAGGCTGTTATTTTTGTCTCGCAACCTAAAAACGCGATAGTCTGGGCTTGTCACTCCAAATAATTTAGAACAGTCTACCCACCCCGTTAGAAGATCCATATGATTCATGACGAAGTCATCAGGATATACAAATTGATAATTTGCATAACTTTCCGCTACCTGTCCTTCATTATTCGAAATATCCTTAATCTTTATACCTTTCTGCGTAACTGATAAAATGTCATACCCTTCTTTACCTGCAATCCGCTTTACAATTTCAAACAAATATTTAATGTCCGACAAATGCCAATTAGTCGGAATGTTGCCCCAGTATTGATTTTCACTGTCCTTCATCTCAACATCTGGATTCAGCCCCCTGGTTACAGCTTCCGTAATGATAGAACGCTTATATTGCTCCAAAGTGTCAATCTGCGTTTGAATGTCAGCAGTAAGAGAGTCAATCTTGGCACACTTGATATCAATATATTCCACAATTTTTCTTTGTTCTTCCGGTGTTGGAATCGAATATGGCAAATCAGCCAGCTTATTCCATCTAAGATCACACGAACGCACGCGAATACCTGTAGCCAGTGCCACAAAAACATCGCTATAAGCCATGCTGCGAAGGTAATACATGATATATCTCTTGTTTTGCCTCGTATCCAGTACATTAAGAACAGGTGATGCCTTCCCGCGGGAATCAGAAATTCCTATAGCACCCGCAAATCCATCCATGCCATGTACTACAAGATCGCCCGCATCTATTCCCTGATAACCAATTTCCTTGTCCGATACAGTAAATCCGTCCTCGCGGCGATTGCTTCTTAATGTTACCTCGCCATCTCTAAAGCAAGTAATAACACCATCGCCTTCTTTTACTGGTTTCTGCAAATATTCGAGGAGATATTTACCTCTGATAATTTCCCATGTAGCCGGAATCATTCCAATCCACTCTATTCCACTATCCTTCATCTCTCGCATATCATCACCGCCTTACTCAAACAACTTTGACACACATTCAGATACCGAAAGCTCCAAATTCATAAACTTTGCTTCCAGTTCTTCGCTTGGTGTTGGTTGCTGATATTTGTAAAAATAGCGTGTAAACGGAATCTCTGCGCCTGTCTTTATGACTGGTTTCTTTTTGCCTAGATCCTCTTCAAAGAACGCCTTAGCATCCGGGACGTGCGGCAGTACTTCTCTTGCCATATAATCGTCAATGCTTTCTTCCCATTTCACCAATTCTGTATCTTTGGTTTCCTTGTCATAGAGAATATTGCCTTTTTTGTCTTTCTGAATTTCAGCATTCTTATCCATGACAGATAAGCCATCCGCAATCTTATCAAGCAGTTTCTTATCTGCTGTTGCATTTGTAAGAGCATTTGTCAGCACCGGCATAAATGCCTTCGGTGAGTAATAAATCTGCTCAGATACTGCAGCCTGCAGTGCTTCAACAATCGATTCATAAACAGGCCGGTTATTCTGATAGCCCTCTAGCTTCTTCAAATCTTTACCTGTTAGTTCTTCCATATTTTCAAATTCGTCCACCTTAACCTGATCATAGAGTGAAGAAAGACTGCCTTTCGACAGCATAGCTTTAATTCTTTCTTCTGTAATTGCATAACTTCTTTGAAGCGGCTGCATCACGGTATATTCGCGATAAATAAACTCCTCATTATTATAAATCTTACAATACTCATTTTCAGCAAAATCTGCATAGAGCTTCGTAATCTTAGAACGATTCTCCGATGAGATCTCATTCTTCTTATTGCCTAATGCCTTGCGTAATTTGCTATAGAGTCCTGATGCATCAACCAACTGAATCTTACCTTTTCTCTCGCGTCTCTTATTCTTAGAAAGTACCCAAATGTATGTAGCAATACCAGTGTTGTAAAAAAGATCTGTAGGCAGTGCAACGATTGCCTCAATCAAGTCCTTTTCCAACAACCAGCGGCGAATCTGGCTCTCTCCAGATGATGTACCGCCAGAAAACAATGGACTACCATTTTCAATAATGGCAGCACGACCAAAATTATCATCCATCTTATCTACGGCAGACTGCAAGAACAGCATCTGCATATCTCCTGAACCCGGAAGACCTGCTCCCCAACGACCAGCGAAACTTTTTGTATGTTCATCATTAACTGCCTGCTCCACACCTTCTGCAGCATCTTTACCGCCCCAAGGTGTACCAAAAGGTGGATTTTCAATAACGAATCGCATCTTAGTTTCCCTGAATCGATCAGCCTTCATGGTGTCTTGATAACAGATATTTTCCGCATTCTGTCCCTTAATCATCATCTCAGCTAAACAGATAGCATAAGACTCTGGATTTATTTCCTGTCCAAACAGTCGCACATCCGCTGACGGATTGTAGCGTTTAATGAAGTTATAGCTAGTAGAAAGCATACCACCAGTTCCGCACGCCTGATCCAATACAGTAATGACCTTTCCATCGTCAAATATATCATCGCATCCCTCTGCCAACAGAATATTGACCATCAACTTAATGATGTCTCTTCCAGTATAGTGATCACCAGCCTCAGCATTTTCAGAAAATCTTCTAATCAAATCCTCGAAGATGTATCCCATCTTCACGTTATCGATTGTCACTGGATTCAAATCCAATTCTGAGAAAGCTTTCACTACACTAAGCAAACGATTGTTCTTGTCCATCTTGTCGATCTGTTTATCAAAATCCAGATTCTTAATGATATTCTGAATATTTGTAGAAAATCCTTTGATATAGGACTTAAAGTTTGCAGCCAGATGATCTGCATCGTTTACCAGCTCAGCCAGGTTGAACTCGCTGGTATTGTAGAACTGATATCCTGACACACGATACATAGCCTTCGCCGGATATAACGGATTTACCTTGAACTGATCCACTACCTTCTGCTTGGTGGATGCCAAGGCACACTCAAATCTGCGGATAATTACCATCGGGATGATTACATCTTTGTATTTATCGCTCTGGTATGTACCTCGCAGCTTGTTTGCGATAGACCAGATAAAATTTACTTCTGTAGAAACGTCAATTGGGGAGTCATCCCACATCGCATCCATCTTCTGTTTTTCTGCCATTGCTATATTCTCCATTCTTTGAGATCTGATATAATGTTCTATAATAATCATTAGACAAAATCCTATTAAACAATTTTAAATGACTCTCCAATGATTATTTATTTGTCATAACTGTTATTATGCCATAAAATTGTATTTCAAGCAATCTAATATCTTAAATTTCAAATATTTCGTTTACTCCTTTTTAAAAGGAAAGTAAGAAGCGGCCCCTGCTTTCGCAGTTGCCGCTTCTTACTTTATCATGTTGTTCAACTAAAGATGATAATAGAAATTAGTAATCTTTTTCATGTCATTCACGACTTTGATTATTAAGACTTCTTCTTATTTTACTAATATGATTCATTATATCATATCGAATTTTTTCATCTTTTCCAAATTCGCGTTCAGCATTAT
>OOCB01004448.1_pt1 | contig 11757 bp, 11 predicted proteins | sample 1671351 | NCBI WGS metagenome assembly OOCB01 (sample SAMN06348148, study PRJEB24527) | human gut metagenome | biome: human gut; feature: ankylosing spondylitis patient; material: feces | host: Homo sapiens | place: China | collected 2015-10
AAAACATAGCATCAGGATTTTGCGGATTACTTTCAAAATCCATATCATAAAGCATTATACCAAAATCACGGTCTTCTGCCAACGGCAACTTCTGACTATCCAAATTATCAATCAAACGCCAATTGGCAAAAAACTCACGACAACCAAGATATGGTTGAGTAAAACACTGCCCCTGCAATGCCCTTCGCTCAAACATTTGATAATATTTCATAGGATTTTCGTCATCCCCGGGCCGATGTTTACTAAAAGCCTCTTTCGGACGATTCTTAATTGGTATAAACACCAATTTCGCATATATACGGTAATGTACATCTTTCAAAAGCAACGAATTTTTTTGTTGTCGTTTGTCTTCTATGAATATAGGCGATTTTCCTGCAACTGCCCCAACTTCATTTCTACGAATCGTTGCCCACTTTATTGGATTAAGCACCTCTATTTTCGTTATCTGCCAACGCATGGCATGACGTTTAAACAGAATTGCTTCAAAAATGGCACGTGCAGCTGAAGGCGTAATCACATCATAGCTAACTCGCTCCACCTTCAATTCAGGACGAGTAAAACAGGCCCAATCGCCCCATACTTCCAAGCAATACTCTTTATCTGTGTATTCCATATTTTATATTACATTTATTATTTTTTCTATATTTCTTACACTACCAACAGTTCTTCCATCCAATGGTTTTCCAGGCGAACACCGGTAGCTTCATCATACTGAGCCTTATCCGGCAATATATATATACCGTCCAGAATCTCTTCAACAACACCATATTTAACCAACAATTCAAAATCTGTCCTTCGAATAGCCACCGTGAATTTTGCCAATCGCTTCATTAAAGGATATGCGCATCCAGATTGCTTCAACTCTTCAACAAGTTCCATACTCGCACCCCAATTAACGATAACATTTACCCCGTCATCATCTATTAATTTAAAGAATGAAGAAGCCTTCTCGAAACACAGTTCATTGGGCTTATAAAGATAGTGCTTTATATCTTTTTTGTCAAACGTATTTGTATTGAAATATAATTGCTTAAAATACTGTTCCATAACTATTGGAGAAAACCAGTCGCTATCTGATGGTAAATTCAAACGGGCATTGTTTGCATCTTTCATCGATCCAAAAGGGAAACGTCCCTCTGCAGACAAACTGAATACAAATGTTTGGCCAATATCCTTTAATCCTTCCCTGTTACAACGCCCTGCAGCTTGCAGTATAGAATCAAGCCGAACCCAGGTCCACATATCTCACGGGAGAGGGAGTTACAACGCCCTGCAGCTTGCAGTATAGAATCAAGCCCTGTTTCCTGACGAAACACCACAGGAAAATCTATATCTACTCCTGCTTCTACAAGTTGTGTTGCCACAACCCTCACAATCGGCCTAGAACCATCTTTCAGCAATGACTTTATTTTATTTATAGTTTCTCCAACATGAGCCGGACACATCATGCGCGACAAATGCAGTTTTATACCATCATCAGGCAATCGCTCAAAAAGAGCCTTTGCATCTTTTCGAGTATTTACGATACACAGCACCCTGTTGTATTGGGCTATTTGAGCAGCAATTTCATCATATGTCCGACCAGTGTTATCAAATTTCAAGTCTACTCTTCGAAGACTATCATGCAAAGTAAGTTCTGGCGGAATAATTTCCGATATTCGGTCTATTCCCTCAAATTTAACCCTAGGATTCGCGCCTTCGATTAAACCACTCAAAACAGGCTGGCTTGCTGTTGTAAACAACACCGAAACACCAAACAGTTTTTGATAGGCTTTCATTGCATCAACTATTGGCTGCAAAAAGTCAGTTGGCAATGTCTGAACCTCATCCAAAATAATTACAGAATTTACAATATTATGCAGTTTTCGGCAATCAGACGTTCCATTACTAAACATAGATTCGAATAGCTGGACATTTGTAGTCACAATAATCGGATAATCCCAATTTTCGGCAGCTAATTTTGCTTTTTCTCGCAACTTGTCATCCTTAATATCATCAATGTTAAAATTACTATGATGTTCCAGCACATTTTCTTCTCCAAAAATAGTTTTCAAAAGCCCTGCAGTTTGCACAATAAGGCTGGTATACGGAATAGCTATGATAATACGATTCATTGAATTTGTTACGGCATGCTTCATTGCCCATAACAAAGAAGAAAGTGTTTTACCGCCTCCTGTGGGTACCGTAAGGTTATAAAAACCTTTTCTCACTGACGCCTTATTTACACATAATTCCTGTACCTTTTTACGAACACGATTAACTTCTGTATCAGCAGCTTTTAACTGTAATCCTTTGATATGTCTTTCCAATTCGGGCAATAGTTCAGAAACAGTAACAGCACAACCACGCTTCTGCCAAGACGCATTATCCATGAACCTCTCCGTGTCAAGTCTATCGGCATCTACAAGACAAGAAAAAAGCATCCGAGAAAGATGATGAAAATGAATATCATCCACTTCCGATTTCATAAAAGAAGAATCACGAAGTTCTTTAATCATCGATGAAACATCTATCCCTATCGCCTCATCATTTACCTCTACTGGCAACACTTTTCGCAATACATCTTCCATATCTAAATAATCATGCAACCCCGTATGATGTGAAACGATTTGATTAATGAGGAGATTTAGAACACCCAAACCCATATATTTTTTTGCAATCAATCCCCCAACAAATGCATGATGATGTTCACTAAAAGATTTGCGTTCAGTAACAGGTAAACCATTGACGACACGTATATATTGCTGAAATGCCATGCGCTCTTTTCCTCTGTCATGAAGCATACCAAGCGCATATCCCCAAGAACGGAAGCCAAATTGACCTGCAAAATCAGCCGCCAACTCAGCAACACCTCTCTGATGTTCATCATTTGTCTGTATTATCCACTCTCCCGTTTCTTTATCTGTATATAAATGAGATATCACACTGTCTGCAATTGCCATTTTATTAGATTTTATAGGTTATGAATCTAAAGATACAAAGTAAATAGAAATTGGCAAAATAAAAATAAAAAAGCTGTCGCACATGCGACAGCCTTTGGATATATTAATGTAGATTTAGTTGCTTTAGAATTCGGAAGTGAAATGGAAGCGAATTTTCGGGAAGTCGCTCTGTGCCATTTGCAGCACGTAACCGGAATCGGCAAGGAACACGTCGCGGCCTTCGCGGTCTACGGCCATAAACTGGTGTTTGCGCTTCTTGAATGCCGCCAACGCTTCGGCATCGTCGCTTTCAATCCAGCATGCCTTATAAAGGTTAATCGGTTCCCAACGGCACTGTGCACCATACTCATTGAGCAAACGGTACTGGATAACCTCAAACTGCAACTGACCGACAGTACCAATCAGCTTACGGCCGTTGAACTGGTTGACAAACAACTGTGCCACACCTTCGTCCATCAACTGCTCGATACCCTTGTTAAGCTGCTTCGTCTTCATCGGGTCGGTGTTCTCGATGTACTTGAACATTTCCGGCGAGAAGCTCGGCAAGCCCTTGAAGTGGAGTTCTTCGCCCGAAGTCAGCGTATCGCCGATTTTAAAGTTGCCCGTGTCAGGAATACCGACAATGTCGCCCGGATAAGCCTCGTCGACCACCGATTTCTTTTGCGCCATAAACGCAGTCGGAGCGGCAAAGCGCATCATCTTTCCGGAACGGATATGCTTGTAGTTGGCATTGCGTTCAAACTTGCCGGAACATACCTTCACGAAAGCGATACAGCTGCGGTGGTTCGGGTCCATATTCGCGTGAATCTTGAACACGAATCCCGTAAATCCCGGTTCTTCCGGATGTACCTCACGCTCTTCGGCTACCACCGGACGCGGAGCCGGAGCAATCTTCACGAAACAGTCGAGAAGCTCTTTCACACCGAACGTATTCAACGCCGAACCGAAGAACACTGGAGCAACCTCGCCCTTCAAATAGTCGGCCTCGTTGAATTCCGGATATACGCCGTCGATAAGTTCCAAATCGTCACGCAGACGTTTTGCGTCAGCGTCGCCCACGTTCTCGTCAATCGCCTTGTCGTTCACATCCGAAATTTCCACACGTTCCGTCACGCGCTGCTTGTTCGGAGTAAACAGGTCAAGACTCTTTTCATATATATTGTACACACCCTTGAAATGCGCACCGATATTAATCGGCCAGCTCAACGGGCGTACCTTGATTTTCAATTCGCTTTCCAGTTCGTCGAGAATGTCGAACGGGTCACGACCTTCGCGGTCAAGTTTGTTGACGAAAATAATCACAGGCGTCTTGCGCATGCGGCACACTTCCATCAGCTTGCGGGTCTGCTGTTCCACACCCTTTGCCACGTCGACCACAATGATAACGCTGTCGACAGCCGTCAGCGTGCGGTAAGTGTCTTCCGCAAAGTCCTGGTGACCGGGAGTGTCAAGGATGTTGATTTTATAGTCGCCATAGTTGAATCCCATCACGGAAGTCGCTACGGAGATACCACGCTGCTTCTCGATTTCCATCCAGTCGGAAGTTGCGGTTTTCTTAATTTTGTTTGATTTAACGGCACCCGCCACATGGATAGCACCACCGAACAAAAGCAACTTTTCCGTCAAAGTCGTTTTACCGGCATCCGGGTGACTGATAATGGCGAATGTGCGCCTGCGTTGAATTTCTGATTCTAAACTTGCCACAAATCTAAGTTTTTTGAAATATTATAGTTGGTCGTAATCTTCTTTGTCAAATAAAGGTTTCAGCTTATCCTTATGATAGAAGGAAGCAAGCATCGAAATGAAACGGGTCACCTGAGCCATTGCCTTGCGCGTATCTTCCGTCACCGGTTTCTGCTGCAAACGCATCAACAGCACGCCGTAGAGAGCATTAAAACAGGTTTCCAGTTCGCCCGACTTGTTTTCACCGGCCTTGGCACGCAGTTCCACAATAATCGGCAGCGTGCGGTAGAATTCCGCACCGTATTCCGGATACTTTGTGCTTTTCAGCAGCATGTGGTGCAGGTCGGCAAGCTGTATCAGGACGTTGTCGTTGATCTGCAAATGTCCCTTTTCGCGCTTTCCTTCGAGACGCATCATGTCGACAAGCTCCTCATACCATTTCAGCAATTCCCCGCGGGAAGCCTCATCGAGAGGATAGCGGTCGACGATATTTTTCTTTATGTTTTCGATTTCGAGTCCGTTTGCCCGTATCAAATCCTCTATCTGCCACATATACAGCAGATATTCGGCAATGTTTTCCTTACGGAGCTTTTGAGCAGTAAACATACTTAATACTAACCGAATTTGCTGATTTTCCGCAACTTTTGTTCGTTGAGCACCTTCACACGGCGACCGTCAACCACAATGATGTGTTCGTTGACAAATGCCGACAACGTGCGGATAGCGTTGGATGTTGTCATGTTCGAGAGGTTGGCCAAATCTTCACGCGACATGTAGATGTTCAGCGTTTCGCCGTCTTCCTCAAAGCCATAGTTGTCAATCAGCAGTGCCAATGCTTCGGCCAGACGACCACGGATATGCTTTTGCGTGAGGTTGACAATTTTTGTATCCGAACGGCCCAGATTGTGCGACAGTTCGTGAATGAAGAACCATGCCAGCTGACGGTTGCCGTCAATCAGCTTTGAAACGATTTCCATAGGAATCGTACCGACAACTGAGGCTTCCATTGCAATTGCCCCCGACACATACGGTTCGTTGGCAAAATAGGCACGGTGACCGAAATATTGAATCGGACGAATCAAACGGATAATCTGCTGGCGTCCGCCAATACCTTCCTTGTATTTTTTTACCTTACCTTTAATCAGGCACCACAGGTATTCAGGTGTCTCTTTTTCGGCATAGATGATTTGGTTACGTTTGTAGTTGTGAAGCGTGAAGTTTTCAATCACAACTCTCTTGTCTTCAGGGGTCAGTACATTCCAAATCCCGGCCAAATCTTCCTTGATTACTTTCTCTAATGCGTCTCTCGAAATCATTATTCAGAATTCTAAATTGCTATATAAGTATGCTTTTAAACACAAAAATACTGCTTTTCTATGAAACAGACAAAATTTAATTCAGATTTTTTTTCGGGCAGCATAACGATTGCCCGGCAACACATCAATCAGACCACGGAATTCCATGTCCACAAGAAGGCTTAACAGCCTATGAATCGGAACGTTAAGCGCAACGCCAAGTTCGTTGATATGAAGTTCGCCCTTTTCGGCGAGCAAATTCACAATTCGCTGTTCCTCAGCCGTCAATTCCACAAAAAGTTCCTGCTGAACGACCACCGGTTCTTTCCGCTCCCATCCCATAGCGTCGGCCAAATCTGCGGCAGAGAGCAACAGCGAAGCCACATTCTTGCGAATCAGCCTGTTGCAGCCGGCCGAATACTCGTCCGACACCTTTCCGGGAAAGGCAAACACTTCGCGGCCATAACTTTGGGCAATATTTGCCGTCACCAGAGCGCCGCCCTTTTCCGCCGACTCAACAACTACCGTACAGTCGGACAATGCCGCCACTATCCGGTTGCGGGCAAGAAAATTCGAACGGTGAACCCTTGTCAACGACGGATACTCCGTCACCACCGCACCGCCGTGACGGACAATTTCCGCTGCCGTCGCGCGGTGCTGTGCCGGATAAATCATGTCCAACCCGTGAGCCACCACAGCTATCGTCGGAAGTCCGGCGTCCAAAGCCGCCTGATGCGCCGCTATGTCAATTCCATAAGCCAAACCGCTCACAATCACCACATCGCCGCCCACTTGTTCAGCCAACCCCGCCACCAAGTCGCGACACAGTCCTACTCCATAGTTCGTGGCATGGCGCGTACCGACAATGCTCACCAGTTTCTTGGCATTCAGTTCGCAACCTCCGGCCGCAAAAAGCATCAGCGGAGCATCGGGCACCGTAAGAAACCGCGCCGGATAATCCTTGTCGGTAAAATACACCGTGCGCACCCCCTTCTCGCTGATAAAAGCCAATTCGCGTTCTGCCTTCTCCAGCAGTCCGCTTCGGTAGCCATCGTCAAAAATACGGCTTGACAACTGAGCGAAATCGCGCAGTTCCTTCTCGCTCATCCGAAAAAAGGCATCCTCCGAACCGACCGCCTCCAGAATCTCGGAAGCGACGTCGGGAGTCATGCCCCGAATCATCGAAAAAGCAAGTTGGGAAACTGTCGGAATCATACGCTGAAATTATAGAAAATCCTTGAAAATTTCTGCCAGCATGTCCCCCCTGTCGAGCTTGCCGTTTTCCAGACAAACACAGCTTACGACAGCCGAAACAACCGTCTCGCCCGACAGTTTGAACAAATCCTGATGGAAAACGAAACGCACGCCGCGACGTTCCAGCCACAGTTTGCTGACAAAACGGTCACCGCTGCGCAACGGTGTCTTATAGTCGATTTCCACACGGTTCAACACAGGGATAATACCACGGTTCTGCATCTCGGCAAAAGAAATTCCGTTGGCAGAACAAAACTCATGACGTGTATGCTCCAGATAATGCAGATAGTTGGCATTGTTCACGATGCCCTCCGAATCCAATTCGTAGTCACGGACACTCATTTCCAACTCATAGACATACTTTTCCATTCTCTACTCAAAATTTAACGCCGCAAATTTACGGATTTTATTCTATTCAAAACACGCTGTTCCCCACTTTTCGCCAATCACAAATTAACCGTTATCCGAAAAATTTCACACTTCAAACTTCCACAATCGCGACAAAATGCGTATTTTTGCACAAAATAGTGAAAGGTGAGCGCAAAGACCGGCGAAAACACAGATTTCAGCCAAGGCTGAGCCGAACCGCATCCTATTTATCAAAAATAGTGAAAGGTGAGCGCAAAGGCTGGCGAAAACGCAGTTTTCAGCCAAGGCTGTGCCGAACCGCATTCTATTTTATCAAAAAATAAAGAAACTGTGAGAAAAATACTCAAACGGACCATAACAGGCATCATCTATGTTGCCTTACTTGTCATGGCAACAACGTGCGGCGCAGGCTACTTTGCCGGTGTTTTCGGCTTGTTGCTCATTTTAGGAATCATCGAGCTATCAAACCTGTGCAACAAGGGCATCAAATCCTACAAGCTGCTTACCACGCTGGACGTGCTCGGAGGCGTCTCCCTTTTCGCAAGCACATTCCTCAGCCTGTACGACAGCGAATGGAAAGTTCCCTTCCTTATCGCCTATCTCCCCTATGTCATTGTCCGCCTGATTTCGCAGCTGTATATCAAGGATTCCAATTCCATCCGCCTGCTGTCGACTTCGTTTCTCTCACAAGTAATTGTAGCCCTGCCGCTGACGCTGCTCAATTACACATATTTCGTCTACGGTACCAACACCACCGTTCTTGCGTGCCTGATTTTCATCTGGATGAACGACACCGGTGCCTACTGCGTCGGGTCAATGATAGGCAACCGCCGGCTTTTTGAACGTATATCCCCCAAGAAATCATGGGAAGGCTTTTTCGGCGGACTGTTTTTCACCATCGTTTCCGGCATCGTTGTCGGAGTCTATTTCCCCCACTATTTCACAGAGCTGAACCTTTACGAATGGATTGGGCTTTCAGCTGTCGTGACGGCATTCGCCACTTGGGGCGACCTCATTGAATCGCTTATCAAACGAAACGTCGGAGCCAAAGACTCCAGCCACATATTACCCGGCCACGGCGGCATTCTCGACCGTATCGACAGCCTGCTGCTCGTCTCTCCGGCTATTCTGTTATACCTATATATAATACAACTATAAAAAATTTCAATCGACATGAGTAACCAACGTTACGACCTTCGCGGAGTATCCGCTTCAAAAGAAGATGTTCACAACGCCATCAAGAATGTGGACAAGGGACTATATCCGAAAGCATTCTGCAAAATCATTCCCGACATTCTGGGAGGTGACGAAGAATATTGCAACATCATGCACGCCGACGGGGCAGGTACGAAATCATCGCTCGCTTATGTCTATTGGAAAGAAACCGGCGACCTGAGCGTGTGGAAAGGCATTGCCCAGGATGCCCTCATCATGAACATCGACGACCTCCTTTGCGTGGGAGCTACCGACAATATCCTGCTTTCATCCACTATCGGACGCAACAAGCTGCTGATTCCGGGCGAAGTCATTGCCGCCATCATCAACGGTACGGAAGAACTGCTTGCCGAACTCCGCAAACTGGGTGTAGGCATCTACAGCACAGGCGGTGAAACAGCCGACGTGGGCGACCTTGTACGCACCATTATCGTGGACAGCACTGTGACTTGCCGCATGAAGCGCGCCGATGTCATCAACAATGCCAACATCAAAGGCGGCGACGTGATTGTAGGTCTTTCGTCATTCGGCACTGCCACTTACGAAACTGAATACAACGGCGGTATGGGCAGCAACGGACTCACATCGGCACGCCACGACGTCTTTGCAAAATACATCGCAGAGAAATATCCGGAAAGCTACGACAAGAACGTTCCGGAAGAACTTATCTATTCCGGCAACCTCAAGCTGACCGACATCGTGCCGGATGCAAACGTAACCGCCGGCAAGCTCGTTCTTTCACCGACACGCACCTATGCACCGGTAATCAAGCGCATTCTCGACGAAATGCGTCCGGAAATCCACGGTATGGTACACTGTTCAGGCGGAGCACAGACAAAAGTCATGCACTTCGTTCAGAACAAGCATGTCGTGAAAGACAACCTCTTCCCCATTCCTCCATTGTTCCGCGTCATCAAGGAACAGTCAGGAACAGACTGGAAAGAAATGTACAAAGTGTTCAACATGGGACACCGCATGGAAATCTATGTTTCTCCGGAAAACGCCCAACGCATCATTGAAATTTCCGAATCCTTCGGAATTGAGGCCCGCATCGTAGGCCGCGTTGAGGATGCCGAAGAAAACCGCCTGACTATCAAGTCGGAATACGGCACATTCGAATATTAATCCCCCATCCATACAAAAATGAACAGAATGCCACATATCGCAATAACGCTGCTATTGCTATGTGGCATTTTTTGTTTTTTCTCGTGCGGGAAAAAGACTTCCGGCAGCGAAAACCCGGACATCTATGCCCTCCCCGACACGCTGGTTGTCGGTACGCTCTACAGCCCGACATCCTTCTTCCTCGTGAAAGGCGACACGATGGGCTACGATTACGATCTGGCCAAACAATTTGCACGCGACAAGAAGATTGCCGTGCAGTTTGAAGTGATGCGAAGCCTTTCGGCGTTAGAAGCCATGCTCGACTCGGGAAAAATCGACCTCATCGCCTACAACACCCCTGTCACGGCCGAATACAACGAACGGGTGGCCCACTGCGGTCTGGAGAACATCACACACCAGGTGCTCATCCAACCGATAAAAAAAGGCGAACCGCTTATTTCCGATGTGACGGAACTGGTTGGAAAGGAAATCTATGTGGAACGCGACTCCAAATACGAGTCACGGCTGCGCAACCTGAACAACGAAGTGGGCGGCGGCATCATCATTCACTCCATTTCCCGCGACACCATCATGTCGGAGGACCTGATTGAAATGGTGGCCGAAGGCGAAATTCCGCTCACCATTGTCGACAGCGATATCGCCAAGCTCGACCACACCTATTACAGCAACATCGACATTAACCTCGAAGTGAGTTTCGCACAACGTTCGTCATGGGCTGTGAGGAAATCGGAGCAATGGCTCGCCGACAGCATTAATGCCTGGGCACAGGACCCACGTATCGTCAACACCGGAAGAAGCCTTTTCCACCACTATTTTGAAACGAACAAGGCAACACGCAGCGCAGCCATCGACATCAAACTGCTGAAAAAAGGCATTGTGTCGCGCTACGACGAATTTTTCAAGACCTACGCCAAAAACATCAACTGGGACTGGAAGCTCCTTGCCGCACAAGGTTATGCCGAATCCAAATTTGACCCGCAAGCCACCTCGTGGGTAGGCGCAAGAGGCGTCATGCAGCTGATGCCGGCTACGGCACGCCGCTATGGACTCAGCGAAGAAAACATCACCGATCCGCAAAGAAACATCGAGACGGCTGTAAAAGTCATTGCCGACCTCGACAAAAGCCTCAACAAGTACGTAAGCGACCCTGAAGAGCGTAAAAAGTTTATCATCGCCGCCTACAATTCAGGCATTGCGCACATTTACGATGCCATTGCCCTTGCCACAAAATACGGAAAGAATCCTCAATTATGGGAAAACAACGTGAGCGACGCCCTGCTCATGAAAGGCTATCCGGAATACTACAACGACGAAGTGTGCAAATACGGTTACTTCCGCGGCAAGCAGACCGTCAGCTATGTGCAGGAAGTATTCAAAATGTACCATCTTTACAAAAAATATTAGCCACCGCCAATAACATTTGCGTCGTAGTTACCATTCCGAAAAAGGAACCAGCACCGAAAGGGCTACACTAATAGCATTGGCTGCAAAAAGCCACCAAAATATGCGTTTGAACTTGTACTTAAAAATCCATTTCATAGATAATCCTTCTATACAAGTATTAACAAAAGCTACAAAAACATAGTCCACAATCCAATGCGATAAATGAAAAGTACCCTGGCCAAACGGGAGTAACAGAAATTCCGTTAAAATACCACTAATTGGTATCAAAACCCACCCTACCAATGCAGAAATAGCATTCATTACGGCAACGATAATAGCCGACTTTCCCCATGTAGCTTTTCCAAAAAACTTAACGGCAAAATATTCCACCACTAAGCCCAATGCTATCACATACCAACAATAAACTTGAGAAAGTATATATAGCGAAGGCCAAACCATATTTGCAGAAGCAATTAATGGAACTGACAAAA
>OOCB01004459.1_pt1 | contig 11728 bp, 9 predicted proteins | sample 1671351 | NCBI WGS metagenome assembly OOCB01 (sample SAMN06348148, study PRJEB24527) | human gut metagenome | biome: human gut; feature: ankylosing spondylitis patient; material: feces | host: Homo sapiens | place: China | collected 2015-10
AGCAGGCAACCCCTTTTTTCGGGGAGACCTGCTCATCTTTTTTATTCAGCTTCCGTGCGCTATTTTGCAACGCGCCCAAGTTTGCTTCGCAAACTTATCCTGCGGGGGAATTAAAAAGCAGGGGAAACAGGCGATGCGCCGCCAGTGGCGGAAGAAGCGAGCCTGTTTCGAGGAAGCGGCGCTGTTTGTGGTTTTCAAAAGGCCACAAACAGCAATGCCGTGACGGTGTTCACCCGGCTAAGGTTTCCCCTGCAAACATCCCTGTCCTTGCGGACAACAGAAAGTATAGTATTTTTGGATTGCCGCTGATAGAAGTACGAACTCGCTGTCTCCACCTCAACACGCGAAGTGTGTTTTAAATCATGGAGGCCGGCAGGGTTCCTGTGAATTGCCAACGGCAATTCGTGGGATACCGGGAAGCGAGTTCGAGCCTCGGTTTTTGCAAACATCTCCTTCCCTTGCGGTGCGTGCAACTCTGTGCATCCGTTACCTTTACCCGTGTGCGGAGCGCACTTGAATCAGGGAGATCTGGTAGGGTTCTGCATCATCCTCACAAGCTCCATAGCCCGCGGCGCTGCCTTCCGGCAGCGCCTTGCTCATTCCGCTATTCGCCCTCTCCCCACTGAAATCGCTGCGCTGGGTTTCAGCGGGGGACTCCGTCGCAGTGCTTCGTAGGATGTTGGAAATGAGTTCGGACCTTGTTCCGCAATCCGCATACGGAAATGCCAAGAATTCGTTTAAAAACGCAAAAATAACAGCAGAGCATCCAACTGGATGCTCTGCTGTTATTTTTATAGGGGTAGGTATCTCTGCTTTACAGCTTTGCCAGCGCCTGATCGAAATCGTTCAGCAGGTCATCGGTGTCCTCAAGGCCCGAGGAGAGGCGAATCTGGCCCATGGTGATGCCAATAGCCGCCAGCTCGTCGGGGCTGAGATCGCGATGAGAGGCTCTGGGGGGATAGGTCAGCGTGGTGCCGACACCGGCCAGCGTGGGAACAAAGCGGACCAGCTGCAGATTGCTGATGAGCTTGTCGATCTCTTTCTGACCGCCCTTGAAGTTCACGCAGAGCATACCGCCGTAGCCGTTGCCCTCGAACTGCTTGTCGGCCAGCGCCTTGTTGGGAGAGGACTCCAGACCGGGATAATAAACCTTTTCCACCTTGGGATGGCTCTCAAAGAACTTGGCCAGCGCCATGCCGTTTTCCGCCATCTTCTTAACACGCAGAGGCAGGGTCCGCAGGCTCCGGGCCAGCAGCCAGGACTCCGTAGCGCCCAGATTGGCACCGTAGAGGCCGAGGTAGAAGCTCAGGGACTTGATGATCTCCTCGGAGCCGACCACCGCGCCGCCTACCAGATCATCATGGCCGCCGAGATACTTGGTGGCGCTGTAGATTACAAGGTCGGCACCGAACTTGATGGGCTTTGCGATGATGGAGGTGGCAAAGGTGTTGTCGATGAACAGCTTTGCGCCGTGGGCGTGGGCGACATCCGCCAGATGCTGAATATCGGGTACGCTCATCAGAGGATTGGCGATGGTCTCGCCGTACACCAGCTTGGTGTTGGGACGCATATAGTCCGCAACATCCTGCGTGTTGAAGTCGATGAAGGTGGTCTCCACGCCCCAGCGCTTCAGCTCGTGCTTGAGGTAGTAGAACGCCTCGCCGTAGATGATGGGGGAGGCCACGATGTGGTCGCCGGGCTTCACCGTTGCCAGAATGGAGGTGGTGATGGCCGCCATGCCGGAGGAAAACACCAGACCCTTCTCGCCGCCCTCACCGGCCGCCAGAATTTGAGAGGTGGCGTCGGCGTTGGGGTTGCCAAGACGGAAATAGGCATAGCCGGGAGCGCCCTCGTCGCAAATCTTATCAATGGGATCAATGGAGTCGAAAATGTAGGCAGAGGACAGATAGATGGGGAAGGTCTCCGGCACTGTCAGCGCCTTGTTCAGCTCGTAGCACAGCTCACCGTTGCCGGTGTGGACGTATTTGGTTGCGTCGCCCTTTTCAATAGACATATAATCCTCCTTACGCGCTTTGCGCGTTCCAATTAAAATGCGGTATCAGATTTTTTTAGAAACTCACGCGAAATCAGGTCTCCGTGCGGCCCTTGCCCTTTCCGGCGATGAGACCGACGATGAAGCCCACCACAGCGGGAACGATCCAGCCGAAGCCCAGAGCATAGAGGGGGATGTGGTTCATAACGGGATCGAGGAAGCCGAAGCCGTACTCGTGGGGCAGGTCCAGAATGGCGTACACCACGGTGAAATACACAGCGCCCTTAAATGCGCCGTCATTGGGAATCTTCTTCTCGAAGATGCCCAGAATGGTCATTACCAGCGTGATGGGATAGAAGAAGGAGAACCAGGGGGAGGTCAGGCTCACGATGGTATCCAGACCGAAGCTGGCGACGATGGTGGTGACGATAGGGACGATCATGACCAGAACCTTATAGGACAGCTTGCCGTGGGTGGCGGTCTCATAGAAATCTGCCACTGCGGTGATCTGGCTGATGGCGGTGGTGAGGCAGGCCAGCACCACGGACAGGCACAGGCCGTAAATCGCAATCTGGCCGCCGCTGGAGCGGATGATCGCCAGCAGGAGGTTGGCGTTGCTGATGCTGTCGGGCGTGTACTCGGTGCTGACGCAGGCGCCCATATACAGCAGACCGCCATAGACGACAGCCAGGCAGACGGCGGCGATCAGGCAGGCCCGGACATGGGCCTTGCGGAAGGCTTCACCCTCGTAGCCCTTGCGCTTGATGCTGTCAAAGAACACGCCGGCAGCCAGAAAGGACACCAGAACGTCGCCGGTGCTGTAACCGCCAAGGAAGCTGTTGACAAAGGCGTTATCCACGGAGGCGGCGCCGGGAGTACCGATGGGGCTGACAGCGCCCTTGACCACCAGAATGAACAGGATGATGGTCATAACAGGAGTCAAAATCTTGCCCACATTGTCCAAAGCGGTACCGCGGTCCTTAGCGAACAGGAACGCGATGGCAAAGTAGATGATGACGAACACCAGATACGGTGCGCCGGGCCAGATGCCCTGAAGGCCCATCTCAATGCCGACGGCTGCGGTTCTGGGGATGGACACGCAGCAGCAGAGGATCATGATGGCGCCGATCATGACGGTGTAGAACTTCTTGTTCACATGGTCGGAGATTTTCTGGACAGAGCCGCACATACCCAGCACAATGATAGCCAGAATGGGCAGACCCACGCCGGAGGCCAGCATACCGATCATGCCGCTGAGCCAGTTGCTGCCGCTTTGCAGGCCCAGCATCGGCGGGAAGATCAGGTTGCCCGCGCCGAAGTAGGAGGCGAAGAACGCCAGACCTACGAATAGGACGTCTGTGAATTTGATTTTTTTCTCTTGCATAAATAAGTTCCTCCCTCTTTTCCTATTTTGCACACTGAAAAACTGAGAACCGTTTGCTGACTTTTATGATAGCGGCTGAAATCGCGTTTGTCCAATAAACCGATGTTATGAACTGCAATTACTTTTGTATATATCGACCTATAATCACCTGTTTTTTAAAAACTGTTGTTTAGTATCACGAAAATGTTTGTTTTTTTAAAACAGACTATTTTGGTATGATTATAGTTGCACATTTTGGAATTCTTGTGCTATAATACAAGAAATCCATCGAAAAACGAGGAAAGGTTGGCGATTTGTCATGACGCTTCTTCAGTTGAAATACATTTCCACGGTGGCTAAATACGGCTCTTTCTGTAAAGCAGCCCAAGCGCTGTACGTATCACAGCCCGGAATCAGCAAAATGGTCTGTGCGCTGGAGGAGGAACTGGGAATTACCATTTTTGTCCGCTCCGCTGCCGGCATCACCTTGACGGCGGAAGGCCGGGAGCTGCTGAATATGGGGGAGCGGCTGCTGAAGGACGCCGAGCATATCTCCCGGCACTTTACGCAGGACATGGGTAAGACCCATGAGACCCTCAGCGTCAGCAGCCAGCATTACTGCTTTGTGATTGATGCCCTGATGGATTACCAGCGCGCCAGCAAAAAAGATGACTATACTTATAAGCTGTTAGTGGGACAGGGGCCGGAGGTCATCCAGCAGGTGTCGGACAAGACCACAGAGCTGGGCGTCCTCTTTATCAGTGACCGCAGCCGCAAGCACATGAACCGTGTTTTTGGGGACAACCATTTGGAATTTCACCCGCTGGTCAACAGCAAGCCATATGTGTTCATCCACGAAACCCATCCGCTGGCAAAAAAGTCCGTGCTGACGCTGGAGGAGCTGCAGCCCTATCCCTGCATCATGTATGAGCTGGACTCCGATTCTCCCTCCGTTTTGCAGGAGGAAATGCTGCTGCCGGACTTTTATCCCCGGAAGGTGAACATCATCAGCGGCCTTTACCAAAGCATGATGGTCATGAAAGAGTGTCAGGGCTATGATTTGGGGACCGGCACGGTCTCTGCCGGAAACCGAGAGCTGGGCGTTGTAAAGCGGCCCATCGTGGGCTATGATGATGTGATCACCATCGGCTGGATTTGCCAGAAGGGCCATACGCTGTCCCGGCCGGCGGAGGAGCTTGTCAAGCTGCTCCAGCGCCACTGCTGCGATGTGCCGGAGACCTGAACGGAAAAATAATTGGTTATGACCGGCAATAACATCACGGTATTTCCGTAACCCCTGTGATTTGTGCTATGCTTTTCTCAACCAAAATGGTAGGTTTTAGAAAAACCGCACAAATTTTAGGAGGTATACACATGAGCCAGTTAGTTTTGAAGCATCCTGACCTGAAGCATGAGGAATTGAAGTTCAACACCGTAGAAGTCCACGCCGGTGAGCCCCGGGATATGTACGGCGCTTTAATTCCTCCCATCTACCAGACGTCCACCTTCTATTTTGACTCCACGGACGATGCTGTGAAGGCCTGTGACGATTACGCCGAGAGCTTCGCCTACAGCCGCATCACCAACCCCTCTGTGGATTATCTGGAGCAGAAGCTGGCCGCGCTGGAGCATGGCAAGGGCGCTGTGGCCTACGCTTCCGGCATGGGCGCTGTTTCCGGCGCGATTTTCGCTCTGCTCAAGGCCGGCGACCACGCCATCTTCACCAAGGCCAAGTATTCCGGCACGGAGGACGTGACCAGTGACTGGCTGCCTCGCTTCGGCATCGCCCACGATACCTTTGACGCCGCTGACCTCAGCCAGTTGGAAAAGCTCATTAAGCCCAACACCAAGCTGATCTATGTGGAGTCTCCCGCTAACCCCACCATGGTGCTGATAGACATTGCCGCCGTGGTGGAGATCGCCCATAAGCACGGCATTAAGGTCTTTATCGACAACACCTTCGCCACTCCCTACAATACCACCCCGCTGGATCTGGGCGTGGATGTGGTCATCCACAGCCTCACCAAGTACATCGGCGGCCACGGCGATCTGCTGGGCGGTGCGGTTGTTTCCAACGATGAGCAGTTCCTGCGCGAGTGCCGCTTGGGTACGTTGATGCATTTCGGCTCCGTGATGGCGCCCTTCACCGCATTTCTGGTGTGCCGCGGCCTCAAGACGCTGGGCGTCCGCATGAAGCAGTACAACGAGAGCGCTCTGAAGATCGCCAAGTGGCTGGAGGCCAATCCGAAGATCGAGACCGTCCGCTATCCCTTCCTGGAATCCAATCCCCAGTACACCATTGCCAAGAAGCAAATGAAGGGCGGAGGCGGCATGATCTCCTTTGACGTGGTCGGCGGTCTGGAGGCCGGTAAGAAGTTCATCAACAGCCTGAAGCTCTGCACGCTGGCCGTGTCTCTGGGTGATACGGAAACGCTGGTGGAGCAGGCTGCCGCCATGACCCACACCATGATTCCCAAGGAGATCCGCGAGGCGGCCGGTATTACCGATGGTATGATTCGTATGTCCGTTGGTCTGGAGGACCCGGACGATATCATCGCCGATCTGAAGCAGGCGCTGGGCGACTAAGTTCAACTGTCTACACTTTTCTCCATATCCCCTTCTCTTTTGAAAAAGAAGCACGCCTCCGGACAATCCCGGGGGCGTGTTTCTTATTATATAAAGCAAATTTTTGCTTTTTAAACTATCCACACAAAGCATTGTTCCCCAAGAAGCGCAGACAGCGGTGAACATTTTGCTCACCGCTGTCCGCGTATGTCTCACTGCGGCATCCGCCGCCTGAAAAGGAGGTTATTTCCCCTGATTTGCCCGGTAAAGGAACGTCACGATCTGGGCGCGGGTGCAGGTATTGCCGGACAGAAGCTGTGTGCCGCTGCCCTGCATGATGCCCTGGCTCAGTGCCCAATTCATGGCGGACACCGCATAACCGGGTACGGAGGCGGCGTCCGCAAAGCCGGAGATCAGGTCTGCCAGCGTCACAGCGTCCATCCCGCTGGCTACCGCATAGCGGAATAGGAATGCAACTGCCTGTGCGCGAGTGCAAGCCGCGTCCGGGCCGAAGGTGATATCACCGATACCGGTGGTGATGCCATCGCTCAGCGCCCAGCGGACAGCTTCGCCGTAGTACGCGTCCTCGGCAACATCTGTCATGTTCATAGCGTAGTTCACCACAGGAGATCCAGCCGCACGCCACAGGAAAGTGACGATCTGACCTCGGGTGCAGGGCTGGTTCGGTGCAAAGAGGCTGTTACCAACGCCGCCGGTGATGCCGTTGTCCACGGCCCATTTCACCGCGTCATAATAGTACGCGCCGTTGGGCACGTCATAGAAGAAGTTCAGAACGCTGTTGTCCTCCATGAAGGTAACCTTGATCTCCACCTTGCTCGTAGGCATGGTGAATGTGTATTTACCATTGCCCTTGTCAGTGAGCTTGAGGTCATTTCCGTTCCTGTCGGTGACGGAAATGGTTTCCAGCACATAGCCGCTGTCAGGCGTTACCGTGATGGTCACAATATCGCCCTTTTCCGCAGAACGCGGGCTAATGGTCACGGAGCCGTTCTCACTCTTGCCGGGGGCAGAGATTGGGTAGGTTGGAGAGTGGAAACCGCCAGAGCTACTCACAGTTCATTTTGCCGTGAGTGTCAGAGTATCAAGCACCGGTGTATTAAAATCGTATTCCGCAGTATATACCCCGTCTGTGTACCAGCCATTGAAGCGGTATCCGCTTCTGATTGAATCGGTGGGTCTAACAGCCTTCTGACCACGCAGGATCTTCTGCGCCTCAATATCGCTGCCGCCGTCCGTATCAAACGACACCGTGCGCTTCGCGCTGTCTTCGATCGTACCGTCGCCGCTCACCGTACCGTAGAAGATGCCGCCGGTGATCTTTCCGTCATTGGTCACGCTGCCGTGGAACGTTCCGTTCGTGATCTCGCCGTTGTTGATGACGGTGCTGCCGCTTTCAAACACGCCGCCGGCAATAACGCCGCCGTTGTGGTTCGTCACCGTGCCGCAGAACGTTCCACCGCTGATCTGATCGTAGTTCAACACTTGACCGTTGAAGATCCCGCCGTCGAACAGATTGCCGTTAACGCCAGTGCGCGCCGTCCCGAAAAACTCCGTCCCGGAAGAGCCCTGCTCCGTTTTGAGGATGCCGATGGTGTACAGCGCGTAGTTGTACAGCCCAGAGCCGGAATTCGTCACCGCGCCGCCGTTGGCGATAAAGGTGCCGAGATTGTATATTGTATTGTATGACTCGCGGCCGGATGACACGCCGCTGTCGGAGATGCTGCCGCCGTTCATGGTAAATGTGCTGCCGCCGGACACATACACGCCGCCGCCTTGCCCGTTGACCCGACAGCCCGCGATCGTACCGCCATTCATGGTCAGCGAGCCGCCGGTCCTGATCGGCACGCCGCTCTGGCCGGTGCTGCCGCCGGTGATAATGCCGCCTTGAATGCTGCCCGCCGCGCCGGTATCGTCCGGCAGGATGGTCCAGAGCTTCGTGTCGGGGTCGACGGAGTAATAGTGCATTGTACCCGGCGCGCTGTCCGTCAGCGTCAGCGTGCCGCCGCCTTTCACCTCAATCACGCTTCCGTCATTGTTGGTCATTATAGGAGTGTTTTTGCAAGAAAAAAGCTACCGCCTGCAAAATGCAGACGGTAGCTTCATACATATCTCGGCGCTTTTTCGTTGGCAATTGTCGTAAATTTGTGGTAAATTCATCAGATTGCCACGGAAAAGCCCTTTATTTTCAAGGCTTTGCGGGGATGGCTTAGTACATGCCGCCCATGCTGGGGTCAGCGGCGGGAGCGGGAGCAGGGGGCTCGGGCTTATCAGCCACCAGAGACTCGGTGGTCAGCACCATAGCGGAGACAGATGCGGCGTTCTCCAGAGCGGAGCGGGTCACCTTGGCGGGATCGATGATACCGGCAGCAACCATGTCGCAGTACTCTTCCTTATAAGCGTCGAAGCCGTAGCCGTTCTTGCCGGAGGCACGGACCTTCTCCAGAATGACGGAGCCATCCAGACCGGCGTTGGCCGCGATCTGACGGATAGGAGCCTCCAGAGCCTTGGCAATGATCTGGACGCCGGTCTTCTCGTCGCCCTCCACAGTGTTCAGCAGAGCCTCAACAGCGGGAATGACATTCACGAAGATGGTGCCGCCGCCGGCGACCACACCCTCTTCAACAGCGGCGCGGGTAGCGTTCAGAGCGTCCTCAATGCGGAGCTTTTTCTCCTTCATCTCGGTCTCGGTAGCAGCGCCGACCTTGATAACAGCCACGCCGCCAGCCAGCTTGGCAAGACGCTCCTGCAGCTTCTCCTTATCATAATCACTGGTGGTGACAGCAATCTGGTTGCGAATCTGGCCCACACGGTCCTTGATGGCGGCAGCGTCACCGGCACCGTCCACAATGGTGGTGTTCTCCTTGGTGACCTTTACCTGACGGGCACGGCCCAGCATATCCAGCGTAGTGTTCTTCAGCTCCAGACCAACCTCCTCGCTGACAACAGTGCCGCCGGTGAGGATTGCGATATCCTGCAGCATCTCCTTGCGGCGGTCGCCGAAGCCGGGAGCCTTGACGCACACAACATTCAGTGTGCCGCGCAGACGGTTGACGATCAGAGTGTTCAGAGCCTCGCCCTCAACATCCTCGGCGATGATGACCAGCTTCTTGCCGGACTGGACCAGCTGCTCCAGAATGGGCAGGATGTCGGAGATAACGGAGATCTTCTTATCGGTGATGAGAATGTAGGCGTCATCAATGACAGCCTCCATCTTCTCGGTATCGGTGACCATGTAGGGGGTGATATAGCCGCGGTCGAACTGCATACCTTCCACAACCTCGCTATAGGTCTCGGCGGTCTTGGACTCCTCAATGGTGATGACGCCGTCGGCGGAAACCTTCTCCATGGCGTCAGCAATGAGCTTGCCGATCTCCTCGTCACCGCTGGAAACGGCGCCGACGCGGGCGATATCATTGGAACCGTCCACCTTCTTGGCCTGCTTCTTCACCTCGGCCACAGCGGCCTCAACAGCCTTGGCCATGCCCTTCTTTACCACGATGGGGTTAGCACCGGCAGCCAGATTCTTCAGACCCTCGTGAATCATAGCCTGTGCCAGCAGGGTAGCGGTGGTGGTGCCGTCACCGGCAACATCGTTGGTCTTGGTGGAGACCTCCTTCACCAGCTGTGCGCCCATGTTCTCAAAGGGATCGGGCAGCTCCACTTCCTTGGCGATGCTCACACCGTCATTGGTGATGAGGGGAGCGCCGTACTTCTTATCCAGAACAACGTTGCGGCCCTTAGGACCCAGGGTGATCTTTACGGTATCGGCCAGAGCGTCAACGCCGGCCTGCAGAGCCTTGCGGGCTTCATCGCCGCGCATAATGAGCTTAGACATAATTGAAAACCTCCCAAATTTAGAAGTAAAGTGTAGTGTGCATTTTCATCATTTTCGCCGTGACATACGCGTGGCGAAAATACATTGACTCAGCCGCCGGGGGCGGCGTTCACCAGTTCTCAAACTGGTGGGGGGAATTTAAAGGGGGATGAAATCCCCTCTTTAAGTTACTCCACGATTGCCAGAATATCGCCCTGACGGACGACCACGTACTCAACGTCCTCCAGCGTGACCTTCGTACCGGCATACTGGCTGGTGATGACCTTATCGCCGGGCTTCACGGTCATGGTGACCTCCTTGCCGTCCACCATGCCGCCGGGGCCCACGGAAATGACCTCTGCCACAGAGGGCTTCTCCTTGGCGGAGCCGGTGAGGATGATGCCGCCCTTGGTGGTCTCCTCAGTCTCTACCATTTTCAAAATCACGCGATCAGATAACGGGGTGAGTTTCATTTGGGATTCCTCCTTATATATTTTCATAAGATAAAACAAATTCAGCGTTAGCACTCAACTCTCTCGAGTGCTAACGCTGCTATCATAGTACACTTGACCCGGTTTGTAAAGGGGGAATTTGTAAATAACTTATGAAGTTTTCGCCGCTATGGTTCCGCTCATGTACCGCCATTTCGGCAAATTCTGTGAAAATTCAGATACAAAATGTAATATTCGACAATAAAATTATCTTTTGTATTTAAAAATTTCCGATGAATGTGCCGCATCGGCATAATCAGAATCACCTTCCGTACATAAATACGTCACATTTGATCATGCCGTTGTAGAGCTTGCGCTTTTTGTCCGCCTGCTTTCCGAAGCACCGCTCAAACTCCGTATGGGAGCTGAGCACCAGCACCCGCCACTTGGGCGGCAGGTCCCGGAGCGCCGCGCCGAACACCCGGTACAGCTCTTCGGCCTCTTTCGTTTCCAGCAGACGCTCGCCGTAGGGAGGGTTGGTGACCAACTGGCCGTACTCGCTGTCCCGGTGGAATTTTCCGGCGTCCGCCACCTCAAAGCGGATGCAGTCATCCACACCGGCCAGCTCCGCGTTGTGCCGCGCCAAATCCACGGCGGCGGGGTCAATGTCACCGCCCCAGATGTCATAATGGCCGTGGAATTCCTTGTCCATGGCCTCGTCCCCGGCCTCCAGCCACAGCTTGGAGTCCATGTTTTTCCACTTCTGAGCGGCGAAGCTGCGGTCCAGTCCCGGCGCCCGGTTCTTGGCGATGAGCGCCGCCTCAATGGGAATGGTGCCGCTGCCGCAGAAGGGGTCGCAGAACGGGTCTTGGCCCCGGTAGCGGGAAAGCGTCACCAGCGCCGCCGCCAGCGTCTCCCGCAGGGGGGCGCCCATGTTCCACGCCCGGTAGCCACGCTTGTAAAGCCCCTCACCGGAGGTGTCCAGATACAGCGTCGCCACATCCTTGATAATGGCAAATTGAATTTGATACCGGCTGCCGGACTCCGGCAGGGTCTCCAGACCGTATTTCTCACCTAACCGCTTAGCGGAGGCCTTTTTGACAATGGCCTGACAGGCGGGAACAGAGTGGAGCTGGGAGTTCAAGGAATAGCCCTTTACAGGAAATTCCCCGTCCCGGGGGATATAATCCTCCCACGGCAGCGCGTAAACACCCTGAAACAGCGCCTCAAAATCCCGAACGGGGAAGGAGCCCAGCTCCATCAGCACCCGTGCGCCGCAGCGCAGATTGATGTTCAGCCGCGCAATGTCCGCCATGGTACCGTCGCAGTGCACCCGGCCGTTTTCCGCCCGGACGTTTTTCAGCTCCAAACGGCGCATTTCCTCCGCCACCAGACTCTCCAAACCAAATAGACAAGGGACCGTCAATGTCATAGCCCGTGTCTCCTTTCAAACATTTTTACACTCTACCATCAATTGATAAGGGCAAATATGCTTTCCAGCGGCCTAAATAGCCGCTGATTTTGTCATTGTCCTTGGCTTG
>OOCB01004462.1_pt1 | contig 11722 bp, 11 predicted proteins | sample 1671351 | NCBI WGS metagenome assembly OOCB01 (sample SAMN06348148, study PRJEB24527) | human gut metagenome | biome: human gut; feature: ankylosing spondylitis patient; material: feces | host: Homo sapiens | place: China | collected 2015-10
TCCGGATTAGTATACCAAAAGGCGGTACAACCATTTGGTTGTACCGCCTTGATTCATCAATTATTCAGCAGTGAATGGCAATAAAGCGATTGCACGTGCACGTTTGATAGATGTAGTTAATTTGCGTTGATGTTTTGCGCAAGTACCGGAAATACGACGAGGTAAGATTTTGCCGCGTTCAGTCGTGAAACGACGAAGTTTAGCAACATCTTTATAGTCGATTTGATCGATATGGTCTGCACAGAAAACACATACTTTTCTTCTTGGCTTTCTGCCTCTATCTCTTCTCATTGCGAATCCTCCTTTTCGAATTAGTAGGAGTCTCGGACACTAGAACGGGATGTGTTCTTCATCGCCGCCTGTACTGAAACTATCAAAATTGGACCCACCATCGAAAGAATTAGTATTCATATCAAGGGATTGGCCCACAAAGTTCGCTACCACTTCAGTAACGTAACGTTTTTGACCATCCTGAGTCTCGTAGGAACGAGTTTGCAAGCGACCTTCTACAAAGCAGCGACTGCCCTTACGAAGATTACCTGCCGCTTCACCAAGTTTGCCCCATGCAACACAATTAATGAAAGCAGTTTGTTCTTTCGTTTCATTGGTTGTAGAGTCAATATACGTATTCGTAGCAGCTACTGTGAAAGTTGCCACTGCTCTACCAGTTTTGGTAAAACGTACTTCAGGATCACGAGCTAAATTACCTAGAATTTGTACAGAGTTCATCTTTTCTCCTCCAGGCTTTAATTATGCATCGTGTTTAACAATCAGGTGTCTTAAGACATCATCGTTGATTTTCAACACACGGTCGATTTCTTTAATTTCAGCTGGGTCAGCTTCGAAATTAACCAATACGTAGAAACCGTCAGTGAATTTTTTCACTGCGTAAGCAAGACGACGCTTGCCCCACTCATCCACGACCACGTCGGAGCAGCCGTGCTGCTCAGCCAGAGCCTGGAACTTTGCCACATTGGCGGCAATAGCCTCCTCACCCTGTGCCGGGTCGAGAATGTAAACGACCTCATAGTTGGCGGAAATCTTAGCCATACTTTTTGCACCTCCTTTTGGACTTATGGCCCTCACGCTCCGGTGAGAGCAAGGATTTGCCCGCATACGCAGGCCTAATTATTATACCGGATATCCGCCAAAAGTCAAGAAGTTTTTGGGAATATTCCGTGGAAAATTCCCTCTTTTTTGCCCTTCCCGGCAGAAAGGGCTTGAAATTACCGGAGGAATCCTTTAGAATAAGGTGTCAAATCATCCCTTCGGTGCATGAAAACGCCGGGAAAGGAACCTCCATGGAGCACATCACCAGCCGTCACAACCCCCTCATGGGCCATATTCGCAGGTTGGCCGGCTCCGCCGCCTACCGGTGGGAGACGGGGGAATTCCTCTGCGACAGTCCCAAGCTGCTGCAGGAGGCCCTGCTGTGGCAGGCGGAGATCACCGCCGTGGTGACCATCTCCCCCTTGCCCCGGCTTCCGGAGCATATCCGGCAGGTGCAGGTGCCGGAGGACGTCATGGCCTCCATCTCCCCGGTAAAGACCCCTCAGGGGGTGCTTTTCACCTGCCGCCTGCCCCAGCTCCCCCTGCCCCAGACTCTCACCGGCCGGCAGTATGTGCTGCTGGACGGGGTGCAGGACCCCGGCAACGTAGGCACCATCCTGCGGACGCTGGACGCCTTCGACGCCGACGGCCTGCTGCTCACCGGCGGCTGCGCCGACCCCTACGGCTGGAAGGCGGTGCGCTCCTCCATGGGGGCCGTGTTCCGCCGCCCCATCTATTCCGGCACACCGGAGGAACTGGCGGCCCTGCTGCACCGCAGCGGCCTGCCCCTGTACGGGGCCGCCCTGCGGGAGGACACCGTGGACGCCCGGCAGGCGGACTACACCCGCTGCGTGCTGGCCATCGGCAGTGAGGGCCGTGGCCTGAGCCGGGAGGTGCTGGACCTGTGCGATCAAACCATCCGTATTCCCATGTCAGACCGCTGCGAATCTCTGAATGCGGCCATTGCCGCAGCGGTGCTGCTGTGGGAGAGCTGGCGATAAGGAGGGACCTCACATGGCTGCTCTGAAATACTGGGTATGGTTCACCACCCTGCCGGGGCTGACCAACCGCAGCAAGCTTCTGCTTCTGGAGCATTTCCCCTCGCCGGAGGACATATACTACGCCCAGCCGGAGGATCTCCCTCCGGTGGAGGGGCTGTCCTCCTCTCAGGCGGCGCTGCTGTCGGACAAGTCCACAGACCGGGCCGAGGACGTGCTGACCCACTGCGCCAAGGGGGATATCTTCCTGCTGACCATGCAGGACGCCCTCTATCCGGACCGCCTGCGGAACATCTATGACCCGCCGGTGCTGCTGTATGGCCGGGGCCGGATGCCCCTGTTCGACGAGGAGGCCGCCGTCTCCGTGGTGGGTACCCGGACCTGTACCCCCTATGGCATCTCCGCCGCCGAGGAACTGGGCTACCAGCTGGCGAAGGAGGGTGCCGTGGTGGTGTCGGGCCTTGCCAAGGGCATCGATGGTGCCTCCCACCGGGGTGCTCTGCGGGCTGGCGGCTTTACGGCGGCCGTGCTGGGCGGCGGCGTGGACGTGGTCTATCCGGCGGAGAACCGGCGGCTCTACGAGGACATCGCCGCCACCGGCGTGCTGCTGAGCGAGTACCCGCCGGGAACGGAGCCTATGAGCAGCCACTTCCCCGTCCGCAACCGCATCCTCAGCGGCCTGAGTCTGGCGGTGCTGGTGGTGGAGGCCCCGGAGCGCAGCGGCGCTCTCATCACCGCCAATACGGCGCTGGAGCAGGGACGGGACGTGTTCGCCGTCCCCGGCCCCATCGACGCCCCCAACAGCCGGGGCAGCAACCGCCTCATCCGGGACGGCGCAGGACTTGTGACCTGCGGCTGGGACATTCTGGAGGGGTACCGGAGCCGGTTCCCCCACCGGCTGCGCCCCTCGTCGGAGAATCTTCCTCCGGCGCCGGAGCAGGACAGTCTCCCCGCTCAAAGGGCGGAGGAATCGTCCCCGGCGAAGCCGGAGAAGAAGGAAACTCCCCCCGCCCTGCCGGTACTGGACCTGACGGCGGATACGGCGGGTCTGACGGACGATCAGATCCGCATCCTACAGGTGCTGACCACCGATGCCCCTCTGCTCACCGATGACGTGGCGGAGCGGGCCGACCTGCCCATTCGGCGGGTGCTGTCAGCCCTGACGGTATTAGAGATCGACGGATATGCCACGCAGCACGGAGCACGGCGCTTCGTCCGCACGGTGGAGATCCGGTTGTAAAAAGGAAGGATAAGAACATGGCAAAAAAAGCAGCCCGAAATCTGGTGATCGTGGAGTCCCCTGCCAAGGCCAAGACCATCGGCAAGTATCTGGGACCGGATTACGAGGTCAGGGCCAGTATGGGACATCTGCGTGACCTGCCCAAAAGCAAGCTGGGCGTGGATGTCGAGCACGACTTCGAGCCCAACTACCGCCCCATCCGGGGTAAGGAGGAGCTTATCAATGAGCTGAAAAAACTCTCCAAGGCCAGCGACACCGTATATCTGGCCACCGACCCGGACCGTGAGGGTGAGGCCATCAGCTGGCACCTGAAGAACCTGCTGGACCTCAGCGACGAAAAAGCCAAGCGAGTCACCTTCAACGAGATCACCCGCAAGGTGGTCACCGAGAGCATCCACCACCCCCGTGAGATCAATCAGGATCTGGTGGACGCCCAGCAGGCCCGGCGTATTCTGGACCGCATCGTGGGCTATGAGCTGTCCCCCCTGCTGTGGAAAAAGATCCGGCGGGGCCTGTCGGCAGGCCGGGTGCAGTCGGTGGCCATGCGTCTGGTGGCAGACCGGGAGAAGGAGATCAAGGACTTCGTCCCCCAGGAGTACTGGACGCTGGACGCCCTGCTGAAAAACGACGGCGGCGTCCCCTTCCGGGCCAGATATTACGGCAAGGACGGCAAGAAATACGAGCCCACCTCTCAGGAGGAGGTCAGCGCCATTCAGGCGGAGGTGCAGGACCTGCCTTTCGCCGTCAAGAGCGTGAAGCGCACGGACAAGCAGCGCTCCCCCGCCCCGCCCTTCACCACCTCCACCATGCAGCAGGATGCCTCCCGGAAGCTGAACATGACCCCCCGGCGCACCATGGCCATTGCCCAGCAGCTGTATGAGGGCGTGGACATCACCGGCGAGGGTACCGTGGGCCTCATCACCTATATGCGTACCGACTCCCTGCGGATCTCCGACGAGGCGCAGGCGGCGGCCCGCAGCTTCGTCACCGGGCGCTACGGCGCAGGCTACTGTCCCGCCGCCCCCCGGCAGTATAAGACCAAGGCCGGGGCGCAGGACGCCCACGAGGCCATCCGCCCCAGCGACGTGAATCTGACTCCGGAGCGGGTCAAGAGCGATCTTACCAGCGAGCAGTATCGGCTGTACCGCCTGATCTGGAGCCGCTTTCTGGCCAGCCAGATGTCCAACGCCGTCTATGACAGCGTCAGCGTAGAGCTGGGCGCCGGAGCCCACAGCTTCCGGGCCAGCGCCAGCAGCCTGAAGTTCGCCGGCTATACCGCCGTATACGAGGAGAGCCGGGACGACGAGAAGGAGGAGAAGGCCCCCGCCCTGCCCCCGCTGGCACAGGGCGAGGTGGTGACGCTGACGGGCTTTGACCCGGCCCAGCACTTCACCCAGCCCCCCGCCCGGTTCACCGACGCCTCCCTCATCCGGGCCATGGAGGAAAACGGCATCGGCCGCCCCTCCACCTATGCGCCCACGGTGTCCACCATTCTGGACCGGGAGTACGTCATCAAGGACGGCAAGTACCTGAAAATGACGCCGCTGGGCGACGTGGTCAACGGCCTTATGTGCGACCGCTTCAAGGACATCGTGGACGTGAAGTTCACCGCCCACATGGAGGAGGAGCTGGATGAGGTGGAGTCCGGCAAGCTGCCGTGGAAGCAGCTGCTGCACCAGTTCTACGGCAGCTTCGAGTCCAATCTCCATCAGGTGGAGAAGGACATGGAGGGTGTTTATCTGAAGGTTCCCGACGAGGTCACCGAGGAGAAGTGTGACCTCTGCGGCAGGAACATGGTCATCAAGTCCGGCCGGTTCGGCCGGTTCCTGGCCTGTCCCGGCTACCCGGAGTGCAAGTTCACCAAGCCGCTGGTGGTGGAGATGCCGGGCCGCTGCCCTGTGTGCGGCGGTCGGCTCATGAAGCGCACCGGTGTCAGCAAGAAATCCGGCAAGCAGTATAACTATTACTGCTGCGAAAAGTTCCCCGCCTGCTCCTTCGTTACCTTCGACGTACCGGTGAAGGACGACTGCCCGGTCTGCGGCCACACCATGTTCAAGAAATCCGGCCGGGGGTTCAAGCGTCCCTTCTGCATCAACCCGGCGTGCGAAAATTTCCTGCCGGAGGATCAGCGAGGCTATCCCAAGCGGACTGCTGCGTCCGATGGGACGGAAAGCGGGACAAATGGTACCGCAGCGGACGGTCAGCCGACGTCCGAAACTGTCCAAACGGAGGCATCTGACAAGCCCGCCGCCAAGAAAACCACCACAGCTAAGAAAACTGCGGCAAAGAAAAGCACCGCTAAGAAAACCGGCACGGCCAAAACCGCCGCCAAAAAATCCACGGCCAAGACGGCGACCAAAAAGACTGCCTCCGCCGTGGCGAAGGCCGCTGCGGAACAGCCCTCTACGGAGGAGGCTGCCGAAGCATCCACGGCAGTGGAGAAGGCCGCAGCCAAAAAAGCGACGGCCTCCAGAAAGGCGGCGGCCGAGAGGGCTACCACCAAGAAAGCCACGACTACCAAGAAAGCAACGACGGCCAAGCAAACCACTACGGTCAAAAAGGCCGCTACGAAGGAAGCTAGCACGTCTGCCGCCAAGAAGGCTGACGCCGAGACGGAGGAAGAACTGGAGCCTGTAACTGTGATCGGCGCCGGTCTGGCCGGCTCCGAATGTGCTTGGCAGCTGGCCCGGCGGGGCATCCCCGTGACCCTGCGGGAGATGAAGCCAGAGAAGATGACCCCCGCCCATGTGACCCCATGGTTTGCCGAGCTTTGCTGCTCCAACTCCCTGCGGGGAGCGGGGCTGGAGAATGCCGTGGGCCTGCTGAAGGAGGAGCTGCGGCGGCTGGACAGCCTGATCCTCCGCTGCGCCGACGCCACCGCCGTCCCCGCCGGAGGTGCTCTGGCGGTGGACCGGGAGGGCTTTGCCCGGATGGTAACGGAGGAGATCCGGAATCACCCCCTCATCACCGTGGTCCCCGGCGAAGTGACAGAACTGCCGGAGGGCGAGGTGGTGGTGGCCTCCGGGCCGCTGACCTCCGACGCTCTGGCGGATCGTCTGTCGGCTCTGCTGGGAGACGGACAGCAAACCACTCTGAACTTCTTCGACGCTGCCGCTCCGTTGGTGAGCTTTGACAGCGTGGATATGGACAGCGCCTATTTCGCCTCCCGCTATGATAAGGGTACTCCGGACTACATCAACTGCCCCCTGTCCAAGGAGGAGTATCTGTCCTTCTGGCAGGAACTGACCACCGCCCAGGAGGCGGAGGTCCACGGCTTCGAGGATGGGCAGGTCTTTGAGGGCTGTATGCCGGTGGAGGTCATGGCCCGCCGGGGTGAGGACACCCTGCGCTTCGGGCCGCTGAAGCCCCGTGGCCTGCCGGACCCCAAGACGGGTAAGGAGCCTTACGCCGTGGTACAGCTGCGGCGGGACAACGCCGACGGCTCCATTTACAATCTGGTGGGCTTCCAGACCCACCTGCGGTGGCCGGAGCAGAAGCGGGTATTCACCATGATCCCCGCTCTGAAGGACGCTCAGTTCCTGCGCTACGGCGTCATGCACCGCAACACCTATCTGGACTCCCCCCGGCTGTTGGATCGGTATTACCGGCTGAAGTCCCGATCCCGTATCGCTTTTGCCGGACAGATGACCGGCGTAGAGGGCTATGTGGAGTCCTGCGCCAGCGGCTTTCTGGTGGGAGTGGAGACGGCCCGCCGCCTGAAGGGGCAGGCTCCCATCGACTTCCCGCAGGAAACGGCCATCGGCGCTCTGGGGTTGTATGTCAGCAATCAGACCGTGGGGGTATTCCAGCCCATGAACATCAACTTCGGCATCATCCCGCCGCTGGACCACCGGGTCAAGGGCAAGCGCAACAAGAATGCCGAGCTGAGCCAGCGTTCTCTGGCCATCATCGAAGCCCGGAAGGAGGAGATCCTGTCATGAAGCTCATCATCGACGCCATGGGCGGCGACAATGCCCCGCTGGAGATCGTCAAGGGTGCGCTATCCGGTCAGAAGCGCTGGGGCGTGGACGTCACCCTCACCGGCGACACCACCGCTATTTTGCAGGCGCTGGAGGCCTGCGGCGAAAAGACGCTGCCCCAGGGCATGGAGATCGTCCACACCACTGAGACAGTGGAGATGTGTGACGACCCCGCCACGGTGTTCCGCCGGAAGAAGGACACCTCCATGGGCGTGGGGCTGACCATGCTGCGGGACGGCAGGGCCGACGCCATGGTCTCCGCCGGCAGCACCGGCGCTCTGCTCACCGGCGCCACCCTCATCGTCAAGCGCATCCGAGGCATCCGTCGGGCGGCCATGGCCCCGGTAATTCCCACCACCACCGGTCAGGCGGTACTCATCGACTGCGGTGCCAACGCCGAGTGTACCCCGGAATATCTGGTACAGTTCGCCTATCTGGGCAGCTACTACGCCCACCGGGTGCTGGGGGTAGAGCGGCCCCGTGTGGGACTGCTGAACATCGGCACCGAGGACAGCAAGGGCACCGATCTCCAGAAGGAGACCCTGCGCTGGCTGCGGGAGGCCCACACGGCGGGACACCTGAACTTCATCGGCAACATTGAGGCCAAGGAGGCCATCAAGGGCGGGTGCGACGTCATCGTCTGCGACGGCTTCTCCGGCAATGTGCTGCTGAAAACCATGGAGGGCGTAGGCTCTTTCGCCGGAAGCGCCCTGAAAGCCATGTTCAAGAAGAACCTGCTGACCAAGCTGGCGGCCCTGTGCGTCATGCCGGGGCTCAACGCCTTCAAGGCCAGGCTGGACCCCAATAAGGTGGGCGGTACCGCCTTCATCGGTATCTCCCGGCCGGTCATCAAGGCCCACGGCTCCTCCAACGCCGAGGCCATCGAAAACGCCATGGGGCAGGCGGTGCAGGTGGCCCGCAGCGGCATTATCAGGGATATCGAGGAAAATGTGGCCCTGATGAAGGTGGAACGGGAATAAACTCCACTTCGGGAAAATATTCACAGAAAAGGTGTTGACACACGGCGGTAATTGCCGTATTATCTTTCAGAGCGATACCCGAAAGGAGGGGAATCATCTTATGACGATGGAAGACATCTTCAAGACGATGCAGGATCTGATCGCTGAACAGTTCGCCATTGATGCTGACGAGATCAGCATGGACAGCTCCTTTGTGGATGATCTGGGCGCTGACTCTGTGGATCTGGTGGAGCTGGTAATGGCCATGGAAGAAGAATTCAACGTCGGTGAGATCGACGAGGACGACCTGACCGGGCTGAAAACCGTCGGTGACTGCGTTCGTTATCTGTACAATAAGATGAGCTGACACGACCGTGAAGAAAGAACGCCCCGTTGGAGTTTGTCCACGGGGCTTTCTTTTCCGGCCGGAAAGGAGTTATGCAATGCGTACTTTAGAGGAGCGTCTGGACTATACCTTCCGGGATCGGAAGCGGCTGGAGGGCGCTTTATATCACAGCTCCTACGCCAATGAGCACCGCAGCTTGGGCATTCATAGCAATGAGCGGCTGGAGTTTCTGGGGGACGCCGTGCTGGGTCTGGTGACGGCGGACTATCTGTGCCGCAAGCCCCCGGAACTGCCGGAGGGGGACTTGACCCGCATCCGGGCCGCACTGGTCTGCGAGGAGAGTCTGCACGAGGTGGCCCAGAGTCTCGACTTGGGATCCTATCTGAAGCTGGGCAAGGGCGAGGAGGCCGGCGGAGGCCGGCAGCGGGCGTCCATTCTGGCGGACGCCACGGAGTCCGTTTTTGCCGCCGTGTATCTGGACGGCGGGTTGGAGGCGGCCCGTGCGCTCATTCACCGGGTCCTGCTGGATAAGGAGCGGGAGACGGATGTGGAGGAGCGCCGCCGGGACTACAAGACGGAGCTGCAGGAGCTGGTGCAGCGGCGCAGCAACCAGACGCTGCAATATGAATTGGTCTCCGCCAGCGGTCCTGACCATGCCAAGGTATTCACCTCCCGTGTGCTGCTGAACGGGCAGCCCATCGGGAAGGGTCAGGGCCACAGCAAGAAGGAGGCGGAGCAGGCCGCCGCCCACGCCGGTCTGACCACTCTGATCCGGGGGTGAGGGCAGCCATGGGCAGATATCATGCGATCCTGTTTGACATGGACGGCACCCTGCTGGACACCCTGACGGATATGCAGGACGCCGTGAACCACGTGCTGGCGGCTCACGGGCTGCCTCTGCGAACCCTTGAGGAGGTACGGCGCTTCGTGGGAAACGGCGCCGGGCCGCTGATCCACCGGGCGCTGCCGGAGGGATATCCTCAGGAGCAGAAGGTGCTGGCGGAGTACCGGGCCTACTATCAGGCCCACAACTGCGTCCAAACCTGCCCCTATCCGGGCATCCCGGAGCTGCTGGAGCAGCTGCGGCAACGGGGGCTGAAGCTGGCGGTGGTATCCAACAAGCCGGATGAGACCACCCGCACGCTGGCGGCCCGGTTCTTTCCGGGGTTGGCAGCACTGGGGCAGCGAGACGGTATCCCCTCCAAGCCCGCACCGGAGATGGTGTGGAGCGCCATGGAGCAGCTGGGGGTGGACGCCCGGCACGCCCTGTATGTGGGCGACAGCGAGGTAGACGTGGAGATGGCTCACCGGGCGGGGCTGCCGCTGGCGGCAGTGGCCTGGGGCTTCCGGGGGCGGAGGCTGCTGGAGCAGGCCGGTGCCCGGTGCATCGTGGACACCGTTCCGGAGCTGTTGGCCGTAGCTACGGAGTGATGGGCGGGAAAATTACTCTTGCAATCCGCCGCCGCTTCGGCTATAATAGTAAAGTCTCCTCTGCCGGTGTGATGGAATTGGTAGACGTAGTGGACTCAAAATCCACCGCTGGCGACAGCGTACCGGTTCGAGTCCGGTCACCGGCACCAACAGCACCCGCAGACCCATTGGGCCTGCGGGTGCTGTTTTTCTTTTGCGGTTCCGGCAGCTGCATACCGGGGAGGATATGCTTACTTCTCCTGCACTTCTTTTCCGCTGAGGTGGTGGATCTCGATCTCGAAGAGCTGGGCGGCAGCGCCATCCTGCCGGATCTCCTCGTCTGCCAACTGCTCCTCCGGGTAATACTTCATGGCGAAGCGCTTCAGCAGCGCCATGGTCTCCGGGCTCTGCTCCAGCAGGCGGCACCGGCCGAACACCACGACGCTCCGGAGGTACGGCGCCCACGCCTCCTCCCGAATCGTCTCACTGCCGTAGACGGTGAAGCACACCTTATCACAGGCCCGGATGGCTTCCGCCTTGTGGCCGGCACGGGCGCCGTGGAAGTAAATTTTCTGCGCCTCCCGGTCGTAATAGTAGTTGATGGGGATGGCGTAGGGGTAGCCCTCCCGTCCGTTTACGGCCAGAATGCCCCGGCGGGCCTCCCGTAGGAGCTGCTCCGCTGCCTCCGTGCTGATCTGATTTTTCTTCTTCCGGATGTCTCGAAACATGGCTTTTCCCTCCTGTTTTTATCGCTCCAGCAGCTCTGGGAGATACCGCAGTGCTTTTTCAAACTCCACCCCGTACCATGGGGCGTTTTCATCCCGGCAGGTGACTTGGATGCACAGCAGCGTGAAATCCACCGCCAGACGCAGGGCCTCCTCCAGCGGCTTACCCCGCATCAGAGCACCCACGCAGGCGGAGGAGAATAGATCCCCTGTGCCGGGAAAATGGGCATCGATGCGGCGGCTGCCGTATTCAAAGAAGCGCTCCTCCGCCGGGGTATAGGCCAGCACGCCCAACTTATCCGGGCCATAGGGGACGCCGGTCAGCACCACGTGACGGGGACCCAGCTCCGCCAGCTTCCGCAGGATATCCCTCAGCCGGGGCAGGTCGTAGTCCTCCCGGTAGGGGGTCCCCGTCAGCAGGCATGCCTCTGTGAGATTGGGTGTCACCACGTCCGCCTGCGCCGCCAAGCGGGCCATGTGGCGGGGAAAATCCTCGTCAAAGCCCGTGTAGAGCGCTCCCCCGTCAGCCATGGCCGGATCCACGAAGCGTAGGGTATCCGGCCCCGCCAGCACCTCCAACGCCTGGCAGACATCCTCCACCTGTCGGGGGGAGGCCAGATAACCGGTATAGACGGCGTCCAGCCGCACTTGCTGGCTCTGCCAGTATCGGGCGATGGGTAGGATATCCGCCGTCAGGTCCCGGCAGAGGATGTCCGGGAACATGGTGTGGGCGCTGAGTACGGCGGTGGGCAGAATGGCGCACTCCACCTCCATGGCGGAGATCACAGGCAGCGCCACCGTCAGCGAGCAGCGGCCCAGACACGAAATATCCTGAATACTGGCGACACGTTTCATAAGCGGCTCCTTGATGCACAGGTTAATGGATTCAGTATAGCACATCCAGCAGGTGGTGAAAAGCCCCGGCCGTAAAAAGATGCTGCGGAAAGTTCAGAGAAAAAGGCGCTCCGGCAACTGTCGGAGCGCCTTTTTTCGTTGGAACAGGCCGATTTAGTC
>OOCB01004476.1_pt1 | contig 11703 bp, 4 predicted proteins | sample 1671351 | NCBI WGS metagenome assembly OOCB01 (sample SAMN06348148, study PRJEB24527) | human gut metagenome | biome: human gut; feature: ankylosing spondylitis patient; material: feces | host: Homo sapiens | place: China | collected 2015-10
CATGAAGAAGATCCGATGGGATGAGAAAAAGTGCAGAGGAGTCACCGGACTTTTTTTATGAACACAGGTTTAAGAATAATGGGAATCGGGGGTTGGCATTCAGGGGGCATTTGTAAAAAAACTACGCTGGAAAACAGAACGTCCCGCCTGCTTCTCAAAAAACGAAAATCGGGCGAGACGAAAATGAATAATATCTTGCTATTTATAATTCTTCTATATTTTTGATGGCTAAACCCGTCACCTGGTGGATGACTTCGGAGGAGATATTCAAGGCTTTCATCGTACGGGCATTCTCTATGTTTTTCTCCTGCTTTCCTTGCTCAAGCCCTTCTGCAAGCCCTTCTTGTCTGCCTTCCTGTCTGCCTTCTTGTCTTCCTTCCTCTCTTCCTTCTTGTCTACCTTCCTCTCTACCTTCCTCTGCCGCCGTACTCAGCACATCATTCTGAATCATTACGGCATTGATATGTTCGTCATACGCCAGTTGTTCCGCCCTGTCCATATTATAATAAATCAATTTTTGGCGTGCCTCTTCCAGCCCGGGAGCTTTCGTATCGGGGCGGATGATACCGGTTTTCAGATACTCTATCCACTCCTCAAGCGGGGTGACGGCCACCTTGTTGAACTCATTCACACGAATCAGGAAGTATTCGGGGAAGATTTCGGCAGGAAGCTTGCGCACGATGGCATCCTTCTCCTTAGTGGTGACCTCCAGAAAATCGCCCGTATGCACGCCCACAAAGGAGTTCTGACCGTGGTACAAGTAATCGTTGCCCTTGCCGATGTCGAAATAGAGAATGCTGATGGAGTACACTTTCTTCACTTCCGAGTAAAGTTCTCCCAGCTCAATATGCTCCGTGATGGCCTTAGCAACGCCGAAGAGGATGCGCTCCAGGTAGTATATCTCGCGCGTGTTCTGCACCTCGACGATGATGATTTCATCCTTACTGTTGCGCGCCTTGATGTCCACACGGTTGAACTTATCGTTTTCACGTTGCTGGTTGCCCTCGCTTTCCAGTATCTCGACGATGCGGATAGGCTCGCCCAGCAACACGGTGAGGAAACCTTCGAGCACGCCGAAGTTGGCTTTGTTGCGCAGCAAGCGCTTCACCGCCCAGTCAAAACGTATATATCTGTCTTTCTGTACCATAACTTCTGTTTTTTCTGCTTACGCACAAAGGTAAGCATAATTTCTGTTCCCAACGTGTCGGGAAACGATTATTTGTTTGATTCATTTCCAATTAAAATTGACTTTTTACAGCCCAAACAGATAAAAACAGGGACCATCATCATGAAATACCTGTTTTTTGTTTTGTGTGGCTCGAAACAAAAGACTATTTTTGTTCCAATCTTTGTATAGCACCATGAAGAAAAACATGTTAACCGCATTCATATTGTGCCTACTATTATTCCTACCGGGTAAAGTTACAGGTAATAAACAATATGCTTTCCAGCAGATTAGTACCCAGGACGGTCTGTCCTCTTCTGTTCGTTGCCTGGTAGTAAGCCACGACAAAGGATATGTATGGATCGGAACCAAGTCCGGTATAGGGCGTTTTGACGGTTACGAGCTAAGAAAATACTTGTTGGGAAATATCACCCATATCATTGAAGACGAAGAACATACCATCTGGGCCATCACGCCGAAAGGACTCTTCCACTATAACTATCAGGAAGACACTTTCCTGCAAGCGCGCGATGAAGACCAAAATCCGGTAGTGGTGTCTTCCATTTGTCCCTGGACGGACGGAGTAATATTCGGAGGCAATGGAAGGCTATATAAATATGATTATGCCAATCACAAAATCAGATTCCTATGTCCGCTGACTCCCAACAGTCATTATAACATCACCAATCTGCAAAAATGGGACGACCGGACTCTGCTGTGCACCAGCCGTTGGAGCCATGCACTGCTCGTCGATATACCTACGGGACGGACTCACCCTGTTCCTTTTGAAAGTAATGAAATCATAACCAGCCTGATAGACAAAGACGGACATATATGGCTCGCCCCCTATCATCAAGGAGTGAAATGTTATGACCGCCAAGGTAAACTTTTGCATTCCTATCACACCGGGAACTCCCTCCTGCAAACCAATGTAGTGCTTTCCCTGGCTGAGAACAACGGACAGATATGGATTGGAACAGACGGCTCAGGCATTTATATCCTGAATCCGGAGAATGATGAGATATCCACCATAGCCCACGCACCCGGTAATCCTTATTCCCTGCCGGTCAACTCCATCCTCTGCTTATATTCCGACTCAAACAACAACATGTGGGCAGGCAGTGTACGCGGCGGACTGATAAATATCAGGGAAGTGGGAATGAAGATATATTCGGATGCACTGCCAAGCACAGAATACGGACTGAGCGAAAAAGCAGTGCTAAGCATCTATCAGGGAGAAGAGAAGGATATATGGATAGGGACAGACGGCGGTGGAATCAACCGTTTCTACCCCGACAACAATAGATTCTACCATACAAAGTCTACTTGGGGAGACAAAATTTCCTCCATTACGGAAGTGGATAAAAGGCATCTGTTGGTTTCTTTGTTCAGTAAAGGATTATTCTTCTTTGATAAACACACCGAAGAGTACCGGCCATTGATTATCGTGAACGACAGCATCAACGCCCTCTTGTGCCAACGCGGGAAGGCTGTAAATGTCTTCCGGAATACTCCAGAAACAGTGCTGCTACTCTCTGAAATGCCTTATAGTTATCACATAGAGAAGAAAGAATTCACCCCTATTTCTTTAGATAAACCTACTCCGGTAGTCGTTGGTGCTATCTTGCCAATATGCCAGAATGGCCCCATCTCCTACTTGCACGACATCAAATGCATCTATCAGATAGACTCACGAATCAACCGGTTAGAAACTCTGTATCATTGCACCGGAGACACGATATTCAACTCCGTTTCCATCGATGAAAACGGCATTTTCTGGATAGGAAGCAACTATGGCCTCAGCCGGTATTCAGCAGAAAAGCACGAACATGTCAACATCCCCAACAACCTGATTAATGAAATCAACTCATTGATTTGTGATAAACGGGGACGTGTATGGATAGGGACGGATGGAAAACTGTTTGCCCACCTCATCCGTGAAGGAGAATTTATCCTATACGGAGAATCGGACGGTGTTATCCAGAACGAATATCTGGAGAAACCACGGCTGCTATCCGCAGAAGGGGACATTTATATGGGAGGAGTCAACGGCTTGCTTTGCATTGACAAACAACTGCCGGACGAAGATACAGTTCCTCCTGTTCTTGAGTTGGCCGACGTGGCTGTGGGCGGAGAACGAATGAATGCCTTTATAAAAAACGGACGCAGCCTGACTGTACAGGAACATAGCAAACCCATCTCTATCAAAATCATTACCCATGACAGAGATATTTTTCGCAAGCCTATGTATCGGTATACCTTACGTGGCATGGATGGGCAAATCATGTACTCGTATCAACCAGAACTGACGTTCAACGGACTGCCGGCAAAAACATATCAGGTTTTAGCCTCATGCAGCACCCGTAGCGGCGGATGGACGGAAGACTACCGGATACTGGAATTGGTAGTGCTTCCACCGTGGTATAAGTCCGTCTGGTTTACTATCTGTTGCATCGCAGTAGTCTGCATAGGCCTTATATTGGCTTTCTTCTCCCTGTTGCGCCGCAAAGAGAACAAGCTGAAATGGGCGATGAAAGAGCACGAGCAGCAGGTATATGAAGAGAAAGTACGTTTTCTCATCAATATCAATCACGAACTTCGCACCCCGCTGACCTTGATACATGCACCACTGAAACAGCTATTGGGAACATTGTCGCCTGAAGATGAGAAGTATCCGGTAATACAAAGCATCAGCAGGCAATCGGGGCGCATGAAGAAACTGCTGGACATGGTGCTGAATGTACGGAAAATGGAAGTCGGGCAAAGTTCGCTGAATATCGAAAGCGTAGAACTAAATTCATGGATTGAACAACTCTTAGCTGACTTCAGACCGGAAGCCAACATGAAAGGCATTTCCATATCCTATACTCCTAATAAAGAGATAGACACCCTCTGTTTCGATAAGGAAAAGTGCAGCACTATCTTAACAAACCTACTAATCAACGCACTGAAATACAGTGATGAGAACACTCTGATTGAGGTTTCTGCCGATTTATCGGAAGACAAAACCTGTGTCCGTATTTCCATCTCAGACCAAGGTCCGGGTTTAAAGGACATAGATATAAATAATCTGTTTATCCGGTTCTATCAGGGCAACAACAGTCGCCCCGGAACGGGCATCGGACTCTCCTACTCCAAAATCCTTACAGAACAACATGGCGGAAGTATCGGCGCTTACGATCATGGAGACTCTCCCGGTTCCACCTTCTGGTTCGAACTGCCACGGGATGCGCAACCGGGAAAAGTCACGCTGCAACCCCAGCCTTATCTGAATGAGTTATTAGCTCCTACCGAAGAGCTGGAAAGCATCCCGGACGGAAAGGACGGAAAGGAAGAAACCCAGGGCAACACCTTACTTATTGTAGATGACAATAAAGATTTGACCGATTACCTGTCCGATGCTCTCAAAAATAAATTCAAAAAGATATGGGTGGCTTATGATGGCGAAGAGGCTCTGCGCATCTGCCGTGAATCGCATCCGGATATTGTTGTCAGCGACATCCAGATGCCTCGCATGAACGGTTACAAATTATGCAAGCATATCAAAGAAGACCTGGAAATCAGTCATATTCCCGTTATTTTGCTCACAGCCCGCAATGATGAAGAGAGCAAGACATTCGGCTACAAAAATGGGGCAGATGCTTATCAGACCAAACCCTTTGAAGTCGATATTCTCTATACAATTATTCAAAGCCAGCTAAAAAACCGAGAGCGAATGCGGATGCGTTACTCCGGCACAGAGCCGCTTCCTCAACCACAAGAAAGTACATTCAGTTCGGCAGACGAAATATTTCTCAAACGAATGAATAAAACCATTTCAGATAATCTGGAAAATCCGCAAATGGGAGTACCGCTACTTTGTACAGAACTGGGCATCAGCCGCGCATCCCTCTACAACAAGTTGAAGGCACTGACCGGAATGGGGGCAAATGATTATATTACTAAAATCCGAATGGAAAAGGCTGTATGGTTGCTTACACATAGTTCCCTCAGCATAAATGAGATAGCGGATCAGACAGGATTCTCTACATCACGCTACTTCAGCACGGTGTTCAAACAGTATATGGGATGTTCACCGACGCAATATAAGGAGGAGCATTCGTAAAAAAGGCTGTTATTTGCTGTAAACTCAGCAGCTTCATTGCGTTCGCATAGGTAGTTTCTTAGTTCAGAGTGCTTCTTTTTGCAACGGCCACGAATGTCGTTCAGCTGCTTCACGGCGATGAGGCTCGTGCTCCACAGCCATGAAGCACAAGCCCCACGAATGTACGTACTACCAAAACACTGCATATCAACACAATAGACATGCACGATTTTCACAAAGAACAAAGGAGATTGACATCTACAATCCCTATATAGGATGGATAAAAGTAGGTAAGAAACGGAGTACTATCTGAATAAAAAGCAGGTAATCCGGTATCTTTTACATCAAAATAAGCAGGAAATGAGAAGATAGAGAATGAAAGGTCTTATACAAATATAAATGATAACAAAAAGATAATCAGAAATATACATTCAATTAAGGAGGTTGTGTCAAAACGTTGGCACAACCTTTTTCTATAATTTATCGTCCTGTTATCTTTTCTTTTGTCTACGCCGCTTTTTTCTCATTCATTTGGTAACAAGTTGCTATATTCCCGTTGTATCGGGTTATAAATAGTCCAATAAATATAGATTTAGTAAGTGTAATGAGCTCCTTTCCTGTTTTTCTCAGTTTTGCACACATCTTTTTGATATTAAAAGCTATGGCAAAGAAGGCAAAGTCCATTGTCACCTTGTCTTCTCCCACATGCCGGAACCTCCTGTATGCCATGTTGTATTTCATTTGTCCGAACACAGCTTCCGGTTCTATACACCGCCTGCCCCTATGCCTGACTCCTTCTTCTGAGACTAACCTTTCCCGTGCCTGCCGTTTGTATTGGTTTAACCGGTGGTTGACTTCTATAATACGGTTCCCCCGTGCTTTAAAACAACTTCCATGCAAAGGACAACCTTCGCATCTTTGTGCTTTGTACCGGGCACTTTCGGTGATGTATCCGCTCGCTGTTTTGTCATGTCTGGTTCCTATGCGGTTCATGTGTTGCCCCATCGGACAAACGTAATAATCCTCCCCCGCATTGTAATGGAGACTTTCCGCATGGAACGGGTTGGGAGTATAACGGGGACGCTGCTCTTTATGGAAGTAGTTGTACTTGACAAAGGCCTCTATCCCGTTTTCCTGCATGAACCGGTAATTTTCTTCCGAGCCGTAACCGGAGTCTGCCACACCGATACCCGGTAAGCGGTTATAGCGATGCTGGAAGGAGTGGAAGAAAGTGATAGCAGACGAAGTTGAGGCTTTTGGGAAAGAACTTCCCCCTCCGTTTTGAAACTCATAAAATTCAAGTTAGCAACTAGAATCGCGATATGCCAACGAATAAGAATGCAACCATACGATACCAAGCATGAGACAAGTGCTTCCAAGATCATCGCCACCGATACTATATTGATACGTGAGTTCGGGATAAAAAAGTTCCTTTAAAAGTTTTTTCTTATCCCGAACTCACGCTTATATAGAAGCAGGGCATGAGAAAGACATTATTCCCATCCATATATCACGATGTTTCAGATGTAAGATTACCAATCCTTCAGACGCAAGATTACCAAGAAACACGCCATCTTGTGCATAACGCCAACTATCGGCCCGGACATCTCCTCATAAGTAAGGACACCGAAAGGGACAGATTCAAAAGCATGCGGGCGCTTTCGTGATGTGATAATATTTAGGCGCGTATCACGCGGAACAATACGGATTCTATAATTAAATCCGAGGTTCCGCGCAATTCGCGCCTAAAGGAAAGTATCAAGGGAGTTTCTTCTGACACCCTCTACAGCTTGGTTCTACTTTCCGTCTTTAATCAGTGTTACACAGATTGCAGATTCCACAGGAAAGGCAGAGTCGATATCGGCATATTAGTAACCGGGGTTCTGCTCCAATTGGTCGTTGACCAAGAGGTCGTCAGCCGGTATGGGCCACAAATAGTTCTTTTTGGGGTCGAACGACATCTTATAGAAAGTCACGATATAGCCGGCCTCTTCCATCGGAGACAAATCGGGAAGTCCGTCTTCGTCAATATTAGGGATGCCTCCTATCGGATAGTTGCCCTCGTCCCAGTTTTTCAAAAGCTTCATAAACTCGTCAGACAATTGCGTATTCGACTCGCTGCCTGTCAGTCCGTTCCAATTGGTCGAGCCGGACCATGCACGATCCAAGTAATACATGGATTTGTTATGCGACTTCTCGGCTACTCTCCAGCGCAGCAAATCGCGATACCGAACACTTTCGAATGTAAACTCCGCACGACGGTCCATCCGTATGATACGGCGGAGTGCTGCTTGCGAAGCGACCTTGACTCTGGGGTAGTCGATACCTGTATTCCGATAAGCACGCTCCCGGATCAAGTTGATAGTCTTGTCCAAATCTTCTTGCGTACACGTCCCCATCTCATTCTTAGCCTCCAAGTAAGTCATAAGAACTTCGGCATAACGCAGGTAGGGATGGCAATTGTCTGAGACGCCGCCATACTTGTTATAGTTTTTCCACTCCTCTTTCACAAATTTGCGGATTACCAAACCATTGTATGCGGCATGCTGGTTAGAAGCTTTCGAATCGCTGCTCAGAACCATTTTGCCAGTAGCCACCTCGTAGACTTTATTGGCGTAAGGGCTGGGGTTGTATTCATATCCCAGCATAACGTAGTCCGGATATTTCTCGGGGAATGTGCCATCTTTCTTCGAGGCCTCATATTCAGCATAATCTTCCGAATACTTCGTCTTATACGGCTGAATGGTCATTGCCAATCGGGGATCACGGTTGGCAAACGGGTCTTTAGGATTATAGAGCGGCGATTCGTCGATAGGCAATCCGTCTATGCAGGTATAAGCGCATAGCAATTCCAAAGAAGGGCTCTTTCCGGCAGTTCCACTGACCTTACGTATGATTGTATTTCGGATGTCGGTAAAAAGGCCGAATCCTTTCTTAAGAGCCAGGTTTCCCTTGAAATAGAACATCAGCTCTTTCGACTTGTCTGCCTTAAACAAATCGAGATAATTGTCGTGCAACTCGTACACATTCAAGTCCATACATTGCTTAGCAGCATCTGCAGCAGTCTGCCAGTCTTGATGGAACAGGGCAAAACGCGCCTTAAAGCCAAGTGCAGCACCTTTAGTCGGTCTGAGCTGTCCGGTTATCGTGGCCGGCAAGTATTCGATGGCCTTATCGAAACATTCATAAGCATATTCAAGCACCTTTTCCTTAGGAGAACGGGCGGCATGGTATGCTTCGTTCAGGCTCATGTTGTTATTGAGAATGCAGTCACCATAATATGCAGTCAGCTCACCGTAAGCAAAGCCCAGCATAAAATAGGCTTCGCCTTTGTATTGGTTCACTTTGGCTTCTCTCAGCCCCGATGCACTGCCTTTATCCAGTGCATTGACGATTTTGTTTGCACGCGCAATTGCTTTGTAGAGCACGTTCCATCTGCTGACAGAGGTTTTCCATTGCGAAGTAACTGTTCCAATAGTGATTTCATTTGACGCACCACGGTTCAGCACGTCATCGTCCCAATCAATACCATCGATAGGGAAAAAGTCCGGTCGCCACAAATCATTCAAGGCCATTTCTATTTCCGTGGCATCGTGGTACCAGTTTTCACTTGACCCTTCAGACAAAGGATTCAAATCTAAATCAGCGCAAGCTGTCAGGCCGATGGCCATTGTCATGACCAATATCTTTTTATGCAATTTTTTCATGATTTCTTAGATATTAAAATGAAACATTCAAGCCGAATATAAATGAAGAGGTTATTAAATCGTTGCCATAGCTGGTCCACTCAGGATCATACCCTTTAGGATGGTTAGAGAATGCCGGCAAATCATTAACGCTAAAGTAAGCTCTCAGTTTGCTTACATTAAACTTCTGAGTCAGCTGCTTGGGGAAAGTATAACCAAGGGTTATATTCTTTATACGCATGTAAGCCCCATTAAATAAGTAGAAATCACTGGTTGCGTAAATATTTGTATTATTCGTTGTCAGCTTCGGATATTTAGCCTTGGCATTCTCTGCATCGGTAGTATTAGGGCTCCAATGGCTCTCAATTAAATTAAGCGGACAAGCGTATGCCTGATATTTAAAGGGAGTGACGGGCCATGACCAATAAGAAAGTATATGCCCGATGCCTTGAAATGCCAGATTGAAGTCAATGCCTTTCCATTCGGCCCATATAGAACCACCGTATTGCAGTTCGGGCAATGAATTACCCAGTCTCACCCGGTCGCTGGAAGCGGTTATCTTGTTATCGCCATCAATGTCTTGATAACGGATGTTACCCTCTTTGTCATTGTTAGTGAGCACAGCTATCTTCTTTCCATCGGCATCATACATAGCATCTGCATTCAGGATAATGCCTAAGCTCTTATAACCGTACCATTCATTGTAATAAGAACCTTCCTCGGTTATCTTACCGGAACCGATATTCTGTCTGTCGGCCATATATCCCATCTTAGAACGATAGTCGGACAGGTTGAAGCTTACTCCATACTTGAAATCATCAATATGGTCGCTCCACGACAATTCAAAGTCCCAGCCTCTGGTGTGCATATCAGCAGCATTGTTCTGCGGTGCATTGTATCCGAAATAAGAAGGGAATCCTACTTGCATCAGCATATCGGTGGTTTTCTTGTAATAGTAATCGAAAGAACCACGCAAGCGGCTATCTAATAATCCGAAATCCACGCCAACTCCATAAGTGGTGGTGGTTTCCCATGTCAAATCATTGAAAGCATATTCAGACTGATAGGCTGTTTGAACAACATCGGACACACCCGTAGAGGTGTTGGGAAGATAACCTGTTCCGAAAGCCAACTTAGCTTGATAAGGGAATTCAGAACCGATACGCTCATTTCCCAATTGACCGATAGAGCCACGCAGCTTCAAATAGTCTACAACTTTTTTGTTGAACCAAGATTCCTCAGAAACAATCCATCCGGCACTTACCGACGGGAACGTTCCCCAACGATGACCTTTTGCAAAGCGTGAAGAACCGTCGGAACGGACATTGGCTTGCAGCATGTAGCGATTTGCCCATGAATACATGATACGTCCAAACACAGAGCGGTAAGCATTGTGTCCGGCACTGCCACTATTAAACTGGTAATCTTTAGGACCTAAATCCAAGTAAGGATAGTTATTCAAAGTATAATTGGTACGTGAAGCACCCAGATTCTCCCACTTGTATGCATAGTCTTCATAACCGGCCATCACTCCGATGGAATGTTTCTTGATGTCCAGTTTGTAATTGGCATAGAGTTGTTTTGTTAAGCTATGGTTGTGGTTGCGCGATTCGCTCAGGTTAGTAGTCGCATTGTCCTTTCCCGGAATTGTTTCACCGGAAATGGTGTACACATCGTATCGTTTAGTATGGCTCTTCCCAATTGCAAAAGAATAGTTCGGAGCAAGGATGGCCGTCAATGTCAGCCCCTTGATCGGCTTAATGTCCAATTGGATTTTACCACTTATACGATAATTCTTGCTGATAGAGGTTCCTCCCAATTCTTGCTTTGCGATAGGATTATCTCCATCCTTGCCATCGGCAAAAGTGCCGTCGCTCCAATAAACATTGTAAATAGGAGCACGCTCCATCAGCTCGGATATGGAAGCATGAGATTTTTCGGAGTTCCCATACACCATGTTCAAGTCTACATTGGCATGAATCCACTTGTTTATGGAGTAATCGTTATTGGTACGGATATTAATCCGCTCGTAGTTTTTGTTCTTAAAAAGCGATTCAGAGCTATAATATCCCAAGTTGAAGTTACTTTTCAGTTTGTCAGTTCCTCCACTCAACGACAACGAATGGCGATGGTGTGATGTATGGCTTTTAAGTCCGAGTCCCATAAAATCCGTATCGGCATACCTGTCTGGGTCTTCAGCACGCAATTGCGCATAGTTGTCTATCATTTCTTTCGAATAGATAGAGTAAGGAGAAGAAGCGCCATCATTGTATGTCATTTCATTCAAGCCAGTCATCCATTGAACCGAATTAGCAAATTCGGGCACTTCTGTCGGCTTATCTATTCCATATTCGCCATTATATGACAGATGGAATTCTTTATTCTTGGCACGCTTTGTTGTAACCAGCACAACACCTGCGGCAGCACGTGAACCATAGATTGCTGCAGATGCCGCATCTTTAAGAACCTGAATGTCTTTCACGTTTTCCGGTGCCACATCGCCCAAGTTTCCGGGTACTCCATCAATAATGACCAAGGGGTCGTTGGTAGAGAGAGTCGTAATACCACGTACACGTATTGTGGCTCCGGAACCTGGATCGCCGCTTGACCTTGTTATCTGCACACCGGCCATCTGTCCTTGCAATTGTGATGACAGCTGAGGAGTGTTATTCATACGCAATTTCTCACCGCCCAATGAAGACGTAGAACCTGTCAAGTCCATTTTGCGGGCACTACCGTAGCCGATTACCACAACTTCCTCCAGCGCT
>OOCB01004524.1_pt1 | contig 11586 bp, 8 predicted proteins | sample 1671351 | NCBI WGS metagenome assembly OOCB01 (sample SAMN06348148, study PRJEB24527) | human gut metagenome | biome: human gut; feature: ankylosing spondylitis patient; material: feces | host: Homo sapiens | place: China | collected 2015-10
GCAGATTGCCCCCGGAGAGATCGAAAAAAGAAGCTTTGAAATTATTGAAGAGGAACTGGGAAGAGAGCTGGATCCGGTTTTAAAGCCCATTATTAAAAGAGTAATTCATACCACAGCGGATTTCAGCTATGCGGATACCCTGTTTTTTTCTGCCGAACCCTCTCGGCTTCGGCTTAAGCCTTCTTCCGCATGGCATTCAGAATTGCCAGTACGCAAACGCCGACATCCGCAAATACCGCCATCCACATCGTCGCAATGCCGGGAATGGAAAGCAGCAGCACCAAAATCTTAAAGCCCAATGCAAAGGTCACGTTCTGGTTTACAATCCTTCTTGTGTTCCTTGCAACCTTCATGCCGACTGCCAGCTTGCCGATATCATCATCCATCAGCACAACATCCGCCGCCTCGATTGCCGCATCGGAGCCAATCGCCCCCATGGCAATCCCCAAATCAGCCGCCGCCAGTACGGGTGCATCATTGATGCCATCCCCCACAAACGCCGTCTTGTCGCCTTCTGCGCCCTTCTGCTTTTCCATCCATTCCACTTTGTTTTCGGGCAGCAGCTCGCTGTGGAATTCATCCAGCCGCAGCTCCTCTGCCACAGCCGCCGCCGTTTCCCTTCTGTCTCCCGTCAGCATTACCATCTTCCGAATCCCCTGCTTGCGCAAAGCCGCAAGGGAATCGGCAATATTTTCCTTCAGCGTATCCGCAACCAGAATGTACCCTAAGAATTTGCCGCCCTTTGCAACATAAACCACCGTGCCGATGCCGTTTGCCTTTTCATACGCAATTTTTTCATGCTCCATCAGACGGCTGTTCCCCAGCAGAACCGTTTCGCCGTCCAGCTCGTAGGAAATCCCGTAGCCGCCCAGCTCCTGATAGCTTTGTGCCGCAGGAAGCTCGCCTTTGTATGCCTGTACGATTGCCTGTGCAATGGGGTGATTGCTCATTGCCTCCCCGATTGCCGCCGGCTTCAGCACATCGCCCTTCACCTCTGTTACAGAGAATCTGCCCTTTGTCAGTGTCCCTGTCTTATCAAAAACAACCGTTTTCAGTCGGCTCAGCGTATCCAAATCGCCGCCGCCCTTTACCAGAATCCCGCACTTGGATGCCGCGCCAATCCCCGCAAAATACGTCAGCGGCACAGACAATACCAATGCACAGGGACAGGAAACAACTAAGAATACCAATGCTCTGCCAAACCACAAGGAGAATTTCCCAAGCCCCGCCAACGGCGGCAGAACCGCAACCAGAACCGCCAGCAGAACCACAATGGGTGTATAAACTCTTGCAAAGCGTGTGATGAATTTCTCCGTCTTGGATTTCTTTGCGGATGCGTTTTCCACCATTTCCAGAATCTTCATCACCGTAGATTCGCCAAAGCCCTTTTCTACGCGAACCTTCAGACTGCCGTCCATATTGATGCAGCCGCTAAGCACCTGATCTCCTACCCCCACAGAACGAGGCAGGGATTCGCCTGTCAGTGCCGCAGTATCCAGCATAGCATGTCCTTCCGTGATTACCCCGTCCAGAGGGATTCTTTCCCCTGCCTTTACCAGAATCATATCTCCCACATGCACCAGAGAAGGGTCTACCTTCCTTTCCTCGTCATCCACGATTAAATGTGCAAAATCGGGACGGATATCCAGCAGTGCCGTAATGGATTTTCTGGAGCGTGCCACCGCATATTCCTGGAATGCCTCGCCCACCTGATAGAACAGCATAACGAAAACAGCCTCTGCCATTTCCCCCAGATACAACGCGCCAATCGTAGAGAAGGACATCAGGAAGTTTTCATCAAAAACCTTCCCCTGTCCGATATGCTTCGCCGCACGCAGCAGAACATCATACCCGAAAATCAAATATGCGCAGATATAAAGAATCGTGCGGATTGTTCCCTCATGCAGGAAAACAGCCGCAAGGAAAACAGCCAGACCTATGCCAAAGCGCAGGAAAAATTTTCTGCCGAACACATTCTCATCCCCATGCGCATGGTCATGTCCACAGCCACAGCCGCAGTCATCGTCGTCATCATCGTCACAGCCGCAGCCGCAATGCTCATGATGATGCTCTGCCTTCTGCCCCTGCAAAAAGGCAACCTCTACCTCCGGCTCAAATTTATGCACCACCCGTTCCACCGTTTCCTGCATTTTCTCTGCCGAAGCATTTGGCGCAAGCTTTACTGTCATTTCCTGCCGCAGCAGATTGATGGAAACCTCCTGCGTTTCAGAAAGCTTAGAAAGCGTATCCTCAATCTTTCCCGCACAGTTCGCGCAGGTCAACCCTTTTAATGCTACCTTCATTTCAGACATAGTCACACCTCTTTTTTCGCTGTTTGCTTTTTCATTTGCTCATTTGAATAACTGTTCATATAACATTCGAAAATTTAGCCTGTAATTTTCAGATATCCTTACACCTATATCATTACAGCCTATTCCTTTTTTATTCGTGATATCCACGCTTATGCCGCAGATGCGTCATTCCCTGCTCCAGAACCATCCGAATATGCTCATCGTCCAGAGAATAGAACACGGTTTTGCCCTCCTTGCGGTATTTTACAAGATCATTCTGCCGCAGTACGCGCAGCTGATGCGACACAGCGGATTGGCTCATTTCCAGTACGTCTGCCAAATCCCCCACATTTCGCTCCCCCTCCAGCAGGGTCTGCAAAATGCGGATACGGGTCGCATCCCCGAAAATCTTGAAAAATTCTGCCAGCTCCTGAATAAACTCCTGCTGCAGTTCCTTTTCCATATCAAATTCTTCCTGCATCGGTGTCTCCTTCATGGCTCGCTCCTTTTCTTATATGAATATCTGCTCATATATTAATGCATTATTTTTACTTTGTCAATTCCTTTATTGATAAATTTTTATCATCGCGGAAGGGTATGGGAAACGAAGCGTTTCCCATGTGGAATCCGCAGCCGAAATTCATTTTCGGCGAGGAAAACAGGAGGTTTCAAGGTGCTTGTCACCGCCGGAACTTATCTGTTTGTTCTTCTGTTTCAACAAATCGAAATCAGGATTTCGATTTAATTTCATTTAATTCTTTTCCTTCGGGAACTCAATCAGGTCGATAAATCCCTTTAACGCATGCGGCATTGCCACATTTTTCAGCCGCACCATCCCAATGCTCCGCTTCGGTACAGGCGGCTCCACGGGAATCTCAAACAGGTGCTTGTTCTGCAGTTCCCTCTGCGTAAACTCCTCGATTACATACGTCAGCCCAAGGTTGATTTCCGCAAAGCTTACCAGCAAATCACTGCTCCCCAACTCCAGAATCGGGTTCAGCACTACGCCGTTTTCCTCTGCATAGCGGTCAATATAGCGGCGCGAATTGCTCAGATCCTCCAATAAAAGTAGAGGATATTTCGGCAAATCCTTCAATTCCATGCCCATCTCCGCAAGCATCCGATACCGCTCGCCCCCCACCAGAACATCATGAATTTCAATGCAGGGCGTTACCTCTAAATCCTCATCCTCCGCAATCGGCAAATTGATAAAGCAGACATCCACACTGCCGTTTCTCAGCAGCCTGAGCGATTCGTAGGTTGTCTTATTCGTCACCTTAATATTGATATCGGGATACAGCTTATGATACTTTTCCAGATAAGGCAGCAGGAAATTGGCAATGACCGTATCACTCGCGCCAATCTTGAGCTCCCCCATCTCCATGTGTACCATCTGATAATATTTTTCCTCCGCCGCCTGAATCAGTCCCAACGCCTGCTCCAGATAGGTATATAACAGCTTGCCCTCCGCGGTGGGATAAACCCCCTTCGCCGTACGCACCAGAAGCGGACTGCCCATGCGGTCCTCCAGCTGGCGAATAGACATGCTTACCGCAGGCTGCGAAATAAACAGCTCTCTTGCCGCGGCAGACATATTGCCCGTGCGGACAACTGCACAAAAAATACGATATAAATCTAAAGAAACATCAACTTTCATGAGGGGAACCTTCCTTTTCTTTGGTTTCTTCTATTATACAGAATTCAAAGAGCCAACGCAAGCGCGATAAGTAAAAATGATAACAATTTTTTTCATTTTTTTCTCTGCCGCCTGTCGCACAGCTTTTCCAGTTCCACCACAGGCAAAGGAGTAAGTGCAAGCGCCCCTACAATCAGCCATTCCGTTCCATTCAGCGGACATACCTTGAAAATCTCCGCCAGCGGCAGCACCATAATCACCCCAATCTGCATCAGACACCCGATAAAAAACGCCAGCAGCAGCATCGGGTTCCCCAAAGGCGAAATCCGAAACAGCGAATGCTCCGACCGCATATTAAAGGCGTGAATCAGCTGTGAAAGCGAAAGCACCGCAAACGCCATCGTCCGCCCTGTAATATATGCCCTTTCCTCGTCAAAATAAATATGCCCGATCCCGAAGGCAAGCAGTGCCAGCATCCCAATCATTGCCCCCTCTAAGGCAATCCTGCTCACCATGCCGTCCGAAAAGAGGGAATTTCCCTTCCGCGGCGGCTGCTCCATGCTGTCCGCGTCCGCAGGGTCAACCCCCAATGCAATCGCAGGCAGGGAATCCGTCACAAGGTTCACCCATAACAGCTGAATCGGCAAAAGCGGCGTTGCCCAGCCAAAGCACATCGCCACGAAAATCGTCATAATCTCGCCGATGTTGCTCGAAAGCAGAAAATGCACCGCCTTGCGGATGTTTTCATAAATGCCGCGTCCCTCGCGCACCGCCTCCACGATTGTCGCAAAGTTATCATCCATCAGAATCATATCTGCCGCACCCTTGGCAACCTCTGTGCCGTTTTTCCCCATCGCACAGCCGATATCCGCCGCCTTGAGCGCAGGCGCATCATTCACGCCGTCCCCCGTCATGGCAACCACGCGCCCCTCCTTCTGAAATGCCTTCACAATCCGCACCTTATGTGCCGGCGAAACGCGCGCAAAAACCGTACAATCCTCTGCCGCCTGCTCCAGTGCCTCATCCGACATCTGTTCCAGCTCCTGCCCCGTCAGCACGGTATCCCCTGCACGGTAAATCCCAAGCTCTGCGGCAATCGCCTGTGCTGTCAGTGCATGATCTCCCGTAATCATCACAGGACGAATCCCTGCCTTTTGACAAATCTCCACTGCTGCCTGCGCCTCCGGTCTCGGCGGGTCCATCATCCCTGCCATCCCTGCAAATACCAGATCCCTTTCCAGCTCCTCCGCCGTAAAAAAGAGCGGCTCCTCGTCCCATTCCCGAAACGCCACCGCCACCACGCGCAGGGCATTTGCCGCCATCTCGCCGTTTTTCAGCCTTGTCTCGCTTTTTCTTCTGCCATCAAGCACCGCCTGCCTGCCGCCATCCAGACAGCGTGTGCATTTTTCAAGCAAAACATCGGGTGCCCCCTTCGTCACAGAAATCCATTTCCCCCCACTGGGATGCACCGTTGTCATCAGCTTTCGCTCCGAGGAAAACGGTACCTCGCCGATTCTGGGCATTTCCTTCCAAAGCCCCTTGAGCGATACCCCGCCTTCCTCTGCCGCCTCCGCAAGTGCCTTTTCCGTCGGCTCCCCAATGATTTTTGTCCCCTGCCGCTTCACATCATTGCAAAGCGTAAACAGCGTCAGAATGAATCTTCGCTTTTCCTCGTCCTGCTCCAAGCCCTTCCCGATTGCCGCAAGCCGTGTCACCTTCATGCGGTTTTGCGTCAGCGTCCCCGTCTTATCCGAGCAGATGACCTCTGCGCTCCCCAAGGTTTCCACCGCAGGCAGTCTGCGGATAATCGTATTTTTCCTCGCCATCCGCTGCATCCCAATCGCAAGCACAATCGTCACAATCGCAGGCAGTCCTTCGGGAATTGCCGCCACCGCAAGGCTCACAGAGGTCATAAACATCGGAAACGGCGGCTGCCTTCGCAAAAGCCCCATCCCGAAGATAATACCGCAGATAATCAACGCCCCCATGCCAAGCAGCTTTCCTGTCTCTCCCAGCTTTTTCTGCAAGGGCGTTTCGCGCTCCTCCTGCTCCGCCAAAAGGGCTGCAATCTGTCCAATTTCGGTCGCCATGCCCGTTGCCGTCACCGCAACCGTGCCTCTCCCCGCGAGAACGTAGCTTCCTGCAAGCACCATGTTTTTGCGGTCGCCCGGCAGTGTTTTCTCCGCCAGAACGTCCTCCTCCTTCTCAATCGCAAGCGCTTCCCCCGTAATCGCGCTTTCCTCCGTTTTCAGCCCTTGGTTTTCCAGAATCCGCCCATCCGCGCAAATATAATCTCCTGCCGCAAGCAAAAGAATATCCCCCTGCACTACCTCCTCCGCAGGAATTTCCTTCTCCTCGCCGTTTCGCAGTACGCTTGCCCTTGGCGCAGAAAGTGCCTTCAATGCCTCCAATGCCTTTTCCGCTCTGCTCTCCTGCAAAACGCCCAGAAACGCATTCAGTGCCACAATCGCCAGAATGATTGCCGCATCCAGAAAATCCTTCTCACCGTTCCAATAGGAAATCGCAACCGAAGCCACAGCCGCCCCAATCAGCAACAGTATCATAAAATCATTAAACTGCGCCAGAAACCGCCGCTGGAAGCCCTTTTTGCCCTCTCCCTGCTCCGTTCTGTTCCTTCCGTCCGTTTCCAGCCGCTTTTGTGCCTCGTTTTCGCTTAATCCCGTCCGTTCCTCCGTCCGCAATTTTTTCAGCACCTCTGTCGGTGTCATGCTCCACCATTCCATATCCTCACGCTCCGTCTTTTGTTTTTCTGCTTGTCTTTTTTCCCAGTCTATGCGGACAAGCGCAAAAAAAGACCATCCGCATAGGATGGTTAGCAGGAGGTGTTATCCATGCTTTTTTCTCTCTTGCTGGCGTTTTCCCTCAGTCTGGATGCGCTGGGCATCGGTCTTTCCTATGGTCTGCGCAGCATCCGTTTTCGCCCGTCCGCCCTTCTTCTGCTCACGATAGAAGCCTTTCTCATGATGGAGCTGTTTCTTTTTGCAGGGCGGCGGCTTGCGGCAGTCTTCCCCACGCATCTGGCGGAGCGGTTTTCTCCCATGCTTCTTCTTTTCTTCGGCGTGTGGCTTTGTCTGCAAGGCATGGGGCAAGGAAAGCGGAAGGAGACTTCGCCCCTGCATTCCCCCTCCCTCTGCGATAAAAACGCCTCCTCCCTCATCGAGCCGCAGGAAGCCCTTCTCCTTGGGCTTCTGCTTTCTGTGGATTCCTTTGCCATCGGGCTGAGTGCTGCCGCAGGAGGGATAAATGTAACGCTCCTGCCCCTCTTTTCTGCCCTCTTTCAGACATTTTTCCTCGCGTTGGGCGAAAAATGCGGCGCAAGGCTCATCCTCTCCCCTGCTCCGAAGGAAAGCCTCTGGTCGCTCCTGTCCGGCGGCATTTTAATCCTTCTTGCCGTCCTACAGCTTTTGGACAAAAAATAAGCGTACCTCGTAAAGAAGTACGCTTCAGACTGTAGACAAAGTAGTTTTGAGACAGCGGAAGGGCTTGGGAAACAAATCCGTTTCCCAAATAGAATCCGCAGTCGGAATTCATTTCCGACGAGGAAAACAGCGAGTTTCAAGGCTTTTAAGCTGATGGAACTCGTCTGTTTATTCCTCTGTCTTAGCAAGTCGAAATCCTGATTTCGACTTAGGATTATCTCATATAGGGGTTGGTTCTGCGTTCTGTTTCCAGCGTGGTGGCAGGGCCGTGGCCGGAATATACCTGATAATCCCCGGGGAGTGCGGCGAGCCTTTTCAGGGATTTTTTGATATCATCCCAATCGCCGGTGGGGAGATCTGTTCTGCCGCAGGAGCCCTGAAACAGGGTATCGCCGCTGAAAATGATATCCTTGCCGATAAAGCAGATGGAGCCTACCGTATGTCCGGGGGTTTCCATTACGTCAAATTCCATATCACCGACGGTTACCTTATCGCCCTCGGAAACCAAAATATCGGGGTGAACGATGATGGGGCCGCCGACAAATTGGGAACAGTTGAGCGCAGGATCGGTAAAGACGGGCATTTCCTTTGCCGCACCGACGATTTTGCAGCCGAAATGCGCGGCAACCTCGTTGACGGAGCCGATATGGTCATAATGTCCATGGGTCAGCAGGATATGTGTAACCTTGAGATGATTCTGTTCTACATACTGATATAAAGGTGCAGGGCTGCCGTCGCAGTCGATGATAGCGGTAATACCGTTGTCATCGGAAATCACATAATTATTTGTGCCGACGGAACCCGCAGCGTAGCAAGCAATTTTCATGGGAAGTCCTCCTTGGTGTGTTTTTTCAAATTATAGCAATCCTAAGGGGATTTTGCAACCAAAAGGCGAGGGGGAATTGTAAGAAAGTCTTAAGAAATGGGGCGCGGGTTTTGTGCTATAATCCAAATAAAGGGAAAGCAGTGCTTTGCGCCGGTTGGGCGCAGATGCGCCTGAAAAGTGGCGGTTGGGCAACATTAGTCATTCGCCCGTTTGGAACTTTCTCGGCGAAACGAGGGCTTTCTCCCTTACTTTTTATGCTAAAAAGTAACAAAAACTTGGAACCCGTTTCGTAATGGGTTCCAAACCTCCGCAGACGAGGAAAGGGACACAAAGTTTCCCTTTCCAATCCCTTCCCCACGAGCCGGAAACGGCATGGATAAAGAGCCTTTTCGGCAAGAAAATCCAGATATTTCTGAGAATTATCTAAATAGACGAAATACCTATATTCGTAAATCATGACATATTCCGCGACTGCGCCTGTTTTCCCAACAAAAAAAGCTGCCATTGGCAGCTTTTTCATTGTTTAAATCGTTTTGAAATATTCCTTATTTGCAGCAATCGCGGCAGTTGTTACTTCCTTTGCAGGGCCGCCGATCACCTTTCTTGCCTGCGCACATTCGTTTACATTGATAGCGGCGTAAACGCTTTCATCAAATACAGGGGAGATTGCCTTATATTCCGCAAGGGAAAGGTCATCCAGATTGGTGTTATGCTCGATGCAGTACAGCACCAGTTTCCCGATGATGGCATGTGCATCACGGAAGGGAACGCCCTGCTTGACCAGCCAGTCTGCCGCATCGGTTGCGTTGGTGAAGCCGCCCTTTGCCGCATTCAGCATTGCGTCCTTCTTTACAGTCATGGTCGCAATCATGCTTGTGAATACGGGCACGCACATTTTTACCGTATCAATCGCGTCAAACAGACCCTCCTTATCCTCCTGCATATCCTTGTTGTACGCCAGAGGAAGACCCTTCATCGTAGTCAGAAGCGCCATCAGATGCCCGTATACACGCCCCGTTTTGCCACGAATCAGCTCTGCCATATCGGGGTTCTTTTTCTGGGGCATAATGCTGGAGCCTGTGGAATATGCGTCGGAAAGCTCGATGAAATGGAATTCATGGCTGCTCCAGAGGATGATTTCCTCGCAGAAGCGGCTCAGGTGCATCATCAGGATAGAAAGCGCGGATGCCAGCTCAATGCAGAAATCTCTGTCGGAAACGCCGTCCATGCTGTTCATGGTGATTGCGGCAAAGCCAAGCTCCGCAGCAACGGCATATCTGTCCAAAGGGTAGGTGGTGGTGGCAAGTGCGCCACTGCCCAAGGGCATTACATCTGTGCGTTTGTAGGTATCGCACAGGCGGTCGTAGTCGCGCTTGAACATTTCCACATACGCAAGCAGGTGATGCGCCAGTGTAACAGGCTGTGCGCGCTGCAGGTGCGTATAGCCGGGTAAAATCGTTTCGGTATGGTTTGCCGCGAAATCGTTCAGTGTTACCATCAGGTTTTTCACCAGTTCTTTCATCGCGATAATTTCCTTTTTGGTATACATACGGATATCCAGTGCCACCTGATCGTTACGGCTGCGGCCGGTATGCAGGCGTTTGCCGACATCGCCGATGCGGCTGATGAGGATAGTTTCCACGTTCATGTGGATATCCTCTGCTTTTTCGTCAAATGTAACCTTGCCGGCTTCGATATCGGCGAGGATTTCCTTTAAGGTTTTGATGATTAAGGCAGCGTCATCGGCAGGGATGATGCCCTGCTTGCCGAGCATGGCGGCGTGTGCCATACTGCCTGTGATATCCTCTTGATACATTCTGCTATCGAAGGAGATAGAGGAATGGAAGTGGTCTGTAAAGCTGTCTGTGGACTGCGTGAAGCGTCCGCCCCAAAGTTTCGCCATGATGTTTCTCCTTTCTTTTAGCAGGGGGTTTTACCCCCTGCACCCCCACCAGGGAAATCATTTCCCTGGACCCTGATACGCGAGCATGAGATTCCTCATGCTCGTAGGGGTGGTTTTCTTGATTTTTTCTGTAATATTAGAAATACTCCCATCAAGTCTGACAGGAGTATTTTTTTGTCTTTTGTATATTTTATCATTTATCTGCTTACCGCCCCCGCAAAAGCGTATGCTTTTGCAAATAAGGTGCAGGGGATTATCCCCTGCTGGGGTTTGGGGCAAAGCCCCAAGGTTTTAGGTTTTGTTTTTTATTTATTGTTGTTCTCCATCATCATCGCACGAACCTTCATGGACAGACCGAACAGGTTGATGAACCCGTCAGCGTCCTTGTGGTTGTAAAGCTCGCCTGTTGTAAAGGAAGCGATGGATTCGTTATACAGGCTGTAAGGAGATGTAGAGCCTGCAGGGATGATATTGCCCTTATACAGCTTCAGCTTAACCGTACCTGTTACAGTTTCGTTTACCTTATCGAAATAAGCGCTCAGTGCTTCACGCAGGGGTGTGTACCATTCGCCGCTGTAAACCAGCTCTGTGAATTTGTTGCTTGCCACTTCGTTGAACGCCTGTGTTTTCTTGTCGGAGCAAAGATATTCCAGCTCACGGTGTGCATAGTACATGATGGTACCGCCGGGTGTTTCATATACACCACGGGATTTCATGCCAACCACGCGGTTTTCGCAGATATCTGTGATACCAACACCGTTTCTGCCGCCGATTTCGTTCAGCTTTGTCAACAGAGCAACGGGATTCAGCTTTTCACCATTGACTGCAACGGGAATACCCTTTTCAAAATCCAGTGTAACATATTCGGGCTGATCGGGTGCCTTTTCGGGTGTTACACTCATCTGCAAAATGTGTTCGTAGTTGGGTTCGTTTGCAGGGTCTTCCAGCTCCAGACCCTCATGGCTCAGGTGCCACAGGTTTCTGTCACGGCTGTAGGAGTTGTCATGGCCTGCTTCAAAGGGGATACCATGGTCAGCCAGATACTGTATTTCATCCTCACGGGACTGCATCTTCCATGTATCCAGTCTCCAGGGAGCGATAATCTTCATTTCGGGTGCCAGCGCCTTGATGGTCAGCTCAAAACGCACCTGATCGTTGCCCTTGCCTGTTGCGCCGTGGCAGATTGCGGTTGCGCCTTCCTTTTTCGCAATTTCAACCAGTCTTTTTGCAATGATGGGGCGTGCCATGGATGTACCAATCAGATATTTGCCTTCATAAACAGCGTTTGCCTTTACGCAGGGGTAAACCGCATCTGTGATGAATTCTTCTGTCAAATCTTCGATATACAGCTTGCTTGCGCCGGTTTTCAGTGCCTTTTCCTCCAGACCGTCTGTTTCCTTGCCCTGCCCAACATCACAGATCGGAAGAGCACACGTCTGAACTCCAGTCACATCACGATCTCGTATGCCGTCTTCTGCTTGAAAAAAAAA
>OOCB01004534.1_pt1 | contig 11562 bp, 11 predicted proteins | sample 1671351 | NCBI WGS metagenome assembly OOCB01 (sample SAMN06348148, study PRJEB24527) | human gut metagenome | biome: human gut; feature: ankylosing spondylitis patient; material: feces | host: Homo sapiens | place: China | collected 2015-10
TTTTGCGTCCAAAATCAAAGGAACGCGCAACAAATACCGCCTTTCGGTGGGGGTATGGAGTAGATAGCAAGCACAGCCAGTGAGTACCCACTGGCGGATTTTTGATTTAGGGGGACCCCTGCCCCTAAATCGAAAAATTGCTTGCTGGGATAGTCCCAGACCCTTATGGAAACGGAGGCGGCGCAGCATGGCAAACCGAAAGCGGAATATCCAGATGAAGTTTTGGGTGACAGAGGAGGAAAAGCGGCTCATTGAGGAGAAAATGGCCCAGCTCCACACAAAGCGGAGCGGCGCCTATCTCCGCAAAATGGCGATTGATGGGTACATCATCCAGGTGGACACCACCGACATCAAGGAGATGACCCGCGCCCTCTCCGCCATCGGCCGGAACATCAACCAGATCGCCAAGCGGTTAAACGCCGGCGGTCCGGCCTACCAGGCCGACATGGAGGAGATCCGGGAGAGGATGGAGCAGATATGGCAGTTACAAAGACGCATCCTATTAAGTCAACGCTGAAAGCGGCCATTGACTATATCTGCAATCCCGATAAGACAGATGGGAAACTGCTGGTGTCCTCCTTCGGCTGCTCCGCCGAGACCGCCGACATCGAATTTGCCTGGACCCGCCGCCATGCCATCGACAAGGGCACGAACCTGGGCAGGCACCTCATCCAGGCGTTTGAGCCTGGGGAGGTCACGCCGGAGGAAGCCCACCGGATCGGCATGGAGCTGGCGCGGGAGGTCCTGGGCGGCAAGTATGAATTTGTCCTTACCACCCACATAGACAGAGACCACGTCCATAATCACCTGATTTTCAATGCGGTCAGCTTTCAGGACCACAAGCACTATCACTCCAATAAGCGGAGCTATCACTTCATCCGCCGCACCAGTGACCGGATCTGCAAAGAACATGGCCTGTCCGTCGTCGTTCCCGGCAGGGACAAGGGCAAGAGCTACATTGAGCATCAGGCGGAACAGAACGGCACCAGCTACAAGGCGAAGCTGCGTGCCGCCATTGACCGGCTCCTGCCCGGCTGCTCTGACCTGGAGGACCTGCTCCGCCGCCTTCAGCGGGAAGGGTACGAACTGAAACGGGGCAAGTACATATCCGCCAGGGCTCCGGGCCAGGAACGGTTCACCCGATTGAAAACCCTGGGCGCCGATTATGCCGAGGAGGCCCTGACCGCCCGGATCGCCGGAAGGCCCAGGCCCTCCCGCCAGCCCCAGCAGCGCACCGGGAAGCCCAGCCTGCTCATCGACATTCAGAACAATCTCAAAGCCCAGCAGAGCGCCGGTTACAAGCACTGGGCGACCATCGAGAATTTGAAACGGGCCGCTGAAACGCTGAACTTTCTGACCGAACATGGGATCTCCAGCTATGAGGAGCTGACCGAGCGTTGCAACGGGGCGGCGGCCGCCACCGCCAGGGTGAAAGCAGCCCTCCGGGCAACGGAGAAGGAAATGGAGCGGCTGACTCTCACCATGAAGCACGCCGCCACCTACCGCCAGCTCCGTCCCCTGTATGACCAATACCGCCAGTCCAGGGACAAGGAGAAATTCCTCCGGGGGCATGAGGGGGAGATCATTCTGTTTGAGGCGGCGGCAAGGGAGCTGAAACGCCTGGACGCCGTACCCCTGCCCGCCACCCAGCGGCTCCGGGCTGAGATGGACGAACTCACCGCCAGGAAGGCCGCCCTGCAATCAGAACATAGGAAGGCCCAGCGGGAGGAACGGCAGTATGACACCCTCCGTCAGAATGTGGAGGCCCTGCTGGAAAAGCCGAGGGAGGCCGAACCGCAGAGGCAGCGAAATAACGAGCTGGAATAGCGGAGGTTGTGCGCCTTTACCAGACTTTTCAAAAAACCCTGGGCGCGGTCAGATTTTCCCGGTATAATGGAGGCAGGAATGGAGGTGCCGCCAATGACGAGAACCGAGGCTATCAAGGAATTTTTCAAGAAGGCAGTTTTGCCCGTCGCCATCGCCGGGCTGCTGTACTGTATTTTCAAATCCGCTTGTATCAGGAATGGAGAACTGGATCTTCTCTGGCTCTGGATACTCTGCGGCCTGCCCTTCGGCATCCATCGGATGTACGTCTGGATCGTGCCGGGCGGCAGCTCCCTGGGCGGCGGCGCCGCGCTGTTCGCGCTGAACTTCATCATCGGCGGACTCATCGGGGGTTTCGTCCTGGTGTGGCGCCTGCTGGTGGCGGCGTGGTATGTGCCCCTCACCATCTACCGCCTGATTGTGGGGTAACCGCACTATGGAAATGTGGAAAACGGCCGCTCCGCCGATGGAAAACAGACATTCACGGCCCGATGGAAAAGCCGCCGGCTTTCCCACAGCCCGCAAACATCGTTTCCCACAGCTCCACAAACATGACCGTTTACGCACATTCCCACAGCGCCTACTACGGCGAATATTCTTCCTATCCTGTCCTATCCGATCCTGATTGAAAGAGAAAAAAGAGAACAAAAAAAGAAGCGGGAGCGTCACCCTCGGCCTAAACCGAAGGCGGCGCTCCCGCTCTGTTATGGAAAAGTGTTCAAAACAGCCTCTCTGCACCCCTCAAATCGGAAGGGCACGCCCACATGGTAATCATAAAGGCTACTCCCGGAAAAGCCGCCACAAGCGATTTTTCGCCCCATTTTCAACCTCTATCGCCGCACTTTTTTGAGCGTGCGGACTGGTAATGGGGACAGGCGATGAGGACAGCCCGGAAGCTCTGCTTGCAGGGGTGGGCGCAGCCCTTGCAGACCTTGTTGTACTTGCGGCGGCCGTTCTCCCCCAGGAAGAAAGCCCATTCCAGCCGCCACTTCTTGCTCCGGCTCATAGGTCGTGCTCCGGGGGCTTCTTCTGGTGGGCTTTGTCCGGGGGCTTGCGTTCGCCGCACTCCTTTTTCGCCTCCTCCAGCCGTTCCCGGATGGAGGGCTTTTTCTCCGGGGAGGTCCGGCGCACCTCACCCTTCGCCGCCTCCAGCTCCTCGCCCTTGCGGCCGTTGTTGATGACCCCATCAATCATCCCGTAGTCGTCCTCCACGGTCATCTCTGCGGTGCGAAGGGGGTTCTCCGGTTCCACCGGCAGGGCGATGATCTGCCCGTTCAGGTTAATAAATTGCTCCGGTTGCTTGAAGTGTTCCATATACTTCTGCGCCAGCTCCGGGGGCAGCGAGGTGAAGTCCTCCTCACCCAGGCCCACCACCAGGAAGGTGCCGGCCATGATGTCATAGAGGTTTCCATCCTCATCCCGCAGGCCCCGGTTCAGCTCCAGGCCGATTAGCTTGCCCTCATCGTTGCAGACCAGCCCCACCGGGTCAGAGAAGGGATAGGAGGCGGCAATGTCGCCGCCCACCTCCGCTTGCAGCGAATGGAGGCCAAGGTCGATCTCCTTCAGGTAGGGTTCCTTCATCGGTTCTACCACAAGGACCATCATTTTCTCCGGGGCGGCGTGCTCCTGGGCCTCCTCATTGCGGATAGCGAAAGAGCGGGAGCCGTTGCCCATGATGAGATACTTCCCATCGTCAGACTGGTGGTGGAAGCCATACCCGGCCGCCTCCATCTGTTCCCGGCTCATATCCGTCACATAGAAGGTGCCCCTGGGGGTCCGCACTGTTTCGCCGGTCTCCCGGTCATCCGGGGAGGGTGCCGTGGCCTGCCCGGCCAGCTCCGCCTCATAGTCCCGGCCCGCCTGCTCCGCAAAGGCCAGCATCTCGTCCACATGGGACTTGTCCGGGTCCTCCAGTGCCGCTTTGATTACAGCCGGATCAAAGTCAAGAAATTCCTCATACCCGGTGGCGTCCTTGAACTTCTCGATTTCGGAAGGCAGATAGTCCTCCTGGGTCTGCCCCAGGGCGGCCAGCTTCTCATCCAGGGCGGAAATGCGGCCGGCCATCAGGTTTTCGTAAATTTCCTCCCTCGCCGCATGTTCCTCCGGGTGCTCGGCGGCGTACTGCGGGTCGTGCTGGCGAAAAAACTCGTCCATATCGTAGGCAATGTCCATTGCCCATTCCGAAATTTCTTCTTCGGGAATATCGTCCTGGAAGGTCATCACCCGGTATTCCTCCGGGATACTGCCGTGTTCGCCATCGTAATATTCATGGAAGGTGTCCCCGGTATCCCGCACATAGCCGAAGTCGGTAAATTCGCCGCCCTCCTCCAGGGCGACGTCCCGGCCGTAGGCCTCATAGTCGATGTAGTTCCGCAGGTGCTCCGGCACCTGCATGGCGTCCAGCTCCTCAATGTAATACCGGCCCAGGTCGTCATGGTCGCGGATGTCGGGGTACACATCGTAGCAGTCCAGGTTCTCGGTCAGGTTGATGATCTCCTGCAAACTGCCGGAATGGTCGCCGATCTCCATAGCCGCCTGGAACTGCTCGTACTCGCCCTGGCTCATCTCGTCCAGCTTGGAGGCCAGGTAGTTGAGCTCGTCCAGGTTGGCATACTCGCCCAGCTTGTCATAGAGGCCGTCCACATAGCAGTCATAGTCGGTGATGAACCACTCCTCATAGGGCTGCCCGAAGTCGTCCTTGGAGCCAATGCCGATCCGCTCAAACAACTTTTGCAGCTCCTCCGCCGTGGTGGGGAACTTCACCCATTCACCCACCAGGGAGCCCTCGTTGTACTTGCCCAAGTTGGTGATGAAGGCGGCGAAGGGATAATCCTTGTCATATTCATAATGGGGCATATACGCACCTCCTTACAATTCCGGCTCGGACTTCCCCTTGTGGGGCGCCGGCGCCTTGTTTTTTCCCATGCACTCCTGCTTGCTCTGCTCCAGCCGTTCCTTGATGGAGGGTTTCCGGTCCGTCTGCTTCTCCTGGGGGCGGTCATGCTGCCACTCGTCCCCGGACAGCGTTAAATAGCCCCTGCTGGTAAAACAGCCCTGTTCCTCCTGCATGGCGTATTTGCCAAAAGGAACGGGATCAATGGCCTTCAGCAACTCATCCGGGAAAACTATATCTGTATGCTCAAACAGATAGCGCCATCCCAGCGTATCCAGTTTATTGACACGGGACTCCAGGATGAAATACTCGGTATTGGCGGGGAACTCCCGAAATTGCTCCAGCGTGGTCAGACGATAGGGAGACTCCTGCACAGCGGCCAGAAGGTTCCGGTCCTCCTGAGAAAGGGTGGTCAAAGCCCGAAGTGCCGCCTCCTGCTCCGCAATGCTCCCCTCCTGGGGGAGCATTGCTTTCAGATCATTCAGGGAAATATCAGATTTACTTTTTGCCATTCACGCCCTCCTTCCGTTTGGGGAACTCCAGCTTGAAGCGGACATACTTCCCGCCGGTATCATCCAGCACCACCACCGCGTCATAGGAGGCGCCCTTCTTTTCAGACCACATCCCCTTGACGGAGGTGCGGCCCTTTTTCAGCAGGTCGCCGGCCATTTTCTTGGTCAGTTCCTTTTTGCGGGAGGTCCAGAAGCGGTCATCCTTCCACAGCACAAACTGGCAGGAGCGGTCGGAGCAGTAAAAATTCTTCTTGCCCTCATACACCGGCTTGCCGCAGCGGGGACAGAGGCCCACGGTCTCCCGCTCCGGGGCAAACAGCTTCTGGCCCTCCTCGGAAATGTGGGAGTAGTTTTTCACAAGCTCCCGCGTCATTTCAGAAATTCCCGCCATAAATGAAACGGGGTCCGCCTCGCCCCTGGCAATGCCGGTCAGCTTCTGTTCCCACTCCGCCGTGAGCATGGGGGAGGTCAGGGTATCCGGCAGGACGGTGACCAGGTTGATCCCCGCCTTGGTGGGAATAAGGCTTTTGCCCTTGCGCTCCACAAATCCGGCCGCCACCAGCTTCTCCAGGATCGCCGCCCTGGTAGCCGGGGTGCCCAAGCCGCGCCGTTCCGCATCCTCCGGGATGTCCTCCTTGCCGGCGTTCTCCATGGCCGACAGGAGGGTGTCCTCCGTGTGCACCTTGGGCGGAGTGGTGAAGTGTTCGGTGACAGAGGCCTCCACCTGGTCAAAGGTCTGCCCCTCGGTGAAGTCCGGCAGGGCGGCGGGTTCCGCCTCGTCCTCCGGCTCCTCTTTCAGGGAAGCGCGGAAAATGCGGTCAATGTCCTTCCACCCCAGGGACAGCACATGGCGGCCCTTGGCGGTGAAGGTCTGCCCGCCGCAGGTAAAGGTCGCCGTGACAGTCTCGTACACAAAGGGCTCCGCAACCACGCACAGCAGCTCCCGGCACACCAGCAGAAGGATATTGCGCTCGCCCACGGGCAGAGCGGACAAGTCAGCCTTCTCCAGCTCCAGGGTGGGGATGATGGCGTGGTGGTCGGATACCTTCCCATCGTTCACCAGCAGGGACACATCCGGGAAGAACTCGGCGCATCCATCAAAGGGCGGCACCTTGGCCGCCAGGTGGAGAACCGCCGCAGCGGTCTCCGCCATGTCAGCGGTCAAATACCGGCTGTCCGTCCGGGGATAGGTCAGTAGCTTCTTCTCATAGAGGGATTGCGCGTAGTCCAGCGTCTGTTTTGCCGTGTAGCCGAACACCCGGTTTGCCTCCCGCTGCAAAGTGGTCAGGTCGTAGAGTTTGGGCGGCGCCTCTTTCTTCTGTTCACGGGTGACGGAAGTGCAGACCGCCGAGTCAGCGGCACAGACCGCCCGCAGGGTCTCCGCCTCCTCCGGGGAGGTGATCCGCTCGCTGACCGCTTCGGCCCCGTCCAGGGCCAGGCGCACATGGTGGTACTTCTCCTTCTTGAAGCTGGTGATCTTCCAGTCCCGGTCCACCAGCATGGCCAGGGTGGGCGTCTGGACACGTCCCACATTCAGGGTGCGGTGATAGAGGACGGAGAACAGCCGGGTGGCGTTGATTCCGATGAGCCAGTCCGCTTTCTGGCGGCAGAGGGCGGACTGATACAGCGGGTCATACTCCGCGCCGGGGCGCAGGTCATGGAAGCCCTCCCGGATGGCCGCGTCCTCCATCGAGGAGATCCACAGCCGGGAGAAAGGCTTCTGGCAGCCCGCCATCTCATAGACCAGCCGGAAAATGAGCTCACCCTCCCTCCCGGCGTCGCAGGCATTGACCAGCTCGGTGACATCCTCCCGGTCCATGAGGCGCTTCAAGTTCTGGAAGGCGTCCTCCTTGTCCTTCACCAGCACATAGCGAAAGGGCTCTGGCAGGATGGGAAGGTCGTCATACCGCCATTTCTTGTAGCCGGGGTCATAGCCTGCCGCGTCCATCGGGGACACCAGATGGCCCACGCACCAGGAAACGATGAGCCCATTCCCCTCAAAACAGCCGTCGGCCCTGGATGTGACACCCAGGGCCGACGCAACGGCTTTCGCAACACTCGGTTTCTCACAGATCACCAGCTTCATTTCGTTTCCTCCGTTTCTTCCGGTTCAGGGGCATCCTCGTTGATATATTCCTCCTCATCCTCAAAATCATAGTCGTCCGGGTCGGCGCTGACCTTTGCGCCCTGCTTAGGCTTGATAAACTTGATGTAGGCGAAGGCTCCGCCGCCGCCCAGCACCGCCAGCAGCAGGATCAATACCAGGGCTCCGCCGCTGCCGGACTCCTTCTCCGGCTCCGGTTCAGGCTCCGGTTCCTCCTCCGGCGCTTTCCCGGCACACTCGCTCATATTCACCGTACAAACCGGACAGGCGGTATTCACCGCACCGGCCTGGCATTTCTCCGTACAGGTGCAGACCGCCGGGGTCTCCTGGACTTCGCCATCCTCCATCAGGGCCAGGAGGTCGGCTTCGTCCACCTGGTTCAGGAAGTGGACGGTCTGCGCCCCCTCATCGTCCCGGTCGATGATAAGATAGAACACATTGCCGCCCTTGGTCTCCACGGTGATGAACTGTTTGCCGGAGGAAGCCCCGCCCAGGTCGTCGATCAGGGAGAGGTTCCCATCCGGGGTGAGGGCGGCTCCTCCATCGGAGAGGCCGGAGGGGAGCAGTTCCAGCAAAGCGGAGAGGTCCGCCCCATCCAGGGAGAGGGAAAAACTGCCCGTATCCGTGATGGTCAGGTAATCGGAATGAACATAGCCCTCCCGCTCCGGCAGAAGCACCTTGACCCATTCGCCCTCGGTGCCGATGACCTCCACCTGCGCCCCGTTGGGAAGCTGGGTGAAGGCGTCATTGTCCAGCCCTGCGCCGGTGCGGACATTCAGATTGCCACCGCAGGTGGTCACGGTGCCGGTGCGCAGGGGCTCCAGCCCCTCCAGGTTGGGAGTGAACAGGATGCCATCCTCGGTGACGGTCACGGTTCCCAGGCTGCCCAACAGTTCGGTGAGCTGGTTCAGGGTGTCACCGCCGGCCTCCGCATTATCGCCGCCGGTAGTATCTTCATCATCGGAAACCGTGATTTCCGGGGTCTCGTCATCCTCCGTGAGGTCTGCCTCCGTCTCGGTGTAGTAAGGTTCACCCTCCCCGCCGCCGGCAAAGGCAGGGATCGCAAAGGCCGTGGCACAGAGCGCCACGGCCAGCGCCGCCGTAAACAGGCGGATGATTGTTTTATTCTTCATACTCGGCGTCCTCCATCTCGTTCTCGCCGGGGTCAGCCGACGCCTCCGCCTCCATCATGCCCTCCGGCAGGGTGATAAGGCCGCTGGCATAGGCCTTCAGGAAGGCCGTCAGCTCCCGGTTATCCATCTTCACCGCCTTGACCATGCGGACGATCTCCAGGTTCTCCTCCTCGGTGAGCTGGGCCTCCAGGGTGCGGAGACGTTTCTGCTGTTCGGAGATCTTCTCCCTGGTCTTTTCAATATCGCGGCGGATCTTCTCAACAGTTGCCATGTTTGCAAAACTCCTTTCCAAATCGTTCTTTCCATGAGTAGTTCCGGCCCAGGCCCTGGACCGTTTTCAAATTGGGGCGGGCGTTGTCTTCCAAGGCGATGGCCCTTCGGAACAGGTCCGGGTGGTGGTCCCGCAGGTGGATGATCTCCTCCGCCCTCATGCTGGGGCAGAAGAAGCAGGAGGATTTGCCCGGCTGGGGCAGGCCCGCATTTTCAATGGCCTGCATACACGCCGCCCGGTCCCATCCCCACTCCATCAGGGGATACCACTTGCTGTACTTGGGGTCGGCCAGATCCCCCAGCAATACCTTATCGCTGCGGTAGCCTTCGCCGGCATCGTAGCCGATGAACTTGACCACCCGTTTGCCTGCCGCCCACACCTTCCGGCAGGGCGGATAATGGTTGCAGAACTTTTCCTGCGGCCCGATCTTGTGTTTCAGGGAACACCGCTTGAAGCCGTAAGCCATAGAGGGCAGGGTGCCGCTCTGCAAACACTCCTGCTCCAGGGTCAGCCGCTTTCCGTCCCGCGTGGTCTTGTAGACTCTGGTGATGGGCGGCATCCCGTGATCCTTCAGCCAGCGGTCCATGATGTCCAGGTAAGCATAGGTGTGGGGGTGTTCCGCCCCGGTATCCGCGAAGAGGATCAGGTCCACCGGGATACGGTGCTGGTGCAGGCCAATCAAAAGGGCGGTGCTGTTGGCACCGCCCCCGTAGGAAACCATATTGATGCTTTACCACCTCCCGTCAGTTGTACGGCGGCCGGCCGTAGGCATAAAAGTGTGATTGCCAGTAGCTGGTGTTCAAATTAGTGTAGGAGATCGGATCTCCACAGTGCAGCATCATATTGTCGCCCACATAAATGCCCACATGGGAAATCCCGCTTGTATCATAGGTCCCCACGAAAAACACCAGGTCGCCCGGCTGGGGATCGGATACCGGGGTGGAGATATTGTAGAGCCCCTGGGCGCCCAGCCGCCCGGTGTTGCACAGCCCGGTATTGGTCAGCACATAGCTCACGAAGCCGGAACAGTCGAAGGAGGTCTCCGGGCTGCTCCCGCCCCAGACATAAGGGTATCCCAGGTATTTCTCCGCCTCGGTGATAAGGGTGGCGAACCGCTCATCCGTCAGGTACTCGGCGGGGATGTCCCAGGCCGTAGGCGGGTTCTCGATGTACTTGCCCACATACCCGGAGGACGGAAACAGATCCGGCCGGTTGCCCAGGGTGGACATATACACGGCATACATGGAAAGCTGATCCTCGCCCATGATGTAGACCGGCACATGAGAGAGGTCGAAATTCTCCAGGGTGACGGTGCAGATATACCAGGTGTATGGCACCTCCACTTCGTACTCGTTGCCCTCGCTGTCTGTCCGGGTTTCCGTCCGATACCTTGTTTCGGTGGTCACAGTTTCGGTGAGGATGTACTGCTTGTCAAAGAGCATTTCCAGGTCGCTTTGCACCTCGTCCAGGGTAAACACCCCTTCGTGGAGCGCCGACAGGATGGACAGCAGCACATAAGGATCATGCTCGATCTCATCCAGGTCAAAGTGATATTCGTCATAGTCGTGGGTGGCCTCGTAGGTGTCCAGGTATTCTTGAAGCTCCGCCTCCATCCCGCAATAGGCGGCCTCGGCCCCGGTCAGGTCCGCGTCCTCGGAGAGATAGGAGGATGCCACCAGGCCGGAAGTCCCGCCCCCAAACATGGAAGTGCAGGACTGCATCAGCCCCATGATGAGCATGAGGATCAAGCCGATCCCTCCCACAATGAGAAGGGTGTGTTTGTTCTTCGTCACAAGCCCGCCCAGCTTCTGGGCGATGGTCCCGCCGCCTTTCTTCGCTGCAGAAGCGGCGGTCTGGGACACCTTTCCCGCAGCCTGGGCCGCGCCGGTCCCTGCCCGATGTGCGGCGGCATACTGCTTTTGCAGCCGCTTTTTCTGCCACAGGCGGGAGATGGGGTTACTGGACGCAAGCTGGGGATTTTCCATGACGGACTTCCGCCAGTAGAAATCGGCATTGGCTTTCACCGCTGCCTGCTCCGCCTGCTTCACATCCCGCCAGGGTTTCAGTTTCCGGTCCGCACGCGCCTGATGGAAACGCCGATTGCCATAGCCCACGGCCTTCTCAATCTGCCGTTCTCCCAGGTGGCCGGCCTGAACACCGGAGTTATCGCCCTCCACCTTGCTCACTTCGCCGTGGAGGGTGGACCGTATTTCCTGCACCGGCCGGGACAATGGGTTGCCATGCTCCTTGCCGGGAGGTTTGATGGGGACAGCAGCTTTCGCCGCATCCAGCCGATCCGCCGCCTTGTCCGACTTGCGGATGGCCTTTTTCAGTTCCGGCGCCGCCTGGTCTGTCTCGGAAAACTGCAAACGGGAGGAAGGGCGGTCCCTGGCCGCCTCACCCTCCCGAAAGGTGTCGCGCCGCTTTCGCCGCGCCTTTTTCGCCTGTCGGCGTTCCCGGTGTCCCACCACCTCGTCCGTCGCCCGGTTCAATGCCCCCGCCGTTTCATCAGCAGAAGAATAATCCTGCTCCGGGGGACGGTCTGAAATATGGGTGGCCTCGCCAGTCACCAGGTTCACCGAGATGGCTCCATCACGGGTCATCTTCTGCGCCTCCTTTTCGGAGGCTTTCCATTCCTGCATTTATCCGTCACCTCCTCCGTAGGGGCAGATGTTGACACAGGCCCCGGTTTCGATCATGGCGATGTACTGGAAAATGGGATAGGCCTGGGGTGGGCAGACCGCATTTCCCAGGGTTTTCAGCCGCAGCGCCCGGTTGTCCGTGTCCTCGGTCATGCGGGGGACTCCTTCGGGCTCGGCACGCCA
>OOCB01004538.1_pt1 | contig 11557 bp, 3 predicted proteins | sample 1671351 | NCBI WGS metagenome assembly OOCB01 (sample SAMN06348148, study PRJEB24527) | human gut metagenome | biome: human gut; feature: ankylosing spondylitis patient; material: feces | host: Homo sapiens | place: China | collected 2015-10
CTGCGCTTTTGGCTTAGCAGCTGCCGCACCTCGCTCGCCGTATCGGCACTTAGAATTATGCGGTATTGCCTTTACAACTTCACAAGTATCTCCCCCGCACCGGAATCCGATTGCCCTTCTCCCCTATCCCCCAACCGCGCGTACCGTTCATCTTCATCCGCTCCCCCACCCCAAAACAAAAGGCATGTGCCCCCTTATCTCTATCATAAGGTGGGCACATGCCGTTACATTATCATGATTTTATCACGCCAAAGTCATCAGGCAATGCAGCCATCGGCAAAGCTGTTGCGCTTGGCTTTCTCTTTCTGCTGGTTGCGCTTGGCGATGATTTCTTTGCTCAGGCCAATACGGTTGGTCTTGAAGTGGAAGAACGGGCGTTCCGGTACGGTGAAAATCTCCACCGGACGCATGTAACGTTCCGGCAGGCAGGCATTGATCTTATCGCGCACATCGTCCAAGGTGTAGCCATCTTTGAGCTGGACGTACAGGTACGGCAGGAAGCAGCCCTCGTGCTCATCATCCGGCACGATAACAAAGAACTCGTCCTTGATGCCCTTGATGTCGGCATCGGCCACGATGTTCTCCAGCGGCTGCACCATCAGGTCGCCGCCGCCAAAGCGCGGGGATGCGCCGCGGGTCATCGTGTAGAGCACACCGTCCTCGGACATATAGCCAATATCGCCGGTGTGCAGCCAGGTCTTGCCGTCTGCGTGGACCTGCAGTGCCTTGGCGGTTGCTTCGGGGCGGTCATAGCCCAGCATCACGCCGGGGCCCGTGATGCAGATCTCACCGGGGGTATTGTAGGTCAGCTCTTCCTGGGTGCCGGGCTTGAAGATGCTGATGACGCTGTGGATCATCGGCACACCAACGTTGCCGTCACGCACCGGGAACGGAGCCATGGGCAGAGTGGCGTTGGAGCCGGCCTCGCTGCTGCCGTAGCCGGCAGTAAAGCGCAGGTTGCAGTTATGCTGCTTGAGGAACTCCTCAACATTGCGCAGCTGCTTGTTGTTGAATGCCTCGCAGCCGGCGCCGATGGCCAGCATGTGGGACATATCATAGTCAGCCGGAAGACGCTTGCTGCGGCGGATAACCTCCACAAACATGGGGATCAGGGGCCAGTTGTTGGGGCGATAGCGCATCATTTCCAGGTCAACATCGTACACATCCACAAACGGATCCAGAATGAGCAGCATACCGCCGGCCAGGGGCAGCAGCATCATGGAAACCACAACAGCGATCAGAGCCGGGGGCAGGATGGTCAGCAGCCAGGTGGGGCGGAATTTATCCGAAGAGCCATAAAAGTTCATCTGGGTCAGCACGCCGATGATGCTGTGTGCAGAATGGATGACCTGCTTGGAAGGGCCGGTGGAACCGCTGGTGTAGGCGCGCAGCAGCGGGCGGTCAATGTTGACAGGAGCGGGCACAAAGCCGCGAAAACGCTGGCCCATGTTACAGAAATCAGCCCACATCATGGTATCAGAGCCACGGGCGGGAACATCCGGATACAGGGCATCCAGGGAATGCTGCAGGTAAACCGGCATAGCGGCGCGGTCGCCGCTTTCCAGAGCGGGAACGATAACATAGGTATTCACGTTGGTCTGCTCACGGTAGGCTTCGATTTCGGCCTTGGAGAAGAAGTCGTGAACAAAAATCACCTTGGCATTGGCTTTCTGAACAGCTTCAATGTTTTCTTCCAGGGTGTTGTCACGGCACAGCAGCGAAGCGCCGATGCGCTCGGCTGCCAGCAGCAGATAAATGAATTCCGGCACAGAACGCAGGAACACGGGGATCTGGTCCCCCTGCTTGATGCCAAGCACCTGCAGAGCGCGGGCGGTGGCGTCTACCTTACGGAACACGGTAGCCCAGGTGATATCCACGCCATAGTAGTGCATGGCAATCACGTTAGGGTCTGCAGCGCGCACGGAGAGGTACTGCTCCACGGTGCAGGCCGGAACCTGGATACCGCGCAGAACATCTGGATAGAACTTCATCCAGGGGCGGTCAATGCTGGGCTTGCCAGTCAACATCGCGTTTTTATTCATTGCAATTTCCTCCAAATGTCTTTCCCTTATAGTTGCAGGGAATTAAATTATCCAAATCAAATCAGGCCAAACCTTTATGGCGCTTTCCCCTGCTGTGCACATCGTTGCACAGCGTCGCCGAACCATAATGCTACAATTATCTTCGGTGCTGAATATAGTATACCATTCCTGTTTACGGAAAGCACGAGAATCCCATGGCACAAATTTCCAGAAATTGATTCCGCATGATTCACTTTTTCCACATGGATTTTCACGCTTTTGGCATGGAGTTTTCTTGCAATTTCATTTTCCTCGGTGCAACAAAAGCCCCAGCTACCGCAGCAGCCAGGGCTTTATGTTTATGCGTATGTATGTTGTATTTTTAGATTTTGTTCATCCAGCTCTCTTGCAGTTCTTCCATTCCATCACTTTTGGCGCGGGTAATCAGATGGATTCCCTGCAGGACATGATGGATGTGCTCCGCAATGGCGTTGCGCTCTTTTGTCACGTTCTGGTCATCCAAATTCCAGACCTGATCAAAATATTCACTCAGGCGGTCTTCCATCACACTGTTGTTGACCATTGCAATCCGGTTGACGGGGCAGTTGTTATCCAGCCGAAGATACGATGCAGCGCCAGAAAGAAACATATTGGGGTCCGCCACATACTGGAAATCGTTCACAATGCGGCCGCTGATCAAGCGGAATTCAAGTTTTTCACGCTGCTTGCAAAGCTGCAACACATAGCTGATGCACCGGCTGCGCTGATCCGGGGTAAGGTTGACCTTGTAACTGAAAAAGTCCAGCTCGCCGGAAACCGCCATGGAGGAAAATGCAGCTTCATAAATCAGGATGCGGATGTTTGTTTCCTCCACCACACCTTTGGCAAGGTTGTGTACGCTACGCAGCTCCGCAGGGGTAGCACCCAAAAAATCTTTCAGCTCGGCCTCGTGGGCGGTCAGGATCTCTTCAAACAAGTCATCCGGCAGCAGAAGCTCATTCAGGTGGCCGAACATCCACCGCAGATTGGAGGCCAGCAGCGTGTGCATATAGTCGTACTGGCTGATCAGCTGGCGCATGCTGGTATCGCGGAAAAGCTGGTCATCCCGCACGCAGAGCTTGGAGAAGTTATCATACAGGCTTTCGCAGTTCTGCGGGTCCTCGGTGGCGGTAACGGCAGCGCAGCGGCTGTGGCTGACCAGCAGGCCGGTAATGGCAAAATCGCCCTTGACCACAAACACCGCGCGCCCGGCAGCCGCGGTGCTGCCAAACAGCTTGAAATGAATATGGCTGAAGTTGGTCAGCACGTTAATAATGAGCGCGGCATCATAGATGGGGTCCCATTTTTCGCGGCTGATATCGATCATCAGCTTGAAATAGACGTTATCATAGCTACGCTGGTCCACCAGCTGGCCGTTTTGCAGGTTGGCAACTTTCAGGCGGTATTCGCGCGCCATTTCCATCAGGTCCATCACAGCCACAATGTCCAGCTGGCTGACGCGGCGCAGCACGGGGTGCGCCATTTTGGTCAGGTATTGCAGCATGTTCAGCTCGGCCCAAAAGTCCGTATAGGGGCCAATGCGCGCCTCGCCGCTGTCCAGTTCCTCTTGCAAATAATCATATTCAGCAATCAGGTTATCATAAATGGCGGCTTTCAGGTCACTGGGGATGCTAACGCTGTATTCCCGCAGCAGCAGGTTACGGCCATCATCGGTGGCTTCATCCACCACGCAGGCACTGATGCCCTCCATCACGCGCTTTTCAGTCTTTTTGGCAGGCAGCATGCGGCCGCTGACCCATTTGCTGATATAGGAAACATCGTATTGCAGGCGCTTGGCCAGGGTATAGTTCTTGACTTCCGCAACTTCCAGCAAATGCTCCAGCAGAATGCTGAATCTATTTTTATCATCCATTGCACCAAATCCTCTTCACCCATTTAGTTTGCACTTTTCTTTTATTCTATTATACAAGTTCCATATTTTGATTGCAAATTCAAATGATAACAGGTAAGGAAAAAATGAAGAAAATATATTAAAATCTTTCACAATTCGCGGCCGCATTCTTTGGCATTCATGCCAGTTTGTTGCTTTTTTGTTGTTTGAACTGACAAAGTTTGTTTGTTCTGCTTGTGATATCCTCCAAAAATTATACTTCGCGCGCCATATTTGCCAAATTTAGCCGCAGCTTTTTAGTAGGTTTTGCCCTTGCACCGGCCTGATGTGTTCGCCATGTTTTTGTGTGTTGCCTTTATTATGCGGGTAAGGTAAATTGCGATTTTTTAATCGTGTACTATTTCTAGCTTTCGGCGGGGTGGGGTCCCCCGCCCTACTGGCCTGGCAAATATTTCACCGAACCTATGCCCACAAATACAAAAATGCCGCAGCAGACTGTTACATCTGCTGCGGCATTTCTATTTAGGGGTTAATGGGCTGGTTACAGCTCATTGTTCGGCTGTGGGATTACTGCAGAACGCCGGTGTTCTTATCGAAATGATAAGTGCGGCCATCGATGACTGCATCGCCCTTAGCCATGGTGCCATAGATCGGGTCGAAATAGTAACGCTTGTCCGCGCTCCAGCCCTTGATCATGTGGCCCTGTGCATCGTAACGGACCCACTTGCCGGTGCCATCGGCGCGGTCAGCCCACTGGCCAGCTTCGGATTCCTGATAGACATCCTTGCTGGTGGCTTTCTTGCCCTGGTCAACGGCGTCCAGCCAGTACCAAGCGTCGGAAGCCGGGTCATAGATTTCCTTGCCGCGGCCATCCAGGCCCTGGCGAACGCCCTTTTCGTACCAGAAGTCAGCGCCTTTGATGGTCAGCCACTGGCCGTCCAGAGCAATACCGGTGTACTCGTCAAATGCGCAAGGTACACCGTCAATGTCGCCTGTACCCTTAGCCATAGCGCCGGTGATCAGGTCAAAGTAGTAGGTGCCCTTATCGGTCGTCTGCCAGCCCTTGACCATGTGGCCGTTCTCATCGTAACGGACCCACTTGCCGGTGCCATCGGGCTTATCAGCCCACTGGCCGGCGGCGGATTCCTGATAAACGTCCTTGCTGACGGTCATTGCGCCGCCCTGGACAGCATCCAGCCAGTACCAGGCGTCGGAATCGGGATCATAGATCTCTTTGCCGCGGCCGGTGGTACCCTGCTTCACGCCCTTTTCGTACCAGTACTTCTTGCCGTTTTCTTCAACCCAGCCGTTCTTCTCGCCGTACTTGGCGGTGTAGTCCTTGCCGTTGAAGTTGACGGTAGCAGTGGTAACGCCGCTGGTCTGCTTTACAGTTGCATCCACGAACTGTGCGCTTGCGCAGTTCTTATCGGTGCAGGTAAAGACAGCCATTGCGGTAACGGTGGTCTTTTCAGCAGCGCCGTGAGCGGTGCGCTCCTCGGCCTCAAGAGCCTCGGTTTCGGTATTGTCACCGCCGTTCTCATCCGGAGTGGTGGGTTCGGTGGGCTCAGTAGGTTCAGTAGGCTGAACAGCAGTGAAGGTTGCTTCGATCTTCACATAGTTTTCAGGCATAGTGAAGGTGTAAGTGTTGCTAGCTTCCTTAACCTTGGCTGTAATGTCTGTAGGTTTGTTGCCTTCCTGATAAGAAGCACTAGCCAGCTCATATCCAGCCTCTGCGGTAAAGGTAGCAGTAACATTCTCGCCAACCTTGAAGTACTTCTTGCCGCCATCAAAGGTAACAGAACCATGTTCAGTCGGTGCAACCTCAACACCATATGCAACGATTTCAAACGTTGCGGTGACAGTTACGTTGTCGGCAGGCATGGTGAAGGTGTAAGTGCCGTCAGCACCAGCGGTGCATGCAACTGCAGCACCCTTGCTGTCAGCAACTTTCAGGCCGTCCTCAGCCAGCACAGCCTGAGAGTACATAGTCTCGTCTGCCTTAACAGTCAGGGTAACGGTATCACCTGCTGCGGCGGTTTCCTTATCTGCGGTCACAGTGCCGTTAGTAGCTTTGTTCACTGTCACAGTGTAGGCTTCCGGTTTCTTTTCTACATACTCTGCAGTGATGGTAACATCTGCTGCGGGCATGGTGAAGGTGTAGGTGTTGGCAGCAGTGCCAGCCTTGGTTTCAACAGGCTTATCGCCTGCGGTAACCTTCAGGCTGTCAGCTTTCAGCTCATAGCCATCGTTTGCCGCAGCGGTAATGGTTACGGTCGTGCCTGCAACAGCAGTCTTGGCGTCAGCCTCGGTCTTGCCGTTGGTCTGGGCCTTTGTGTCAACCGTAATGGTATAGGTAGCTTCGAACTCTGCGCTGACATTAACAGCGTAAGCAGGCATGGTGAAGGTGTAGGTGTTGGCTTCGGTGCCAGCTTTCACTTCAACGGTCTGTTCCTTGTTGTCGGCATCGGTGTAAGTAACCTTCAGGCCATTTTCCTTCAGGGCATAACCGGCATCCGGGGTAACCTTAACAGTAACGGTCGCGCCCTCAGCAGCGGTGGCCGGGCTGATTTCCAACTTGCCGTTGGTGGTTTCCGCCTGCTTGACCTCATAGGTCTTAGCGTTCTTTTCAACGCTGATGGTCACATCGCCGTCCGGCATGGTGAAGGTGTAAACCGTCTTAGCCTTTTCGGTGGTAGCCTGGGCTGCGGCTTCATCCTGCGCTGCTTCCTGAACTTCAGTCAGAGCAACATCGGTATCGCCGTTCTTTGCGGTAACGGTAACGATATCGGTGCCTTCCTTTTCTACGGTCAGGGTAACGGTATCGTCCTTGATGTAGGTGTTGTTGGTGGTGCCCAGGGTCAGCTTAACGCCTTCAACTGCATCGGGCAGGGTAACGGTGTGGGGGGTGCTTTCGGTTGCGGTATGGCAATCAGAGCACAGGTACACATTGTTGCCAACGGACTTGGTTTCCAGCTCGTCCAGAGCCCAGGTATGGCCCTTGGGCAGTGCGCCGTCAGCGTACTTCTTTTCACCCTTGGTCAGGCCGTACTTGGTGGTGCGGTCCTGGGTGTAAGCGGGGGTATCGCACCATGCTTCAACGGAAACATTGGTGGTTGCGCCGCTGCTCAGGTCGCTGACCATGTCGGACATCGGCATGGTTTCAACCAGGTTAGCGCACCACATGAACTCTTCGTTCTTGTTCTTCTCGTCAGAGCTGCCCATGTTCTGGTTGTAACTCGGGTTGTAGTTCCAGGACTCGGTCTTGTAGCTCTTACGGTTTGCATAAGAAGTGCCGGGGGCATCGGTCTTGACTTCTGCCTTGCCGTCCACCAGTTCCTTATAGGTGTTGGACAGGTTGGTGCCGACAGAAACGACCAGCTGATCCTTGGTGGTGTTGATGCCGGTGATCACAGTCTGGCCCTGCTGGGTGGTGGTAGCAAAGCTGTAGCTGTCACGCAGGGTCAGGCCAGCCAGAGGATGGTTCTTGAAGGTGCCCAGATACTTCACACTGCTGGTATCCTGGGCGCTATCCATGATAACCATGCTCATGCCGGGAAAGTGGGTATCGGGAACCATGTTGCCGTCCTTATCCTTGGTCAGCTTAATGCCGCCATAGACGGTGTTGTATTCCTTCACTTCTTCCACTTTGCCGGAGGTCGGGTCCATACGGTAGATGGCGTTGTTGACGTTGAAGTACAGCTTGCCATCATACAGTGCGGTAGAGTGTACCAGTGCGGGGTAGATCCGCTTTGCAGCAGCGTCTGCCAGGCACTCGGTGTTCAGGTTGTTTTCAACCTTGGTATGCTTATCTTTTGCACTGGTATCGATCTTATAGATGGTGCCAGCTTCGGCCAGAACTTTGGCATTGCTGTCGTCATCATTGAAGTTGCTGCTGGTTTCCTTCAGATCGTTGTAGTACATCAGGATGATATCAAACGGGTCATCCGTCTTGGTAAAGCTGCTCATGCTGAAGCCGCCGGGCCTGCTGCTGCTGGAATCCTCTTTGCGGATATAGTAGTTCGCATTACGCGGACGTGCTTCCAGAGTATCGGGGCCCTGGTTCTGCATCTTCTTCATGAACTGCTGCATCTGGGAGTTGTTACCAGAGCTGCCGGAACCAGAGTTGCCGTTGTTGCCGTTCTCGGCCTGCTGGCGGCGCATGTTGTTATACAGGTTCTGGTTGGTCGTGGTATCAACGTAATAGAAGTAATTATTGTCGAAGTAGATGGGGCTGCAGATAGAGGTGAACCAGGTATCCTCGTAGCAGGTATCGGTGTAACGGGTCTCGTTCTTGTTCTCCGCCTTGGTGTAAGAGTAATGCGGCTTGCCGTTGTTCAACACAACATTGCCGTCATCATCCACATCGGGATTCTTGTTCTTGGTGTAGGTGTAGCCATCGTACAGCGAGTCAATGTAATCATAGTACTTGCTGTAACGGCCTTCCAGACCGGAGGGAGAAACCAGGAAGTTGACATGGCGCAGGTCGCCTGCGTTCTCAACGCGGGTCTGGGCCATGCACTCGGTGTTCACGTCGTCATAGCAGACGTCAACATAGTACCAGTTCTTGTTGGCTTCGCCGGTGGTCATCGTAGCAGAATTGCTGTCGCCCTGCAGCTTGTTGACCTTGACTGCGTTGAAGTAGTGGACGTTGTTGAACATGCCGCCGCCGAACGCATTACCGGCAACACTGGTATCAGAAGTATTGCAGTAATACAGGATCTGGGCAAAGTCAACAACAGCGTTATCGCCTACTTCATCGGGGGTCTTCCAAACTTCTTTGCCGTCAACGGTCTTTTTATAGATTTCCTTGTTGTCAGGCAAATTCTGGACCATGTAGTTAAATGCAGATGCATAGCCCAGGCAGATGCAGCCATACTCAACGCCGGAAGCGCCGATCCCGCCGCCCAGCAGGGCGCCGAAAGCAGTCATCTGGATGGGGTCGTTGTTGCCGCCGCCGGTGATATCGCCCATGGAGCCCATATCGAATTCTGCAACCTGGGAGATCCAGTCGTGCAGGATCAGCAGCTTGGTGACATAGTCAGCGCTGTTCCCCAGCTTGGCAACCTGTGCCAGGCCTGCATCACGGATGGCTTTCAGAGCTTCGCCATAGTTCATGACATAAGACATGAACGCCTGCGGCAGCATGTTCAGCATGAATGCCATGGTGGTCGGCGGGACATCATCGTTCGGATCAATGCTGCACAATACCTTGATTGCGCCCATGGTGCCGGTGATGCTGCCATCCTCGCCCTGCTTCTGAACGCCCTTGGAGGTCCAGAACGGGGCAACCACGCCGAAGTACTCTGCTTCGTCCTGGTTGAACTGCGACAGCTGGAAGTAGTAGTAGTTCATCTGCGCAGTCGAGACATCGTAAGTATTGGTGACCTGGTTGCCCTGGTCGTCCACATACACGGCAGTCTTCTGGCTGTCGTACAGCAGCAGGCTGTTCTTGCCCTTGTTGTCGCCGCTCTGATAGGTGAAGTTCACCTTGCTTGCGTCAACCGGGTTGTTCTGCATATCGTACCAGTTGCCGCCGTCCATTGCGGACACCAGGGTAACGCCGGTGCCGCCGGAGGTGGTATCCAGGGTCGGGGTGCCACCCACATTGATGTAGACGGAATTGTCATTCTGGTCTACCACAACGCTGACCGGCATGGTCTGCATCGGCTTGGTTTTGATTTCTTCGCCGCAGACAGCGCACTTGAAGGTGACGCTGGTGCATTCCCAGTCAATGGTAACGGGAGCGCCGGCAGAAATTTTGCCGGTTTCGCTGTCATAGAACAGCTGGGCGTTGCTGTAGTCATCGGCCAGCTTGCCCTCGACCTTCTTCATTTCCCAGTTGAAGGTAGCAACAAAGTTGCCATCTGCATCCTTGGACACAACATGGCTCTGGCAGGGCAGGGCGGCAATGTCGTCGGTGCGGGTGGTGGGTTCCTTGTATTCCTTCTTAACCGGGCTCTTGTCAGCGGGCACGCTGGCAGAGTAAACGGTCTTGCCGGCAACGCCGGGCTTTGCCTCGGTGGTATCCTTGGTTACGGTGCCTTCTACCTTCTGGTAGGCATCGCCCTTTTCACAGGTATACACAGCGGTGTAAGCCCAGCCGTCATCGGTCTTGGTCCAGTAACCATCGGGGGTTTCCTTCCAGGTATGGGTGTGGCCATCCGCCGGGTTGGTGTCATTCCAGTACCATTTCGGCTCGCCATAGATATGGCCGTCTGCAGCGGCGCTGGCAGCAAAGGTATCGGAGTTTTCAGCAACGTAAGCCTGTGCGTAGCTGTCAGCCTGCTGCGCAATCACTTCATCATCGCTGTTGGTCATGGACTCCATCGCAGAGGTCATGCCGGAGCTGCCGGTAAAGGTAACGGCGGTCACAACGCCGGCGGCGTTCGTCTCATAGCCCAGGTCGGTAACGGCGCTGGACAGATGATACGTTTTGATGGTGGCAGCCATCACCGATGCCATCTCGTCCTTGTTCAGGCCATAGGCTTCGGTGTTGATCTTGCCGGCTGCGGCGTTGGCGTACATGGCATCGGCCAATGCATTTTCCAACGCTGCAAGGCTCATGCCCGCCTTGCTCTGTGCAGTCGCTTCCAGCTTGGCATCGTCCTGCTCCAGTTCATGCACTTCGCCCTGGGCAGCCAGCGTTTGGGCTGTCTGCTTGATCAGGTCTGCGGTGCTGGTGAACTTGGGCAGGGACTGCACAGCGCTGGCCGCGCTTGCTGCGCTAGCTGCAACAGACTGCGCTACCGAAGAATCAATCTTGGTAGTTTCGGCTGCTGCGGGAAGCGCCACGCTTTGGGCCACCATGGCTGCTGCCAGCACGGATGCACCAAAACGCTGAAGGTTTTTCTTCATAGTTTTATCCTCCCTTAAGTGGTTACTACTTTCCCCTTTTGCGTGAAAAGTGGTACGGCAGATGTGCGGCACTTTGCAGGTGTTGATTGCAAAACGCCTGGTTGTGCTCCCTCGGTCTGGCGATCCCTTGCCGGGCTGCGGCCTGCTTTTGGGGCTTTTGGCCCCGGCACAGCGGCTGACAAAACGTTGTACCGGCTGCATGCCTTGATCCCGCAAATGATAACCTTTCCGACACATCTAGGTATATACATTATATCACAGTTGCCAGAATTTGCATAGTTAATTAGAGCGGTTTCTATCTAAATTTTTGTCCTTGAATCAACTGAAACCTGTATTTCGCATATTATTTGCGCTGCGGTGCGGTGGCCCTTTGGCGGTACCTATTAACATTTTTGAATGGTTTATTCCTGATTTTATCAAATGATTAAACATTTACCCCGATAATGTTCTTTGCAATCTCTTAATACAATCATCCGGTATTGTGATCGCGCATTTTTTGCCATTTCGGTTTGGCTTGTTGTTGAGAGATTTGGCAGAGATTGGAGGAAACTTGAAGGGAAAATTGGAGGTTGAGAATTGCCCATTATAAATTGTACTGTAGAGAGCGTTCCTGACCGTTCCGAAAACTTAGGGCAACGCCGCATAATTCTAAGTGCCGATACGGCGAGCGAGGTGCGGCAGCTGCTAAGCCAAAAGCGCAGATAATACTGGATTGTCTTATCGAGCATTTTGGCAACGCAGATGCCGTGCCGCAGCCGCCGGAGCGGTGCTTAAGCCGTAAGGCGGGAAT
>OOCB01004541.1_pt1 | contig 11549 bp, 8 predicted proteins | sample 1671351 | NCBI WGS metagenome assembly OOCB01 (sample SAMN06348148, study PRJEB24527) | human gut metagenome | biome: human gut; feature: ankylosing spondylitis patient; material: feces | host: Homo sapiens | place: China | collected 2015-10
ATGGCCCGGGCGGATTCCTCCAGCTTGGCAATGAGCTCGCGGTACTTGGCAGCCTTTTCCTTCTCGGCGTTGACCACGGCTTCCGGCGCCTTGGAGACAAACTTCTCATTGGAGAGCTTCTGCTCCACAATGCGCAGGCCGTTTTCCGCCTTCTCCTTCTCCTTGGCAATGCGCTCCCGTTCCGCAGCCAGATCCACCAGCTCCGCCAGAGGCATATAGGCCGTGGCGTTGGCGGTGACCACGCTGACCTGACCGGAAACATCGGCCGGGGCGGTCTGGGAGAAGGTCACGCTGCTGGCGTAGGCCAGACGCTCCAGGAAGTGCAGGCCCTGGGTGTAGATCTCCGGCGTGGCCGTGACCAGCAGCACCTCCGCCTTCTTGGAGGGGGGCACGTTCATCTCAGCGCGCCGGGTCCGGATGGCCTTGATGGTGTCCATCACAGCCTCCATGGCGCTCTCCTCCTCGGGGAAGGACAGCTCCGGACGGTACTCCGGCCACTGGGAGGTCATGATGAACTTTCCTTCGTGGGGCAGAGCCTGGAAGATCTCCTCGGTGATGAAGGGCATGAAGGGATGGAGCAGCTTCAAAAGCTCCGTCAGCACGTAGCACAGAACGTTCTGGGCCACGAGCTTTGCCTGCTCATCCTCGCCGTTGAGGCGGGACTTGGTCAGCTCGATATACCAGTCGCAGTAGGTGTCCCACAGGAAGTCGTAGACCTTGGCGGAGGCCACACCGATCTCATAGCTCTCCAGATTCTCGGTGACTTCCTTGATGAGCGTGTTGAGCTTGGAAAGGACCCACTTGTCCTCGGGGGCCAGCTGGTCCGCGCCGGGCAGCTCACACTTGTCGATGGTGAGGTTCATCATCACAAAGCGGCTGGCGTTCCAGATCTTGTTGGCGAAGTTGCGCATGGCCTCGCACTTTTCCGTGTAGAACCGGGTATCGTTTCCGGGGGAGTTACCGGTGATGAGGTTGAAGCGCAGAGCGTCGGCGCCGTACTTTTCCGCCATCTCCAGCGGATCGATGCCGTTGCCCAGGGACTTGGACATCTTGCGGCCCTTGTCGTCCCGCACCAGGCCGTGGATCAGCACGGTGTGGAAGGGGATCTGGTGCATCTGCTCACAGCCGGAGAAGATCATCCGGGCCACCCAGAAGAAGATGATGTCGTAACCGGTGACCATGACGCTGGTGGGATAGTAGAAGTCCAGATCAGCGGTCTTTTCCGGCCAGCCCAGCGTGGAGAACGGCCACAGGGCGCTGGAGAACCAGGTGTCCAGCACGTCCGGGTCCCGGGTCAGATGGGTGGAGCCGCACTTTTCGCACTTGGTGGGGTCCTCCCGGGAGACGTTGATGTGGCCGCAGTCGTCGCAGGTCCAGGCGGGGATCTGGTGGCCCCACCACAGCTGGCGGGAGATGCACCAGTCATGGACGTTCTCCATCCAGTTGGTGTAGGTCTTGGCGAACCGCTCGGGCACGAACTTCACCTCGCCCTCCCGGACCACCCGCAGGGCCTCCTTGGCCAGGGGCTCCATCTTCACGAACCACTGGGCGGAGATCAGGGGCTCCACGTCATTGTGACAGCGGTAGCAGGTGCCCACATTGTGGTTGTAGGGCTCGGTCTTGACGAGATAGCCCTGCTCCTCCAGGTCCTTGACGATCTGCTTGCGGCACTCGTACCGGTCCATCCCATTGTAGGGGCCGCCGTTCTCGTTGATCCTGCCGTCGTCGCCGATGCAGCGGATGACCTCCAGGTTATGGCGCAGGCCCACCTCGAAGTCGTTGGGGTCATGGGCGGGAGTCATCTTCACGGCGCCGGTGCCGAAGCCCAGCTCCACGTAGTCGTCCGCCACAATGGGGATCTCCCGGTTCATGATGGGCAGGATGCAGGTCTTGCCCACCAGATCACGGAACCGCTCGTCCTCCGGATTCACAGCCACGCCGGTGTCGCCCATCATGGTCTCGGGACGGGTGGTGGCCACCACCAGATCGCCGCTGCCGTCGGCCAGGGGATAGCGGATATACCACAGGTGGCCGGGCTTGTCCACATACTCCACCTCGGCGTCGGACAGGGCGGTGATGCAGTGGGGGCACCAGTTGATGATGCGGCTTCCCTTGTAGATCAGGCCCTTGTCATACAGCTCACAGAAGGTCTCCCGCACAGCCTTGGAGCAGCCCTCATCCATGGTGAAGCGGGAGCGGCTCCAGTCGCAGGAGACGCCCATCTTCTTCTGCTGCTCCACGATGCGGTTGCCATACTCCTCCTTCCACTTCCACACCCGCTGGAGGAACTTCTCCCGGCCCAGATCATAGCGGGTCAGGCCCTCCTTGACGCGCAGTTCCTCCTCCACCTTGATCTGAGTGGCGATGCCGGCATGGTCGGTGCCGGGGACCCACAGCGTGGAGTAGCCCTGCATCCGCTTGAAGCGGGTCAGGATGTCCTGCAATGTGCAGTCCAGGGCGTGGCCCATGTGGAGCTGGCCCGTGACGTTGGGGGGCGGCATGACGATGGAGAAGGGCTTCTTCTTGGGATCCGGATCCCCGTTAAAGCAGTCGTTGTCCTCCCACATCTGGTAGATACGGGACTCCACCTGTTGGGGTTCATACACCTTGGGCAGTTCTTTCATCATACGTTCGATCTCTCCTATTCTCTGAACTTTCGTCCTTTTTGTCATGACTGGGGCGCCGGTCCGCACCGCCCTGCCGTTCACCAGATCGCAGCTCAGCTCCAGCAGAATGCTTTATGCGCGCTTACACAGCAAAACGCCCTGGGCCTTTCGGCTCAGGGCGAACAAATGTCCGTGGTACCACCTGGATTCGGGAAAACCCGCACTCTGCGGCGCATTTGCGCCTGCCCTGTCAACGGTGGGCCTCCGCCGGGGCTTACTGATGCTTCGGCTCCGGTGCTCCGGGACGACTTCTCCGGCGGCTTTGGGAGAACTCACACCAGCCGTTCTCTCTCTTGGCCGCTGCCCACCGGATACTGCTTCCCTTCCTCGCAGTTTGCCATATTTTATTTTAGTATAGTATACCCCGGTTCGATTGTCAAGCGTCAGCTCAGCCGCAGGATCTCCTTCTTCAGCCGGGAGATGATGCGCTTTTCCAGCCGGGAGATGTAGCTCTGCGAGATGCCCAGCTGGTCCGCCACCTCTTTCTGGGTCTGCTCTTTTCCGCCCCCCAGGCCGAACCGCAGCGTGATGATCTGCTTTTCCCGGGGCGAGAGAACGTTGATGGCCGCCGCCAGCAGGTCCCGCTCCACATCCTCTTCGATGGGGCGCATCACCACGTCCGCCTCAGTCCCCAGCACGTCGGAGAGCAGCAGCTCATTGCCGTCCCAGTCGGTGTTCAGCGGCTCGTCGAAGGACACCTCCCCCTTCCGCCCGGCATTTTTGCGCAGGTACATCAAAATCTCGTTCTCGATGCACCGGGAGGCATAGGTGGCCAGCTTGATGTTCTTGTCCGTCCGGTAGGTGCCCACCGCCTTGATGAGCCCGATGGTGCCGATGGAAATCAGGTCCTCGATCCCCACTCCCGTGTTCTCGAACCGCCGGGCAATGTACACCACCAGCCGCAGATTATGTTCGATCAGCTCCTTGCGGGCGTCCTCCTCCCCGATGCGCTCCAGCAGCTCCGCCTCCCGCTCCCGGCTCAGGGGCGGTGGCAGGGTGTCGCTGCCCCCGATGTAGTGCAGCTCCGCCGGCGGCAGCAGCCCCACCCGCACCAGCAGCCGCCGCCATTGTTTCATCCAGTCCTTCATGGTTTCTTCTCCTTCCAGCCGTGCCGCCCCACAGGGCGCTGTATCCCGTCCCCAGCTCTGTGGGGGAAAAGGCAACCGGCAGTCCGGCATACCGCTCCCCCGCCACCTCCGTCCAGTCGCTGCGCACCGCCAGCAGCAGTCCGCCCGCCACTCCCACCGCGTGGTAGGGGATCAGACGGAACCGCAGCTCCGGCGCCGCCCGCATCATGGGCTCCAGCAGCTCTGCGGGACGCTCCAGCGCTCCGCGGTCCAGCAGAGAGCGGACCTCTCTTGGAAGCGCACCGTCCAGCCGCCCCGGAGACACCACCAGCACCGGCGCTCCGGAGACCGGATCCCGCAGGGCGTTTCCCGTGTCGCAGAAAGCGGTAAACGCCGTGGTCCGCCCGGCCAGACACACCTGTGCCCGCACCAGCTCGCCCCGGACGCCCTTTCCCGCCGCCGCACGAAACACCACTGTCAGAACCAGATAGGCCGCGGCCGCAGCGGTCAGCAGCACCTTTGCATCCACGTCCGTGTAGAACACGCCGTTCACCATCGGCACGCCGCCCCCCGCCACCAGGCCCAGGGCCAGCACGCACCCGGCCATGGCACAGGAGACGGCGAACAGCAGCAGCGTCAGCCGCAGCAGCTTTGCCTCTCCTCCATAGGCCGCCAGCGCCAGCAGTATGCCTGCCGCCAGCTTCACCGGCGTTGCGGAGAGAAAGCCCAGCCCCGGCAGAAATACCGCCACGGCATAGGCGCCCCCCAGCAGGCCCGCCAGAAGGTAGCGTCTCCGCCGGAGGGGAATGCCCGCCAGACGCGCGGCGCAGAGCACCAGCAGATAGTCCATCAGCGCGTTCAGCACAAACACGCTGTCCACATACACCACGGTCAAGCGATCCGCCTCCCTTCCGTTCCGTGGGACTATTATAGGGCAGACCGCAGAGAAATACGGTCGCAAAAGGGGGACGCGCCCTGTAAAAAGGTGCGTCCCCCCGGCAGCCGATTGGGGCCGCAGCACAAATGCTGCGGCTCCGGCGGCATGGAAATACTGTGATGGGAAATAACTTTACAGCAATGATAAATACGGAACAATCAGCGATGCCAGCATGGAAATCACCAGAATGACCACCAGGATCGCGGCAAACAGTCTGTGCTTGTTGCTCACTTGTTTCCCTCCTCCGTCAGGATCTTGCGGATGCTCTTTTCCGCCTTGCTGCGGGGCAGCATCAGCTCATGCCCGCAGCCCAGGCACTTGAGCTTGATGTCCATGCCCACCCGCAGAATCTCCCACTGGGTGCTGCCGCAGGGATGGGCTTTCTTCAGCTCCACTTTGTCATGCAGATGCAGGTCCATATTGGCCTCCTTGTCAAAGCAGCCTCCCGGGCTGCATATAGTAACGGTATGGAACAACACGCCGCCGTTGCGGCAGATAGGATGCGATTACAATATGCCGGAAAACAAGCTGTATCCGCCGGAGGGCCTGCGCCCTCCCTCTTCTTTCACGCTCCAGAGCCTGCGGGAGGCCATGGAGCAGAACACGGTGCTGGAGGATCGGGTCCTCCGGTGTGATGCCGGACACAACCTGCTTCTCTCCCTGGGAGGCATCCAGGCCCGCATTCCCCGGGAGGAGGTCCTCTCCCCCTGGATCAGCGGGGCCCAGCGGGACATCGCCGTCCTCTCCCGGGTGGGAAAGCCCGCCTGTTTTCTCGTGACGGCCCTCCGGGCCGATGAAAAGGGCGCGCCCACGGCACTGCTCTCCCGCCGGGCCGTTCAGGAGCGGGCCATGGACTTCTTCCTGGAGCACCTGCGCCCAGGCTCCGTGGTCACTGCGGTGGTGACGCATCTGGAGTCCTTCGGCGCCTTTTTGGATATCGGCTGCGGCATCGTGGCTATGCTGCCCATCGAGCACATCTCCGTCTCCCGCATTTCCCATCCGAAGGAGCGGTTCCGGCCCGGGCAGAAGATTCTGGCAGCCGTCCGGTCCATAGACCGGGAGAAGCGCCGGATCACCATGACTCACAAGGAGCTGCTGGGCACCTGGATGGAGAATGCCAGCTGGTTTCATCCCGGCGAGACAGTCCGGGGCGAGGTCCGCAGCGTGAAGGAGTACGGCAGCTTCATCGAGCTGGCCCCCAACCTCTCCGGCCTGGCAGACGCCCGGGAGGACCTGCGCCCGGGGGACGGCGTCTCTGTCTACATCAAGTCCATCCGTCCGGAGCGGATGAAGATCAAGCTCCAGGTGATCGAAAAGCTGCCGCCCTTGGCAGAGCCGGAGCCGCTGCGCTATCAGATCACCGACGGGGTACTGGACCGGTGGGTCTACTCCCCTGCCGGGTATGAGAAGCCGGCCGTGGAGACGGTGTTCACGGCTGAGGACCCTTGATCTCGTCCCAGTAGTGCTTGGCGGCCTGCTCCGTCTTGTTATCGCCGTATTCGTAGTAATGGACACCCTTCAGGGCATCGGGCAGATACTGCTGCTGTACCCAGTGGCGGGGAAAGTCGTGGGGGTACAGGTAGCCCTGCTCCCGCTCCATACCGGCGGAGTCCGCGTGAACGTTCTGCAGTTCCCGGGGCACGTCCCCGGTGCGGCCTGCCCTCACGTCTGCCCAGGCCCTGCCGATACCGGCTGTCACGCTGTTGGACTTGGGGGCCGTGGCCAGCAGGATAGCCGCCTGGGCCAGGGGCAGCTGGGCCTCCGGCAGCCCCAGCTGCATGGCAGTATCCACACATGCCTTCACAATGGAGACCGCCTGGGGGTACGCCATCCCCACATCCTCGCTGGCGGAGCACAGCAGCCGCCGGCAGGGGGTGATGAGGTCCCCCGCCTCCAGAAAGCGGGCCAGGTAGTGGAGCGCCGCATCCGGGTCGCTGCCCCGGAGGGACTTCATCAGGGCGGAGGCGGCGTCGTACATGGCGTCGCCGCCTCTGTCGTACCGCATGGCGCTGCGCTGGGCCACCTGCTCCACGTCGTCCAGGGTCAGCATCAGCTTCCCATCTCTGGGCATGGCTGCCCGGCACAGAAGTTCCACCGCATTGATGGCCTTGCGGACGTCGCCGCCGCAAGCGGTGGCGATCTGCCGGGGCACATCCTGCTCCCAGTCCAGGGGCAGAGGCGAACGGTCCTGCTCGATCTTCAGTGCCCGCAGGACAGCGGGTTCCACCTCCTCCGGCGACACGGCCTTGAACTCAAACACCGTGCTGCGGGACAGCAGGGCTCCGTACACATAAAAGTACGGGTTCTCCGTGGTGGAGGCGATGAGGGTCAAAGAGCCGTTCTCCATGAATTCCAGCAGGCTCTGCTGCTGCTTCTTATTGAAGTACTGAATCTCGTCCAGGTACAGCAGAATGCCCCCTGGGGCCAGCAGCGTCCCCACGTCGGCAATGATGTCCTTCACGTCCTGCAAGGATGCGGTGGTGGCGTTGAGCCGGTGGAGGGTCTTATTGGTCTGCCGGGCGATGATGTTGGCGATGGTGGTCTTTCCGGTGCCGGAGGGGCCGTAGAACACCATATTCGCCTCCGTGCCGCTGTCGATCAGCCGCCGGAGCACGGCGCCGGGGGAGAGCAGATGCCGCTGGCCCACCACCTCGTCCAATGTTTTGGGGCGGATCTCATCCGCAAGAGGCCGCTGCATGGCGGCACCCCCTTCCCTGTTGATCTCGGAACATTCATTATAGCATGGCCCATTGGAAATTTCCACCGGGAAAACGCCAAAAAGCCGGGAAGACAGTCCGTCCTCCCGGCTTTCGGCCTGTAAACTCAGCCAACGGTCTTCCAGTGCTTGTCCACGTGGTTCAAAATCTCGCAGCCGTCCTCCGTCACCAGCACTAGGTCCTCCACCCGGACACCGAATTCGCCGGGCAGATACACGCCGGGCTCAATGGAGAAGATCATACCCGGCTTGGCCAGGGTGGTGTTGGTGGCGCTGACGTCGCCCTTCTCATGCTCCGTCTGGCCGATGAAGTGGCCCAGCCGGTGGGTGAAGTATTCTCCGTATCCGGCGGCGGAGATGTGGTCCCGTGCGGCCTTGTCCAGGTCGCACAGGGGCACGCCGGGCCGCAGCATGGACTCCGCCAGCTCGTTGGCCTCCCGCACCAGGTCGTGGATGGCGGCGTACTTGGGATCCGCCGCCCTGCAGAAGAAGGTCCGGGTCATGTCGGAGCAGTAGCGGTTCTTCCGGCAGCCCATGTCAATGACGATGCAGTCCCCAGCCTTCAGGCGGGTCTGGTCCGCCTCGTGGTGGGGGTCCGCGGCGTGGGCGCCGTAGGAGACGATGGGCAGGAACGCAGTGGAGTCACAGCCCTCGGCGGCATACTGGGCCACGATGTAGTCGGCCACCTCCCGCTCGGTCATGCCCTCTTTCATGTAGGCGGCAGCCCGCTCCATCACCACGTCGTTGATGCGGGAGGCCTCCCGCATCAGGTCCCGCTCCACCGCGTCCTTGCAGGCCCGGGCGTCGTCCACGCAGTCGGAGGCCAGCACATACTTGCAGCTGGGATTGTGGGCCATCAGGGGCAGCAGAAACCGGGCGGGCCAGTCCTTGTCCACGCCCATGTCTTTTTCCCCGTCCACGGCATTTGCCAGAATGGCGAGATAGTCGTCCGTGTCGGAGAACCACACCTGCTCATAGGGTGCCTCCGGCACCGGGAACAGTTTGTTCAGAAATAACTTGTGCTGTCCGTCCTTCCGCAGGTAAAAGGCGTACAGCCGTTCAAACGGGAACACATCGTACCCTGTCAGATACCAGATGCTGTCCGGATCGGACACGAGCATCTGCTCCAGGCCCATCCGTTCCATGGCGGCCAGTACGCGGCTGATTCGCTCCTGATACATGATGTCACCCCTCTTTTTTTCCGATAATGGTCTCCACCAGCTCCGGAGAGACCAGAGCCTTTACGGTCTTGACGCCGGTTTTCAGGGACTCTACCGGCGCATACTCGTACCGGCCGTGGGCGTTGTGGCCCGCGCTGGGCAGGTTGGGGCACAGCAGGCCCTTGTAGGTCAGCACACTGCCGTCAGTGCCGCCCCGGATGGGAGAATGGGTGGGGTGCTCAATGCCGGCGGCCTTCATGGCGGACTCTGCCAGCTCCAGAATCTCCATGTGGTCCTTCAGCACCTCGTACATATTGTAGTACTGGTCGTGGGTGTCCACCACCGCGGTGCCGTCGCCCCAGCGGCGGTTGATCTGCTCCGCGGCCTTGTCCATCATGGCCTTGCGCTCCTGAAACCGCTTCATGTCGTGGTCCCGGACGATATACTCCATCGTGGCCTTCTCCGCCTTGCCGTGCATCTCCTGCAGATGGAAGAAGCCCTCGTACCCCTCCGTGTGGGCGGGGGTCTCCAGCGCCGGCAGCAGGGCGTTGTACTCCATGGCGATCAACAGGGCGTTGCGCATCTTGTCCTTGGAGGTGCCCGGGTGGATGCTGAAGCCGTTGATGGTCACCACGGTCTTGGCGGCGTTGAAGGTCTCGTACTCATAGTCGGTGATATCGCCGCCGTCCAGGGTATAGGCAAAGTCCGCGCCGAAGCCGGATACATCGAAGAAGCTGGCGCCCATGCCGATCTCCTCGTCCGGGGTGAAGCCCAGGCAGATTTTGCCGTGGGGAGCCTTCTCTGCCAGCAGCTCCTCCACCGCCTGAAGGATGATGGCGATGCCCGCCTTGTCATCCGCCCCCAGCAGGGTGGTGCCATCGGTGCAGACCAGCTCCTGACCCACGAATTTCTGCAGCTCCGGGAACTGGGCGGCCTCCATGACGATGTTCTGCTCCCGGTTCAGCACCACGTCCCCGCCGGTGTAGTGGATGATCTGGGGTTTCACGTCCTTGCCGGTCATGTCCGGGGTGGTGTCCATGTGGGCGATCAGGCCGATGGCGGGCAGCTGTTCGCACCCCGGCGTGGCATCCAGGGTGGCGTAGACGTAGCACTTGTCATCGTACCGGGCGTTTTCGATGCCAAGGCCGTGGAGCTCCTCTACCAGCAGCTTGGCCATGTCGAACTGGCGGTCCGTGCTGGGGGTGACAGTGCGGCCGGCGTGGTAGTCACTCTCGCTGTACACCTTGGCGTAGCGGATCAGGCGGTCAACAACGGTATCCATGTTCTAGATTCCTCCTTATTCTTCCTTGGAGAGCAGATTCTCCGGATTCAGGCATTTCAATTCGTCCAGCACGAAGAGGCCGTCCTTGCGGATCAGCACGTCATCGAACCAGATCTCGCCCCCGCCGTACTCCGGCGTCTGGATCTGGATCAGGTCCCAATGGACGGCGGAATGGTTGCCGTTGGAGGCATTGTCGTAGCTGTTGCCGGGGGTCAGGTGGAAGCTGCCGGCGATCTTCTCGTCGAACAGAATGTCCCCGATGGGGTGGTTGATCTCCGGGTTCACACCGAAGGCGAACTCGCCGATGTACCGGGCGCCCTCGTCGATGTCCAGGATCTCGTTCATATAGTCCGTGTTGTTGCTGGTGGCCTTGACGATCTTGCCGTCCTTGAACTCCAGATACACGTCCCGGAACAAAAAGCCGTCATAGGGGGACGGCACGTTGTAGGTGATGTGCCCGTTGACGGAGTTCTTCACGGGCGAGGTGTAGATCTCGCCGTCGGGGATGTTCCGGTTGCCGTGCATCCCGAAGCTGGGGATGCCCTTGATGGAGAAGGAGATGTCCGTGCCGGGAGCGACGATGCGAACCTTGTCAGTCCTGGCCATCAGGTCCTGGAGGGGCTGCATGGCCCGGCCCATCTTGTCGTAGTCCACAAGGCAGGCCCGGAAATAGAAGTCCTCATACTCTTCCGTGGAAACGCCCGCCAGCTGGGCCATAGCGTCGTTGGGATACCGGAGCACAGACCACTTGGTATGGTTGCACCGCTCCGCCAGATGGATGGGGCCCCAGTAATACTGGCGGTAGCGCTTCTGGGCCTCGTCGCTGACGTTGTGCCACATGCTGATATTGGTGGTGGCCCGGATGTCGATATAGGCGTCCATGTCCCGCATCCGCTCCAGCTCGTAGGAGGCGATCTCCTCCATGTGCTCCGCGTCGGCTCCCTGGACCAGGGCACCCTCCACGGCGTAGTCGAAGATGTGGACAAAGGGCTTGCCGCCCACAGCATAGGCTTCCTGGACCAGGGACTTCATCAATCCGGTCTCACTGCCGTGGAGCTCAATCAGGATCTTCTCGCCCTTCTCCAGGCCCACAGCGCTGCGGATCAGGAACTGGGCGAATTTGCGGATACGGGGATCTTCCATGGTGGTTCCTCTCTTTCCTTTCAGTCCTTGCGCGTCACCGCACAGAAAAAACGGGGCAGAAGAGCATCTCTTCTGCCCCGCCTGGAATCAGTTGTCCTGGTACAGGGCTTCCAGAGACCGCTTGGGATCGTTGCAGCGGGTCACGGCGCTGACGATCAGTATGGCAATCACCGAGGCAGGCACCGCCACAATGGCGCACTGGATGCCGTAGGGCGTGCCCATCAGCGTCCAGATGATCGTGACCAGACCGCCCACCAGGATACCGGCCATGCCGCCGGCGGGCGTCACCTTCTTGGAGAAGAGGGCGAACAGGATCGCCGGGGTGATGGCGGCGCCGTACATGGTGTAGGCCGTCATCTGCAGGGACAGCACAGTGGGGAAATACAGCGTCAGCGCCACAGCGATGAAGCTGAACACAATGATGGTACCCCGGAGGACCAGCATCTTCTGCTTGTCGGTGGCATCCTTGCGGATGTACTTTACATAGATGTCGTTGGTCAGGTTGGTGGCAGAGGAGAGCAGATAGCTGTCCGCCGTGGTGACGATGAAGGCCATGCAGGCGCACATCACCAGCGCAC
>OOCB01004545.1_pt1 | contig 11533 bp, 10 predicted proteins | sample 1671351 | NCBI WGS metagenome assembly OOCB01 (sample SAMN06348148, study PRJEB24527) | human gut metagenome | biome: human gut; feature: ankylosing spondylitis patient; material: feces | host: Homo sapiens | place: China | collected 2015-10
CACCGCAAGCGTGCTGGACACGAGCACGAAGCCGAGGCAGTGCGCGGCGGCCAGCTGCACCTGCGCAGGCTCCCGCCTGCCGTGCGCCTGCGCGCACAGACACGAGGCCGCTACGCGCATCACGGCCAGTCCCAGTGTCGTCGCGAACGCGGACACGGACAGCAGCAGCTGCACCGCGCCCAGTCCTTCCGCACCGATACGCCCGGCCAGATGCGCCTGAAACAGCATGGACGCAAACCGAAGCAGCAGTGCCGCGGCGGTCAGCAGCAGCGTATTCTTAAGGATCTGACGGCCAGAAAACAAAAAATCACCCTCCGCTCCATGTTTACGGAGCAGAGGGTGTGTCTATGACGGATTTTATTTCAACTGGAAGGTGTAATACACCGCGCCGATCAGCTCGACGGCAATTGCTGCGAACATGGCATAGAACGCGAAGCCGGAGCCGAAGATCAGGCAGGCGGCCAGCACGACAGCCCAGAGCACGCAGATGAAATAGAACAGCAGCGGATTGAACCCGTCCGGGAACAGCCGCAGCATCCGGCTGCCAAGGTTGAGCTTGCCGTGGTTTTTCGCGCACAGGAACGCGGTGAGCGCCGTGCCGATCAGGATCAGCGCAAGCAGCGCGCTGCCCGCGATGCGGTTGGCCATATAGGAGGTGCGGGCGATGAGATAGAATACAACGCCAGCGGAGGCCGTGACCAGCGAGAAGGTGAAGAACTCGGAATGGTAAAGCTGCCAGACCATGTACAGGCAGTAGACCAGCGCGTGCAGCAGATAGATCACGATCATGTTGCCCGTCCAGAAGATGGACAGGATCAGACTCGAGACGAACAGCAGCGCAAACGCCGCCAGCCAGTAGCGGCAGATCGTCCGCGCAAGCCCGTTTTTCAGCAGAACGCACAGCACAAGCTCAGCGGCGGTCAGCGCCAGAAACACATACCGCTGAACGCAGAACATCGGATAAAGCGCCGTAAAGCCCTCTACGGTGCTGTAATAGCCGCCAAGCTTCCAAAACGCGTAAATTACAACGATCATCAGCACGAATGCGGCGGGGACTTTATAGACAACGGACTGATCCTCCGTCTTTTTTGCAGCAGTTTTGTTCTTTGTCATCATTCTGTTCTGTCCTTTGATTCAAAAATATACATTATATTAAATATCTATCGCGTCAGTCCAGCGCGCCGGCGGCGAACAGGACGGCGCTGAGCGCGCACAACGGCGCAGTCTCGCAGCGGAGAATGCGCGGACCGAGCGTACAGACCTGAAGTCCGGCGCGCTGCGCAAGCAGGACCTCTTCGTCGGAAAAGCCGCCCTCCGGCCCGGTCATGATCGAGACGGTCTTCGCCTGTGCGCTGCCAATGGCGCAGCGCAGAGAAAGCGCGTGCTCGTTTTCATACGGAAGCAGCGCCAGCTCGCATCCGGCCGCACGCCGCACCGCGTCCTCAAACGACGGCATCACGAGCACCTGCGGGATCCGGCCCCTGCCCGACTGTGCAGCGGCGGACGCGGCGATCTTCTGCCAGCGCTCGCGCTTCTTCTCCGCCGAGGCTGCATCAAGCTTCAGCACGCAGCGGGAGGATGGGAAGGCCGCGATCTCGTATGCGCCAAGCTCCGTTGCCTTCTGGATCACGTGCTCGAGCTTGTCGGCCTTTGCGTAGGCCATATAGACGCTGCAGGCGACCGGCGGCTCCGCAGTGGACTCCTCCGTGCTGGTTACGACCAGACACACCTGCTGCGGGGAACAATCAGAAACGGTGCAGCGGTAATCCGTCCCGCAGCCGTCGCAGACGAGAACGCTGTCGCCGCGCCTGAGCCGTAGGACCTTCGCGTGCGCCGCGTTTTCCCCGTCAAGCGTCAGGAAGCGCCCGCGCACGGCGTCCGGCGAAACAAAAAACTTCGGCAACCCCTTCGCCCGCCTTCCTTGTGTACATTCAACCGGTATTATACCAGATATCGGGACGAAGCGCAAGTAAAAAAGTGATGGAACATCCGGCCAAAAAGAAATAAAACACTTGACAAACGCGCGAAGTGTGATTATAATAACCAAGCAATCGAAAATTGAATGCGAGAGTGCTGGAATAGGTAGACAGGCACGTTTGAGGGGCGTGTGGCAACAGTCGTGTGAGTTCAAGTCTCATCTCTCGCACCAATAAAAAAAGACACGCTTCAGCGTGTCTTTTCTTTATTGGTGCGAAAGCGGTCTGCTTCGCAGACCGTGCCGCCTGCGGGCAGGAATTGAACGCGTGGGTGTCTCAAAGTGGTTTTTGAGACACCCACGTTTTTTACGCAAATTCGATCTCATCGCAGATGATCCTTGTGTCGATCAGGGCGGCGGCGCAGATTTTTCGGTATACGGGGCCTGCGGGGGCTTCGAACAGGATGTGCGCCTCGTAGCCGCGCCCGCTCTTGTGCCGGTAAAGCTCCCGGTACAGCCAGACCGCGCCGACGCGGGGCGGCTCCTGCTTCACATTTGCATTGCGGAAGGTCACGGTATGGTATTCAGAATACGGGCTGTCGATGCGGAGCGTGAGGTCTGTTCCGGTGACGATCTCCCGTACCGCGCCGTCATGGAAGAAAAAGCGCCGCAGCAGTCCATCCGGCAGCGCCTCGCGCGTCTGCGCGGCGCAGTACGCCCGGTCGATCTCGTCCAGCCGCTTCTGCACCTCCGGCGTCATGGGGGCGGTCTGACAGGCAATGTACCATTCCTTTGTGAGATACCGCATAACTGCCCTCCTCTATTTGATCGACATAATCCATTCATCGCCGCGGAGCAGATATTGGAATTCCGTCAGCTCCGGCGTGTTCATCATGTGCAGCATTTCTTCGAGATCGTCCACGGTTTGCAGGGACGGGAGCTTGCTGTATTCGATCCACGCCATTTCTCCTTCCTCCGACGAGGTCAGCGTTCCCGACCATTCCACGGCCTTGAACAGCAGCACGACGTACCGTCCGGCTTCGATCGGGAACTGCTTGACGCCGACGAGCCTCGGGTGCCGGATCGTCAGGCCAGTTTCCTCCTGCATCTCCCGGATGGCAGCGTCTACGAACGACTCCCCCGGCTCCACATGGCCGCCCGGCAGCGCCCAGCCGTGCCAGTCCTCCTTTTTCCGGTTCTGGAGCAGCACCCTGCCGCCGTCCTCCAGCAGACATACTACGGCCAGCTCTACATTCTCCGTTCTGCTCATATCCGAACTCCCCTCAGTTTTTCTTATTGTAGCAGAGAACCGCAGTCCGCGCAACCACGCTTCCCGGAAAACCTCTGCGCGCTTCTTGTGTTTTCTTGCATTTTCCAGTCGAAGCTGGTACAATATTGCTATCCAGATTCTATCGGGCCGGGCGGCGTTCCAGGCCTGAAATATGTCAAAGGCAGGTGCGCTGTCATGCCGCTTATTATCGTTCGAAACGACATCACGACTATGCGCGTGGACGCCATTGTCAATGCAGCCAACGAGTCTTTGCTCGGCGGAGGCGGCGTGGACGGCTGCATCCACCGGGCGGCCGGGCCGGAGCTGCTGGCTGAATGCCGGCGACTCGGCGGGTGCAGGACCGGCGAGGCCAAGCTCACGCGGGGATACCGCCTGCCCTGCAAATATATCATTCACACCGTCGGCCCGGTGTGGCACGGCGGCGATCACGGCGAACAGGAGCAGCTCGTTTCCTGCTACCGGACGAGCCTTGCGCTGGCAAGGAAGCACCATTGCCAGACGGTGGCGTTCCCGCTGATCTCCTCCGGCGTTTACGGGTACCCGAAGGAGCAGGCGCTGCGCACGGCGATGGACACAATCGGCGCGTTTTTGCTGGAGCACGACATGACGGTTTATCTCGTCATTTTCGACCGCAGCGCCTACCAGATCAGCAGTAGGCTGTTCACGGACGTTGCTTCATACATCGACGATCACTATGTGGATGCCCATACGGACTTTATCCGCTCGCGTCCGTACTCGGATTCGATCACCGACGAAGACGTAAGGCTCACCTGCAGAGCTCCAAGCGCGGCGTTCCCGTCCGTCCCCCGGCCCCTCCGCAGTCTGGACGACAGGCTGAAACATCTGGACGCCGGATTCTCCGAGACGCTGCTGACGCGCATCGACCGCAGCGGCAAAAAGGATTCCGAGATCTACACGCGGGCCAACGTCGACCGCAAGCTGTTCTCCAAGATCCGCAGCAACCCGGACTACCGGCCGTCCAAGCCCACGGCCCTCGCCTTTGCCATCGCGCTGGAGCTGGACCTGAACGAGACACGCGATCTCATAGCCCGCGCGGGCTATGCCCTCAGCCGCAGCAGCAAGTTCGACGTGATCATCGAATATTTCATCAGCCAGCGGAACTACAACATTTACGAGATCAACGAGGCGCTGTTCGCCTTTGACCAGAGCTTGCTGGGGGCGTGATTCGCAGACACCTCCGAATTCGCGCCTGTAGGGGCCGATGCCCACATTGGCCCCTACATTCAAAAAACAGGTTCTTGCGGGTTTATGATAGATTTCCGGAAAATGCTGCATTCTGTGCGGGCGGACAGAGCCGTCCGCCTCTACGCAGGGCTTGGAAATCATGTGAAAAAATCGTAGTTTAAAATATGTCGCTTTCCAAGCGACCAAATCCTCCTTTGTGTTCGGTATAATCAGGACACAAACAAACACAGGAGGGTATTCATAATGACAGAACTGGTTTTTATTCTCGATCGCAGCGGCTCTATGGCGGGGCTGGAAGCGGACACCATTGGGGGGTTCAACTCCATGATCGCCAAGCAGAAGAAGGAAGCGGGCGAGGCGCTTGTCTCCACGGTCCTGTTTGACCGCGACAGCACCGTCATTCACGACCGGCTGCCGCTGGAGAAGGTGCCGCCCATGACGGAGAAGGACTATTTCGCACGCGGCTGCACAGCGCTGCTCGACGCGGTAGGCGAAGCCATCCATCATATCGGCAATGTCCACAAGTACGCCCGGCGGGAGGATGTGCCGGAAAAGACGCTGTTCATCATCACCACCGACGGCTATGAAAATGCCAGCCGCCGCTACAGCTACGAGACGGTGCAGCGGATGATCGAGCGGCAGAAGACAAAATACGGCTGGGAGTTTCTGTTCCTCGGCGCGAACATCGACGCGGCGAAGGAAGCGGCGCGCTTCGGCATCAGCGCGGAACGAGCGGTAAATTACAAATGCGACGAGGTGGGCACGGCGCTCAACTATGACGTGATCAGTGAAGCGATCTGCACCGTCCGCGCGTCCAGACCGCTCAGCCCCGGATGGAAGGCGCGAATCGACGCGGATGTAAAAAAACGTGGGAGGTAATCAAATATGTACGGCGCAATTCTGGGCGATATCATCGGCAGCCCCTATGAATTCGACTTCAACAATTACAAGTCGAAGGACTTTCCGCTCTTTTGCCAGCGTTCTGAATTTACCGACGATACGGTCATGACGCTGGCTGTGGCAAAGGCGCTGCTGGATACGCGCGGGCAGGAGGACGCAGCCATCAAAGCAGCGCTTGTGCACCAGATGCAGCGGCTTGGCCCCGCCTATCCCGGCAGGGGCTATGGCGCGCACTTCAACGGCTGGCTGTATGAGGCTGCTCCGCGGCCCTACAACAGCTATGGAAACGGCAGCGCCATGCGGGTTTCCGCTGCGGCGGAACTGGCGGAGGATATGGAGCAGGCGCTGCATCTGGCGAAGCTCACAGCAGAGGTCACGCACAACCACCCCGAAGGGATCAAGGGCGCAAAGGCGACCGCCGCGGCAATGTTCCTCGCCCGCACCGGCAGCAGCAAGGCGGATATCCGGACGTATGTGGAACGCGAGTTCGGCTACGACCTCAGCCGCAGCTGCGATGAAATTCGCCCTGACTACCATCATGTGGAGAGCTGTCAGGAGACAGTCCCGCAGGCGATCACCGCGTTTCTGGAAAGCACAGATTTTGAGAACGCGCTGCGCACAGCGGTATCTCTCGGCGGAGACAGCGACACGCTGGCCGCCATCACCGGCAGCATCGCCGAGGCGTTCTATGGTGTGCCGGAGGATCTGAAAGCAGAGTGCCGCAGACGGCTGACGCCGGAATTGGAAGCGCTTTTGCTGGCATGGGAAGCACGGGCAGCCTGACCATGCCCTATCCAGCCGCTTGTGAACGCTTTATGAATTTTGCAAAAACCCCTTGCAAACGAGGAAAAGTGTGCTAGAATACAGTTAGCACTCAGATAGCATGAGTGCTAATCTGCAAAGGACGTGACATTCAATATGGCAAAGAAACAGTTCAAAGCGGAATCCAAGCGTCTGCTGGATCTCATGATAAACTCCATTTACACGCATCAGGAAATTTTCCTGCGTGAAATCATTTCCAACGCCTCCGACGCCATCGACAAGCTGGCCTATCAGGCGCTGACCGACGAGAAAGTCGGCCTCAGCCGCAGCGATTTTGCGATCGAACTCAAGCCCGACGAGACCGCCCGCACGCTGACCGTCAGCGACAACGGCATCGGTATGGACAAGGACGAAATGGAAAACAACCTCGGCACGATCTGCCGCTCCGGCAGTCTGCAGTTCAAGCAGGCGCTCGACAAGGAGAAGGCCGCCGACACCGACATCATCGGCCAGTTCGGCGTGGGCTTCTATTCGGCATTCATGGTCGCGGACAAGGTGACCGTCATTTCGAAGAAATACGGCTCTGACGAGGCGTGGAAATGGGAGTCCGAGGGTGCGGACGGCTATACCATGACCCCGTGCGAGCGGGAAAACGCCGGTACGGACGTGATCATGCAGCTCAAGGCCGACACGGACGACGAGAAATACGCCCGCTTCCTGAAGACCTGGGAGCTGCAATCCCTTGTCCGTAAGTATTCCGATTACATCCGCTACCCCATCCGCATGGCGGTTGAAAAGAGCCGCATGAAGGAGGGCACGGAAAAGAGCGACAAGCCCGAATATGAGACCTATACCGAGGTCGAGACGCTCAACTCCATGGTCCCGATCTGGAACCGGAACAAGAAGGACGTCACCGACGAGGAATACAACAATTTCTATAAGGAAAAGTTCTTCGACTTCGAAGACCCGCTGGCCGTCATTCACGCGAACGTCGAGGGCGCGGTCACATACAAGGCGCTGCTGTTCATCCCCGCGAAAGCACCGTATGATTTCTATACCAAGGACTTCAAGAAGGGCCTGCAGCTGTACTCCTCCGGCGTGATGATCATGGAAAACTGCGCTGATCTGCTGCCGGACTGCTTCCGCTTTGTGCGCGGCGTGGTCGATTCGCAGGATCTGAGTCTGAATATCTCCCGTGAGATGCTCCAGCACGACCGGCAGCTCAAATTCATCGCGGGCAATCTCGAAAAGAAGATCAAGACCGAGCTGCAGAAGCTCATGGACAACGACCGCGAGAAATACGAGAAGTTCTTCGCGGCCTTCGGCCCGCAGATCAAATACGGCGTTCTGGCCGATTACGGCGCGAAGAAGGAAACGCTGCAGGATCTGCTGCTCTACTGGTCGAGCAAGGAGGGCAAGCTGATCTCGCTCAAGGAATATGTCGCCGCCATGCCGGAGGATCAGAAGTATATCTACTATGCCAACGGCGAGAGCCGCGAGGCGCTGCACCAGCTGCCGCAGATGGAAAAGCTGCAGCAGAAGGGCTGCGACGTGCTGTTCATGACCGACGAGGTCGACGGTTTCGTGCCGCAGACGCTGGCAAAGTATCAGGACAAGGAGCTCAAGGCCATCACGGCGGGCGATTTGGGCCTCGAAACGGAAGAGGAAAAGAAGGCCGCCGAGGAAAAGAGCGAAAAATCGAAGCAGACGCTCGAATTCGTCAAAAAGACGCTGGGCGACAAGATCAAGGACGTGCGCCTGAGCGACAATCTGGGCAGCCACCCCGTCAGCGTCGTCCCGGATGGCGGCATGACGTTTGAAATGGAGAAGTATTTCAAGCGCATGAACCCCGAAGCCGGTATGAAGGCCGACCGCATTCTTGAGCTGAACGCCGATCACCCGATCTTCGCGAAGCTGCAGATCGCAGTTGCACAGGACGAGAAGAAGGCGGAGGATCTGGTGAAGATTCTCTACACGCAGGCGCTGCTCATGGCCGGTCTGCCGGTCGAAAACGCAGGCGAATACACCGATCTGGTTTGCAGCCTGATTGGATGAAAAGCATACCGCTCCCCTTGCCGCGCAGCAGCCTGGCAAGGGGAACTTTTTGCACTTCAGAATCGGGCCGTCTTCGGAAGCTGTGATTGTGTTTTGAATGTGCGTCTGCTATAATGAGGGAAACAGGAACCCTCAAACGCTTTGCGAAGCGACGCAGCTGCCGCCGGTACGTGCCGGAGAAAGGACCCGATACTATGGAAAACATTCTGATCAGCGCCTGTCTGCTCGGCGTCTGCTGCCGGTATGACGGCGAATCAAAGCCCATCATGCAGACCGTTGCGCTCATGGATCGCTACCACCTCGTCCCTGTCTGTCCTGAGCAGCTGGGCGGACTGTCCACGCCGCGCGAGCCGTCGGAGCGGCAGGGCTGCGCCGTTGTGATGAAGAGCGGCACGGATGTCACGGCGCAGTACCGCCGGGGCGCGGAGCAGACGCTGCATCTGGCCCGGCTGTACGGCTGCAAGGCAGCCGTTCTGAAGGAGCGCAGCCCGAGCTGCGGCAGCGGGCGCATTTACGACGGCACGTTCTCCGGCCGCCTGACATCCGGAGACGGCGTAACGGCGGCGCTTTTGAAGGAAAACGGCATCGCCGTCTACGGCGAGAGCGAGATCGAAGCGCTCCTGTCCCAGCCGGAGCCGGACGAGCCCCAGCAGAGCCTGTTCTGACACATTGCTTTTACAGTGAACAGCCGGCGGAACGATGCGTTCCGCCGGCTGAATTTTTATGTATGCATTAATTTCGGATGGACATCTCCATCAGAGAGAGCGCCTCGCGCAGGCTGGAATAGAAGCCTGCCGCCGTGCGCGGCACAGGCTTGGCGCCCTGGTACCAGTCGCACTGCTCCAGCGCCGTGTCGCCGAGCGTCCGGGCAAGACTCCTGCCGAGGCCCATCGCCTCGGCATACGGAAGGATGCGGTAAAAATACTGGCTGTCCTGCGCCAGCCGGGACTGCAGCTGGCTCTGCGTGACGCGCCGGAGGAACTTGCGGTAGCCAAGCGCCTGCGCGACGATCTCGTCGCCAAAGGCGGTGCGCCTGCCTCCGTGGAGCGTCAGCACGCCGATCAGCACCTCGCAGGCGATCACCAGCAGCATCACAAGAACGCCCTCGCCGAGCTGCGCCATTGCCAGAAGCGCCGCCGCACACGCCGCAGCCAGTCCTGCCAGCGGCCATTTTCCCTGATAATACGCCGCAGGCGCATATTGGATCACCGCAAACAGTACGCCGCCGAGCACGAAGATCACGGCCAGCAGCAGCCAGCGCACGAAGCCTGACGGCAGGATCGGGCTTGCCGCCTCGGCGGCAGTCAGCGCTCCGGCCAGAATGCCGAGCGCACGCATAATGAGCGGATTGCCGCTGGTTTTGCGGTACATCCGCCTGACCCAGTAGCGCCGCAGGACCTCGTCGGCCTTTTCCGCCGTGCGCTTGTACAGAAGACTTACGCCCTCGCACACGTCGCCCTGCGAAAACAGCATCTGGAACAACCTGACCTCTGCAGGGCGGCGCTCGTTGCCCATATCGACGCGGCGGCGCAGCACCACCCGCTCATTTTTGCCGCAGGAGATGGTCAGATATCCCAGACTTGCCCAGTGGCAGACCAGCATATTGAACTGGATCAGTCCGCCCGCCAGCAGGAACGGCATATCGCACGGCAGCGCCGCATCCGGCGGCAGCATCCGTGAGGATACGCGCACCCGTGCACTGCGCAGAGACGAGAACCAGTAAAGGAACGCCAGCGCGAGCAGCAGCAGAATGATTGCCGTGCCGGCCCAGCCGAACGAAAGCGTGGTATGCGCGCCGGAAAAATAGGACTTATCCAGCGTGAGGGTCATTTCGAGCGATTCATGGTCCTTCAGCCCCGTTTCGATCACGCCCGTGATGCGCGACTCGGAGACATCCAGATCGATATAGTCGGAGATCACGTCGCCGTGGTAGCCGCTGGTAAAGGCCGGATAGCTTTCAAACGGCTTGGGCAGCGTGACAGTAAAGACATATTTGGAGATGGGATAGTCCCATTTCGCGCTCATGAGCGGAAGGCTGAGCGTCTGCACGCCGTCGGCCTCGCTTGCAAGGCCCGAGATCGTATACATGACGGTAAACGAGCGCGTCCCGGTAAAGCCGTTTGCATCGGTCAGCACGAGCACGGGGCAGTCGCCGTCGGTCTGCTTCTGCGTCTGATAGCCCGCGACGGAGGCCTTCTTCGCGCCGGCGCTGAGCGGGAAGCGCAGCTGTGTCTGCGCGCCGCTGATCTCCAGCGTAAAGCTCTGCGTGACCTGACAAGAGCTGCTGCCGGTCAGGGTACAGTCTGTTTTCATTTCGGAAATAACGGGCTCCGCCGCGCAGACGCCTGTGCAGAGCGCCAGCAGGCACGCCAGCAGGAGCAGCAGCCGCTTCATGCGATCACCTCTTATGTTCATTTGCATCCAATTTACCACAAACGCGCCCATTTTGCAACCTCGGCCCGCAGGCCGCTTTTTTTCTTCCGCCATACTTGGCGGAAGGGTACGTTATGTGATACACTGTCGGCAGAATGCTTTTGATCGGAAAGGACAGATTTTATGACGCTTCGCGATACCGCTGACCAGATCATCCGCGCAAGTCTGCGCGCCGTGCAGCCGGACGCCGCCGTGCAGCGCGCGCTGCAGGAGTTTTCCTGTGCGGGGCGCGTCGTGCTCATCGCCATCGGAAAGGCCGCGTGGGCCATGGCGAACGCGGCGTGGGACACGCTCAGCACGCGCATCACCTCCGGCGCGGTCATCACCAAATACGGCCATAGCCGCGGCCCCATCGGCCCGCTTCAGATCTTTGAGGCCGGGCATCCGGTGCCGGATGAGGCCGGACTCCGCGCCGCGCAGGCTGCGCTGGAGCTGACGCGCGGACTGCGGGAGGAGGATTGCGTGCTGTTTCTCATCTCCGGCGGCGGCTCGGCGCTGTTTGAGTCTCCGCTGGTGCCGCTTGCCGAGCTGGAGGATATCACCGGCCAGCTGCTCTCCTGCGGCGCGGATATTGTGGAGATCAATACCATCCGCAAGCGGCTGTCCGCCGTCAAGGGCGGGCAGTTCGCGCTGCACTGCCGTCCGGCGCCGGTCTTCTCGGTCGTGCTGTCGGATATTCTCGGCGACCCGCTCGACATGATCGCCTCCGGCCCTGCAGCGCCGGACAGCAGCACGTGCGCCGAGGCGCTGGCCGTCGTGCGGAAATACGGGCTGCGCCTGTCTGACCGGGCGCTGGCCTGCCTGCAGACAGAAACGCCGAAAGCACTGCCGAACGCAGTCTCCCGCGTGACCGGCAGCGTCCGCGCCCTCTGCGATGCGGCAGAGCAGGCGGCGCAGACGCTCGGCTACCGCTGCATCCGGCTGACCGACTGTCTGAGCTGCGAGGCGCGGGAGGCGGGGCGGTTCCTTGC
>OOCB01004548.1_pt1 | contig 11524 bp, 8 predicted proteins | sample 1671351 | NCBI WGS metagenome assembly OOCB01 (sample SAMN06348148, study PRJEB24527) | human gut metagenome | biome: human gut; feature: ankylosing spondylitis patient; material: feces | host: Homo sapiens | place: China | collected 2015-10
GGGTCTTTGGCTCGTTGTACCATACATTACCCATCTCAAAACCGCCAGTAAGCACGCTTGCAATATCGAAGAGACAGCAGTTCATGGTGTCCAGACGCGCAGACTGATCATGAATATAGATATAACCGTCCCTGCAGGCCTGCAGCTCGTTCCGGTTCATGAAAAATTTCCGGTACAATTCCTTGTTCAGCCCATTGAAGATCAGACTTCTCTTGGTAGCCACCAGCGCACTGTCGGTATTGGCATTGCTCTTGTCTCCAATGTAGCGAATGGACTGGCTCTTGGTATAGACATCATCCATCATGTGTACGAAGTCTTTTTTATAATTCCGGTAATCCCGGTAGCTCTTTGCCACCGCCGGGTTCACACGGTCCAGAGCACCCTCCACGATATTGTGCATATCCTGAATATCGATATTCTCCTTGCCCAGAGACTCTGCCTGCTCCTGGGCAAATTCACAGATAAACTGAATCTCTGCTCTTGAAAATTTATATAATATACGTGCCGCAGATTTGTTGACTGCATTCACAATTTTTTCGACGTTAAAATTCTCTCTTGTCCCGTCTTTTTTGACTACGTATAACATTCTCTCACCCCTACTATATCTTGTGTTTTATTATTTTCCCTGTTCGATATGTTGATTAAAAGTATATACCAACCCACCCATTTATTCAAGTCGCAATGACGCTGAAAACTCCACAAGAATCTTTTTAGAAATTCTGTTATATTTCACAAACTTCAAAAAGAAAGCGCTGCCCCCTTGACAAAGGGTACAGCGCGCATCTTTTGTTCACTACTTCATAAAACGGTCAATGGCTTCCGTCAGATCCGCAATCGCTTCCATGTCTCCGCATTCTACTGCATCTACCAGACAATGTTCAATGTGATCTTTCAAGATCACCTTTCCCGTATTATTGATGGCTGATTTTACTGCGGACAGCTGAATCAACACCTCGCTGCAGTCTCTTCCTTCCTCCACCATGCGACGGATGGATTCCAGATGCCCGATGGCACGGGAGAGACGGTTCAGCACCGCTTTTGTATTTGCATGAGTGTGGGCATGCCCGTGAGCATGGGCATGTCCATGCTCATGATGATCATGTGGCTGTTCCTCATGCTCATGCGTATGAGTGTGCTCATATACCGTGCCATCCGGCGCAATATGAGTATGTGTATGCTCTTCTGACATGCCTGTCTCCTCCTTATGGGTTATAAGTCACAATTCTTTACGGTTCTCGGGAACGGGATCACATCTCTGATATTGCCCATACCAGTCAGATACATCACGCAACGCTCAAATCCCAGACCGAATCCGGAATGATGAGTAGAACCATATTTACGCAGATCCAGATAGAAACCATACTGCTCTTTATCAAGTCCCAGCTCGTCCATACGTGCTGCCAGTTTGTCGTAATCATCCTCTCTCTGGCTTCCACCGATGATCTCACCGATACCCGGAACCAGACAGTCCATAGCAGCTACGGTCTTTCCGTCTTCATTGGCTTTCATGTAAAATGCCTTGATCTCCTTCGGATAATCAGTTACAAATACCGGGCGTTTGAATACCTGCTCAGTCAGATAACGCTCATGCTCGGTCTGAAGATCGCAGCCCCAGGATACTTTGTAATCAAATTTATCGTTGTTCTTCTCTAAGATCTCAACTGCTTCTGTATAAGTCACACGCGCGAAATCAGAGTTTGCAACATGCTGTAATCTCTCTAACAGCCCTTTATCGATAAAGCTGTTGAAGAATGCCATCTCTTCCGGTGCATTCTCTAATACATAGTTGATGACATATTTTAACATGCTCTCAGCTAAGATCATATCATCCTCTAAATCTGCAAATGCGATCTCCGGCTCGATCATCCAGAACTCTGCTGCGTGTCTTGTCGTGTTGGAGTTTTCTGCACGGAAAGTAGGTCCAAAGGTATAGATGTTCTTAAATGCCATCGCATAAGTCTCACCGTTCAGCTGTCCGCTTACGGTAAGATTGGTTGGTTTATTAAAGAAGTCTTTGCTGTAATCTACTTTTCCATCCTCTGTCATTGGAAGATCGTTCATGTCAAGTGTGGTTACCTGGAACATCTCGCCGGCGCCCTCACAATCGCTTCCGGTGATCAGTGGTGTGTGCACATACACGAAATCCCTCTCCTGGAAAAATTTATGGATTGCATAAGCGCAGAGGGAACGCACACGGAATACAGCCTCAAAAGTATTAGTTCTCGGTCTTAAATGAGAGATGGTTCTCAGATACTCAAAGCTGTGTTTTTTCTTCTGCAGTGGATAATCCGGTGTAGAAGGACCTTCTACTTCCACTTTTTCAGCCTGAATCTCAAATGGCTGTTTTGTACCCGGAGTTGCAACTAATTTACCGGTAACGATAATCGCTGCTCCGACATTTAATTTTTCTACCTCTTCAAAATTTTCCAGAACATCGGAATAAACAACCTGGACCGGCTCAAAAAAAGTTCCGTCGTTTACCACGATAAATCCAAAGTTTTTGGAGTTACGGATGTTTCTCACCCAGCCACCGATCGCGATGGTCTGATCCACATACTCATCCTGTCTGCGGAATAAATCTCTTACATTTACTAATTCCATTTTTCTACTCTCCCTTTCTCTCATCAACGTCTGTCGACTCTTTTATGATCTCATACCTCTGTTTCGGTATCGTTTTCTTATTCTTCTGTGCTGTCTGCGGATTCTGTACTTTCCACAGACTCTGTCGTTTCTTCTACTGCGTTCTCCGTAACCTCTGCTGTCTCTGCCAATTTATCTAAAACTAATCCTGCAAGATAAATCACACGGATCTGATTCTTTCCGTAAACATAATCGCCATAACCATAGTTACTATATAACGTATCAGCATCACCGAAACCGCCGCTGCTTACGATCGTGCTTACATAATCTTCAAACTCCGTATCGTCAATCTGGATATCTTCTTTTTCTGCAATGGCTTTTACGATCAGTTCTAACCTGATACTGCTCTCCACACTGTCAGACCATTCCTGCTCGATGCTCTCTTCTGTATAGCCGTAAGAGCTGAGTACCGTTTCCATCTGGCTCTCATCCCCGGAGCAATAACGGTCAATGAAATTGGCACGGATCGCTTCGATCACATCAAATCTGTAATCTGCCGGCATATCAACGGTACAATTTTCTAACAGATAATCCTCCAATGCGGAATAAATATCATTTTTATGAGTGCTCTCTGCGCTGGACTCCAGATACTGGCGTACCTGCTTGTACACTCCATCCACGGAATCCGCACCAAACTGTTTCGATGCAAATTCATCATCCATCGTATCCATGGTCACTTCCTTCTGGATAGAATTAACCGTAAACGTAAATACAACTTCTTTTCCGGCAAGATCCGGGTTATTCGGGTATTCATCCGGGAACGTCACATTAGAATCGATCACATCGCCTACTGATGCACCGATCAGTCCGTCTGTAAATCCATCAATGTAAGCGGAACCGCTTGTGGAAGAATTGTTGGACACATCAATATTCTGATCCTCTGCTGTTCCACCGCTGAACGCCTCACCGTCTAATTTTCCGACATAGTCTACGTTTACAATGTCGCCCTCTTCCACTGTTGTCTTGTCCGGATCAGCCGTATAAAAAGGTCCGCCCTGTGTAAAAATCTTTTCCACATAATCAAGCACATCCTGATCTGTGACGTCATAATCTCCTGAAATCGTAACCGGGATTGCACTGTAGTCACACAATGTCACATAATCCGATCCCTTCAGATCATATTGTGCAAGCGGAACTGCCGGCACCTCTTCTGTGCTTTCGGTGTTCTCTACTGCTTCCGTTGCCTCAACTGATTCACCTTTGCTGCCGCATCCTGTCATGCTGATCGCTGTGGATACACACAATAAAAGTGCTAACACTCTCTTTTTCATTTAATCTTACCTTTCTTTTCCTCATTTCCTTTTCCGGCTTTTCTGCCGGAAATCCAAAAGACGGAGTCTGCCGTCTAACTTTTATAACATATCACAATTTTCCCTAAAATAAAAGGTATTTCCCCAAAATCACATTGCTTTTTCCAAAAATCAATGCTACAATAAAACACGAATTTGAAATTAGGGAGGATTTTCGTTGTGAGTCCAGTAACAATTGTATTATTAGTTATTTTAGCAGTGCTTATTGCTGCAACAATTGCTTTAATTTTCCTCGGAAAGAAAGCTCAGAAGAGAAAAGACGAGCAGGATGCACAGCTTGCTGCAACTGCACAGACTGTTACCATGTTGATTATTGATAAGAAGAGAATGCGTCTGAACCAGTCCGGTCTGCCACAGGCAGTCATTGACCAGACACCAAAGCTTATGCGCCGTTCCAAGCTTCCGATCGTAAAGGCTAAGGTCGGACCAAAGGTTATGACTCTGATCGCTGATGATGCATGTTTTGATATGATCCCTGTGAAAAAAGAAGTCAAAGCTACAGTAAGCGGTATTTATATCACGAAAGTTACCGGTGTCCGCGGTCCGTTAGAGAAACCGGAAGGCAAAGTAAGCTGGAGAACCAAGTTAAAGAGAAAAGCTGAGAGCGCCAACAAAGAACTTCAGAAAGAGAAAAAATCCATGAATGAAGAAAAGGCCGCTAAGAAATCTAAGACAAAATAAGAATGGACAGGTAAGGCTTCCAGCCCGGATGGGTTGGAAGCCTTTTTTCACTTCTTCCTTATTTCTTCAATACAAATGAAGCTTTATTATCTGTCGAACTATCTTTTCCGATAAATATTTCGAATTCTCCTGCTTCGCTCTCATAGATTCCATTCTCCGTCAAAAAAAGAAGCTGTTGTTCTGTTATGGTAAAAACTACCTTCTTTTCCTCTCCCGGACGAAGCGTAACCTTCTTAAAATCTTTCAATTCTCTGACCGGACGCACTACAGAAGCCGCAATATCATGGATATAAAGCTGCAGGGTTTCTGTTCCCGTGCAGTTTCCTGTATTTTTTACAGTTACCTCCGCTTCGATCTGTCCCGATGTATCCATCCATGTCCGATTCAAATGAATATCTGATACCTCAAATGTTGTGTAACTCAGACCGTATCCAAATGGATACAATGGCTCATTTGGAATATCCAGATATTTCGAGCGGAATCTGTCTTTATCTTTTCCTTCTACATGTGGGCGTCCTGTTGAATATTCATTATAATGTACCGGTACCTGTCCTACACAGTATGGAAAACTCATCGGCAGTTTTCCGCTTGGATTATATTTTCCAAATAAAGTGTCCGCAATTGCCCTCGCTCCTTCTGTTCCAGGCAGCCACACCTGAAGGATGGCTTTTGCCTTTTTGTTTATTTCACGTATGTCTAACGGGCGTCCTGAAAATAAAACCACTACAATATTTTGATTGACTTCCGCAATTCTATCAAGCAATGCTTCCTGTACCTCAGGGATTCTGATATTTGCGTTACTGGTTGCTTCACCCGACTGTAAACGGTCTTCTCCTATTGCAAGTACTACGATATCTGCCTCTTCTGCTGCCTGTACCGCCTCTTGCAGCATATGTTCCTCCTGCTCCTTAGTATAGGATTGCTGCTGTTGTTCTCCAAATCCTTCCAGACATACATCCGCCCCTAACATTGGTGATCCCTGGCAAAATGTACTGTTTTCTGAAACGTACTGTTCCTGTACTGCCTCATGCAGCGTCATAACATCTTTTGCATCTGCGATAAATGACCAGGCACCAAACAGGTTTCTGTTATCTACATACGGACCAATAAAGGCGATCTTTTTCTGTTGATCTAAAGGCAGAATATGTTCCTCATTATTCAACAAAACAAAAGATTTCTTTGCAGCTTCCCTCGCCAGATTCCGGTGCTCCTCACATAAAATATATTCCTGTTCTTTTTTCTGATCTGCATCTTTATATGGATTCTCAAAGAGTCCCAGCTTATTTTTAAGCCGCAGAATACGAAGACATGCCTCATCTATAAGCTCTTCTCTTATTTTTCCATCCCTGACCATCTGACACAGATTTTCACTGTAAATTCCTGTCATCATGTCAATATCTACGCCTGCTTCCACTGCACGCACTGCTGCTTCTTCTCTGTCTGCACAATATCCGTGATAAATGGTCTCCTCGATGGCTGCCCAGTCTGATATAAGTACACCATCGAACTTCATCTGCTCTCTTAAAATGTCCCGCATCAACTTTTTATTTCCGGTTGCCGGGATTCCGTTAACTGTATTAAAAGATGTCATAACAAGAGCTGCACCTGCATCTATTCCCGCCTGATACGATGGCAGATAGAACTCTCTGAATGTATGTTCTGAAAGTTCTACCGTATTATAATCTCTCCCTGCTGTCGGTGCACCATATCCTGCAAAATGTTTGACACATGCTGCAATTGCATAGTTATCTTTCAGGCTGTTTCCCTGAAATCCACGCACCATTGCTGCACAGAATAGACTGTTCAGGTAAGGATCTTCTCCCGTTGATTCCATGACACGTCCCCACCTTGCATCTCTTACCAGATCTGTCATAGGTGCAAATGTCACATGAAGTCCGCTGACCGAAGCCTCCTTTGCTGCCACAGATGCACACTGTTCTGACAATTCCGGTTCAAAGGAAGCTCCCTGCGCAAGCGGAATTGGAAACACCGTCTTATAACCATTTATGACATCTAGCATAAACAGTAATGGAATATGGTGCGGATGCTTTTCCATATAGTTTTTTTGTATACTTTTCAGGGTTTCAGCGCCCATGGATCCGATGACTGATCCTGCAAGATTTACATTGTCTTCTGTAAATCCCTTATCCGCCATAGGACCTGTGACAACGATTTCACCATTAAAAAATCCTCCTGTCACCTGACTCATCTGATTTACTTTTTCTTCCAGAGACATGTCTCTCAAAAGTTCTGTTAATTTCTGTTCTGTCATACGTGTGTTTCCTCTCCAAATTTCCTTCTATATTCCAGTGGTGTCAATCCTGTATTCTCCTTAAACATTTTTGTAAAATAGGAAAAATTACTATATCCAATATGTAATGAAACCGTATTGATTGGAATACTGCTGCCACACAAAAGTTTTTTTGCTTCGTCTACCCTTTTCTGCAATATATAATTGCTTATAGATACTCCCTTTTCTTTTTTGAACATCCGAGACATATAGTCTGTATTCAAATAGACTAATTCTGCCAGTTCATCTCTGTGTATCTCTTCCCTGAAATGACTGTCAATATATGTACATATCTGATCTGCGACAGAGTCTTCTTTTGTGATATATAATTTATATCCAACCGCTTTCCGCATCAGATTTTCTACATACTCCATCATTTCGTTAAATCCATTTACAGCACCGAGCATGGAATTCTCACTCTCTTTATCTGAAAAAAGTGCATTGGCATAAATCCCCATCTCTGACAGCCATACATACACCATCTGTGTAACGTCCGTCCTTAATGACAGCAAAAACTGCCGTGTGATCATCTCATTCTTCCTGACTGTCTCCAGATAACTGCGTATGCTTGCTATGACTGCTTCCACTTCCTCCCCTGCCAAAAGGGTTTTCCATGTATCCAGCTCCGGATTTTTATAGACAGTTCCACTTGGCTGGAACTCATACAGATATATAACCTCATTCCATACCGACAGACTGCTTTCACGCATCTTCTGCAAATCGTCAGCCTGTGCGGTCACTTCAGAAAATCCACTCCAATTTCCCGCTCCACACCAAAAATAGGAATGTACATGATCTGTTATCCATTGCACAAAATGATTTAGCAGATCTTTTTCCCTTATTTTTTCTCCTTCTTCCGGCATTTTATCCGTTGACAGAACCACCCAGTATCGACATTCGTTTTCACAAAATATGGTGTCCACTCTGGCATAAAAGGAATTAAATAACTCCGTCAACACATTTTGCATGACAAATTCGATGGTCGAAGGTTCCCACTTTTGTGTCTCTTCCGCTTTATGATCCATATAAAAGCAGATCAGTTTAAAATATATCAATCCATCCTGATACAGATCCATCCTTTTTGCAGATTCGCAGAACTGGTTTTGTGTCATGTTACCGCTCAATAAATTTCTCCAGATATCCTTTTGCAGGATTGTCCGGTCTTTTTCCCACTGTTCACTCGCTTCTGTAAGTTTTTCGATATGTTTTTCCTGAAGCACTGCCTGTTCTGCTTTTTTTAATGCTTCTTCCAGTTTTTCAAAATCAATTGGTTTTAGCAGATATTCAACGCTTTCCAGCTGTATCGCACGTCTTGCATAGTCAAATTCCGCATAACTGGTCAAAAAAATAACCTGTATCCTGAAATTCTGCTCCCTCACCCATTGCACCAGATCAAATCCTGTTGCAGCAGGCATCACAATATCACTGATAATAATGTCCATTTTAACAGCTGTTATAATTTCCTGCGCCTGTTTCATTGTAAATGCTGTATAAATCTCAGTAATACCTGTCCGCTCCCAGCAGATATTTTTCTTTATACTTTCAATCACATAACGTTCATCATCCACCAGCAATAATTTCATTCCTGTGTATCGCTCCTTCCGATTTTATATGGAACATGAATATCCACAACGGCACCACCTAATGGACTATTGCTGAAATGGATCTCTCCCTGATCCCCATAATAATACTGAAACCGCCTCATACAGTTCCAAATACCGATATGTTTTCCATTGTCAGAAATGTTTTGTCCATTTTGTAGTTTACATAATATTTCGTCCAGAAATCCCTTTCCCGTATCCGAGATAAAAATATTAACGTATTTTTCATCGTCCCTGTCCTCAGGATATACCGTAACTGAGATCAGCATTTTTTCATCTGCCATCAATGCCTGTTTTGCAGCATTTTCAACATAAACCTGTATTAAGAATGGAAATATCTCCGCATCTGCCACTTCATCATGAACTTCAATATAATAGGTAAACTTATCCGGATACCTCAGCAGCAGGATTTTTAAATAATCTTCACAATGCTTTGATTCCGCTAAAACCGGAACTCTGTCCGTTGTATTCCGAAAAATATATGAAAGATAATCCGAAGTGATTTTTGTCATTGCCCTTGCGTGTTCATAATCGCCAAAGTCGATCATGCTGTAAATAAAGTTCAGGCAATTCAAATAAAAATGCGGCCGGATCTGCATTTTCAGATAATCCATCTCAATTTTCTGTTTCTCTAATTCCCGTTCATATAGCGTGATCTTCAATTTGCGGATCTGATGGATCATTGTACGGAATTTTCCATCAATCTGCTCTAATTCAAGCAGATTTCCTTCCGTCATGTTCAGCATATATCCACCCTCATCATATTGCTGAAGGTTTTGTGTGAACACTTTAAGCGGTTTCATAATATTGGAATACACATGAAAAAGCAATATCCCACTCATAATAAGAATCATAAAGATCAATACTGTCATCCCGAGCAGACTTCCCGCCATCAGGCTTAAGACACCGCCTAAAGAAATCCCGATCCTGATCTCAAAGGGTGCTCTGGATAATCCCTGACGGATCGTATAAGTATTTTTGGTATTCATACTTTGCGGCTCTGATATGATTCCGCTCTGGTCTAACATACCTATACAGACCTCATCCTGATCGACAAGGCTTACATATCCATGCTTTCCCAACGAAAGCTTTGAGAATGGTTCTAAGATACTTTTTACATTTACAATGCATCCTAATGCAATTCCATTTTTTTGTGCAATTTTACAGATATATACCTCATTATCGCACTCCAAAACATCCCACTTCCGCTTCACTGCATATGTCTTTTCATCTAATTTGTCTATCTGTTCACGGATAGATGCTGCAATATCAGATGACATTGTGTAATTTCCGTCCGAAGACAGGGAAAGCTGATATAATTTATCCGTATCATGTGTGTATAAAAAAATCCTGTATTCCGTTCCATATTCCCATGCCGAAGAAAAATATTCTTCTCTGAGTTTTCCGATCGCATACTCCGAATAATCCCCATTCTTCATCAGATTTACATTTCCCCAGAACGTGGAATTTGTCTCATTGGTATCCATGATCGTAGAAAAAAGATTCCGGCTGATCCTCAAAAAACGATTGTCGAGCTCCTGTGCATACAACTGTGCCATCTGGCTCATCTGTTCGTAAATCTGCCCACTTGTTTTGTTTAAAACATAAGTGCATCCTCCCAGAATAATTACCAGAATGACTGTCATTAAAATTAATATTTGCTTACTCTGTTGTGCTAAAGATTTCTTTTTTCGTCTTTTTAAATTCATCTTTTTTCCAAACGCCATGATATTCCTTTAACCTTTTACTGCCCCTAGCGTAATACCCTCTGCGAAATATTTCTGTAAAAACGGATAAATGATAAATAATGGAAGCATTGCTATAAAAGCAATTGCCATCCTTATGGACGTTGTCGGAAGTTTTGCAACTTCTGCCCCTATATTTCCGGCAACCTTACCGCTTGCAAGATACTGGATATCAGTGATCATCTGATTCAAAAGATTCTGGATACTATATAATTTCTGTCCCTGATTTCCTGATAAATAGTATAAACCATTTGTCCAGTCATTCCAATATGCCAGTGCCGAAAATAATCCCATGGTTACAAGGATAGGTTTACCAAGTGGAAACGTAATCTGAAAAAAGATTTTTGTATGTCCTGCGCCATCAATTTTTGCCGCTTCATACAATGCTTCCGGAATACTTGTCATAAAATAGCTCCGTATCATCAGCACATTGTTCGCACTCAGCAACAAATTAGGAATTATCAGTGCCCATATTGTATTTTTTATATGAAAATAATTTACATACATCAGATATGTAGGTACTAAACCGCCATTAAATAACATTGTAAAAAATACAAAAAAAGTAATCTGCCTTCTATAAGGCAATGTCTTCACAGACAGCGGATATGCCAGTAATGCTGAAAACATCAGATTAAAAAAGGTACCTACTACTGTAATAAGAATTGTAACGCCATACGCACGGAGTATTTTCTCTCCCTGTCTGATAATATACTGATATGCATAAAAGCTTATTTTTTCCGGGAAAAAGGAATATCCATTCCGGATCAACACTGTTTCATCCGTGATGGATGAAATAAATACCAGCAAAAATGGTAAAATAATGGTCAATGTCATCACTATCAGTATCAGATTGATCCAAAACTGGTATCTCTTTGTTTTTTTTGAATTTGTCATAATGGACTCTCCTCCTAAAACAATGCTCTGTCTTTATCTACACGTCTAACGATCCAGTTACTTAACATGACAATGACAAAACCTACTAATGACTGGTATACACCCGCTGCGGATGACATACTGATATTTCCCTGTTCGATCAACGCACGATATACATACGTATCAATTACGTTTGTTGTTGGGAACAACACACCGGAGTTCATCGGAACCTGATAAAATAATCCAAAATCAGAATAGAAGATTCTTCCAATGCTCAATAATAACAGCGTAATGATTGTCGGTACCAGGCATGGCAATGTGATTTTTGTGATTTCCTGCCACTTTGTGGCTCCATCCAGTCTTGCTGCCTCATAATAAGTCGGA
>OOCB01004555.1_pt1 | contig 11510 bp, 10 predicted proteins | sample 1671351 | NCBI WGS metagenome assembly OOCB01 (sample SAMN06348148, study PRJEB24527) | human gut metagenome | biome: human gut; feature: ankylosing spondylitis patient; material: feces | host: Homo sapiens | place: China | collected 2015-10
ATAAAATTTAATATATATAAATCGTTTTCATTTAATTGAGTATGATGTTGATTTACTAATTCTTCAAGTGTCATATATATCTAAGTCCTTTACTTCATATATCTATCATATGTCAACTTTTATAAAAAATAAACCTTAATTTTTTTCTTTAAGTGCATGTTTTTACGTATTTATATCGTTGGATGAAAATTCAAGAAATGGATGGAAAAACAGACTTTGATAAACAATTTTAAAGACCTTTGATTTATTGAATTGAAATTTGTTTTAATGTAGCATATGAAATGTAAGAGCTTGCAAGTAATTATTACACATTTTGGAATTGTAAAGGAGAGAAAATCACATGAGAACTTTTATACAAAAGCTAGGTAAGTCCATGATGGGACCATTATCTATAATTGTAGCAGCTGGTTTGTTGTTAGGTATCACTACTATTTTAACCAATGCTAGTTTAGTTGGAGAAGCATTTGCGAGTGCAGCAGGTGTTCAAGTTGTTGTAGGTGCAGTATCTGCATTAGTTGGAAAGGTATTTGGATTATTACCAATTTTATTTGCTATTTCTGTTGCCACTGGTATGGTAAAAGAAGATAAAGAAATTGCTGGATTTGCAGTTGTTATCTGTTTCGTTTTATTCCACGTAATGCTTAACTACATGTTAGGATTAAATGGAATCACAGCTGAAAATACAGCTATTGATTATTTAACAAGTCATGGATCAACTACATTAGAGGCATATCAAATTAATGCGGCTTATGACACACAATTAGGAATTTTCACTTATCGTATGGGTATCTTTGGAGGTATCGTAGCTGGTTTATGGACAGCATTTATTCACAATAAATTCCATACACAAAAATTACCTGTAGCATTTAGTTTCTTTGCTGGTAACCGCTTTGTTCCAATTATGATTATTTTAACAGTACCATTCGTAGCAATCGTTTCTTACTTTGTATGGCCATTCTTCAGTATGCTTATTGATGGTTTGGGAACTGTTATTAGTAAATCTGGTCCATTTGGATTATTCTTATACGGATTTGCAGAACGTTTATTGATTCCTACTGGATTACACCACGTATTAAACCAATTGATTCGTTTCACTCCAGTTGGTGGAACTGCAATGATCGATGGTACAGTAGTATCTGGTGCATTAAATATTTTCCAAGCAGAATTAGTTGCAAAAAATATGGATATGAATATTTTCCATTCAGCAACTCGTTTCTTAACTCAAGGAACACACCCATTCATGATGTTTGGTTTACCTGGTGCTTGTTATGCAATGTATAAGACTGCTTACGCAAAAGAACAACCTAAAGTTAGAGGTATGTTATTAGCTTCTGCATTAACTTCTTTTGCAACTGGAATCACTGAACCAATCGAATTCTCATTCATCTTTATTTCACCAATCTTATGGGTATTCCACGCATTTATGGCTGGTATGTCTTTCTTGATTATGTCTTTATTACAAGTCGGTGTTGGTAACGCTGGTGGTGGTTTCGTAGACTTGTTTATCTTCGGTATCCTACAAGGTACATATACTAAATGGTACTTCTGTGTAATCCTAGGTATTGTATACTTCTTCGCTTACTTCTTTGTATTCAAATATGTAATCGAAAAGAAGAACTTAAAAACTCCTGGACGTGATGTAGAAGATAGTAGTGATGATGTAGTACAAGTTGAAGCTAGTGAATTGGGAACAACAATTTTAAAAGCTATTGGTGGTAAAGAAAACATTCGTGACATTGATAACTGTATTTCAAGATTAAGATTGATTTTAAATGATACTTCAGTAGTTGATGAAGCTGCATTAAAAACAACTGGATCATTAGGTATTATTCGAATTAATGAGAATAATATTCAGGTTGTATATGGTCCAAAAGTAGAAGAAGCAACCCATGCTTTAAAACAAGCAGCTTGTACATATAAATAATAACAAAATATCTATAAGTGTATTCTTATAGATATTTGTTTAGCTAAGGAGATTAGATTTATGGAAGTAAAATATGAAAATGTAAAATTACCTGAGTGTGATTGCACAAATGTTCCAGTGCAGTTAACTGATGAAACAATGCAGGAACGATTAAATAAAGTGTTAGATAGAATGAATCGTGAAAACTTTGATTCATTAGTGATTTATGCAGATTTAGAACACGGTAATAATTTTGAGTACTTGACAGGATTCTTACCTAGATTTGAAGAAGCATTATTAGTTTTGAATTCAAATGGAAATCATTATATGGTTCTAGGAAATGAAAATTTAAATAAAGCTTCAAAAGCGAGAATTAAGAATACACCTATTCATTGCCCACACTTTTCATTACCTAATCAACCTATGGATGTTAAAGAAGGAATCAAAGATATCTTAAAGTGTTGTGAATTTAAAAGTGGCGATAAGGTGGGTATTGTTGGATGGAAAAACTTCACTAGTAAATATGAGGATAATGCTCAATTATTCGATGTTCCATATTATGTTGTAGATACAATTAAAGAACTTGTTGGAAGTAAGGTGTTTAATGCAACAAGATTATTTATTGGAGAAGATGGTGCTCGTTGCACAAACAATGTGAATGAAATTGTTCACTATGAATTTGGAGCTTCCCTTGCGAGTGACTGTATTTTGAAGGCTATGAATCACTTGGATGAAGGTGTTTCTGAAATGGAATTGGGAAACATTTTAAATGCGTATGGGCAAAAAAACAGTGTAGTTACAATTGCAGCATCTGGACCTAGATTTATCAAGGCAAATATTTATCCAACAACGAACACAGTGAAATTAAAAGATCCAATCAGTTTATCGATTGGATATAAGGGTGGATTCTCATCTAGAGCTGGCTATGCAGTGCATGATAGTAGTGAATTGGATGAAGCTCTTCAAGATTATTTGGATGTATTAGTAAAACCATATTTCTCATCCGTAGCAGTATGGTTAGAAAAAGTTCATTGTGGAATGCTTGGTGGCGAAGTTTATGATTTGATTGAAGAAACAATGCCAAAGGCTGAATACAATTGGAGTTTGTGTCCTGGGCATTTAACAGCTGATGAAGAGTGGATGTCATCAAATATTTATGAGAATAGTAAAGAATTTGTACAAAGTGGTATGTTGTATCAAATTGATATTATTCCATCAAAATCAGGTTATGCAGGTACAAGTGCAGAAAGTACAGTTTTATTAGCAGATGAAAATCTACGAAAACAGATTGCACAAGAAGAACCGGAATTGTGGAATCGAATTCAAAAGAGAAGAAATTATATAATTAATGAATTGAATATTTCATTAAATGATGATGTTTTGCCAATGTGTTCAACAGTCGCATACTTAAGACCATTTTTATTAAATAAAGAAAAGGCTATGAAACTATGAGTCACAAATTGAATTTTCTAAAGAGTTATATCTTAAATGCTTTGGCATTTGTATTTTCTTATTGTATGCCGGTTGTAGGATTCTTTATTCTTGGCTATGCATTGAAAAAGGATTTACCTCAAACAAGAATCTATGCGTCTTGTGGAGTCCTTCTTGCATTTTTAACACAAATCGTAACAAGATTAGTTTAAAATCTTGTTTTACCTAGGAACTCAAATATGGGTTCCTTTTTTTAATTACAGTTTTATAACAATTTACGCTTGTGTAATTTTTTGGAAATAGTGTGGTGTAGTAGGAAATGTAGAATGCAGTGAAACTTAAACTTGCCACTTTAAAATTTGTTCAATAATGCAGTTTGTGTGTTAATAAAATTGTTGTGAAACCGCAATCATTTTAAATTAATTGTTAAAAAAAGTGCCACATTGCTGGTTTATATTTTGTATTGAGGTAAAATTTTAAAATGATTAAATTATAGATGAGGTAAGAAATATGATTGCATTAACTTTAAGACAGAGAAACATTATTGAATATTTATTAAGCCGCGATTCGTATGTGACTAATGATGTGATTGCGTCTAATTTTGAAGTGAGCAATCGTACGGTGCGTAAAGACTTAGAAGTAATTTCTGCTTACTTAAAAGAACAAGGAATCTCTTTGGTTCGAAAGCCTGGTAAGGGTGTATGGATAGAGAATAAACAAGAAGTATTGTTTGATGATTTAAGCTGTTCTTATTCTAAGAATGAGCGAATTGTTATTTATGTTACATCATTGTTATTGAATGATGTGAATACATTTATGACTCTTGCTTCTAGTTGTGGTGTAAGTAAACAAACAGTAATTAATGATTTAAATACTATTGAAAAATTTCTTGATGGATATCATCTTTCATTAATAAAAAATCAGGGTGTTGGTACAAGCCTTGAAGGAGATGAGACTGATATTCGTCGTTTGTTTATTGATTTGTTGTTTACAAATGATCATTCGAAAATTGTTTATGAACTATGCATAAATAATGATGGTATTCAAAGAAATCTAGAAGTTTCATTTGAGCTGATAACAGTAATTGAAAATGAATTTCGATTTAGATATGTAGATAGAGATCGAATTTCCATTGTTTTAAGCTTTTTGTTGAATCGATTGGGGTTAATGAAAACAAAAAATTCGACAATTCAAAGTTCAGACATGGAAAGAATCAATTCTATCTTGTCTACGAAAATTTCGGATAGTAATGATCAAGAATATATTAGTTCGTTCTTATTAGGTGAACGAGTGGAGGGGTCTTTAACTTTGGATTCAAAGGTTGAAGATGAGGCAAATGAAATAAGTGAACATTTGATTTCATCTTTAAAGAAGATACATTACTTTGATTCTGAAGATATGAAAGATATCATACGCAGTTTAACAGTACATGTTCGAGCAGCAATTTATCGATGTAGGAATAACATTCATATTCGTAATGAATTGGATGAGCAGGTGCGTTTTGCGATTGGTGTTATGTATGAATTCACAAAAAAAGAATTGAATGTGTATGAAACTAAATACAATTTAAATTTTGATCAAAGTGAAATATCGTATATTGCATTATATCTTGCTTCTATTTTTGAAACAGGAGTACAAGAAGATTTAAAAGTAGTTATTATGATTGTTTGTACTTTTGGGTTGGCAACAAGCTCTATTTTAAAATCTCGTATGTACCAAATTTTTGGAGATTGTTTTATTGTAGGACCTTATTCGATTGAAGAGGCGGAGAAATATTTAGAGAGTCATGAGGTGGATTTAATCATATCAACAAATTATATGAGCGTGAAATCAACGAATGTGATTTATATCAATCCATTATTAAAACAGAATGATATTGAAATGATAAGAAATACATTGTTTCAGGAATCCTTTATGAAAATGTGTTCTTTGTTCTTTAATAAGAATAAAGTTGTAGAACATGATTATCATTGTTTAGGTGAATATATTTCGAAAAATGATGTTTCAATTTCGAAAGGAAATATATCTTGGGAAGATGCAATACGCAAGGCAGCAGCACCTTTGGTGGATAAAGGAGATATTGAATGTAAGTATGTAAATACGATGATTCAGGCAGTAAATGAATTTGGAACTTATATGGTTATTACTCCTAAAGTTGCCTATGTGCATGCTGGCAAAGATGATGGAGTGAATAAAAATTGTGTTTCATTGTTGCTTTTAGAAAATGAAATACAATTTGGTTCATTTAATACAAAGCCGGTTATTGCGATTGTTGTTTTAGGAATTTGTGATAAAGAAGAATCACAATTGTTAAATATTGCCAATATATTGGATATACCAGAAAACATAGAGCTATTAAAAAATAGTAAGAATATAGAGTCGATTTTGAGTTTACATGATTGAGGAGAAAATAGAGATGAGTACAGGAATAAAATTACAAAATATTCAAATTGGTTTAGAAGCAAAGGATTGGAAAGAAGCAATCCGTATAGCTAGTGTGCCTTTAGTTAAATGTGGTTCAATTGAAGAACCTTATGTTGAAAATATGATAAGTAGTGTAGAAACATTAGGACCATATATAGTGATTATGCCTCAATTTGCGTTGGCTCATGCTGCTCCGTGTGAGTATGTAAAAAAATCAGATATTTCAATCGCAACGTTTAAAAATGATATTGAATTTCATTGTGATAACGATCCCGTAAGAATTGTAATGTGTTTGGCTTGTACAGATAAAACAAGTCATATAGAAATGTTACAAAGTGTTGCCACTACACTAATGGATGAAGAGATAGTGGCAAAGATGGTTGCCTGCACAAGCGAAGAAGAACTATATTCTTTGTTTCAGGATAAATAGAGAAAGGAGTGAGAAAGAATGAAAGTACCAAAGATTCAAACTGTTTGTGGATTTGGATGCGGCTCTAGCTTGATGCTTCGTATGAATGTAGAAAAAATCGCAAAAGAACATAATTATGAAATTGAAGCATTTTGTGGAGATGTTGGTTCATGTTGTGCAAACCAGTGTGATGTAATTTTTATTTCTGAGGAATTGGCTGATCGAATCAAAGATCGTGCACAGGTTCCTGTTGTGGCTATTAAAAATTTCATGAACAAAAAAGAAGTAGAAGAAAAAACTTTAGCTTACTTAGAAGAAAATTGTAAATAAGGAGAGTATGTATGGGAGTATTAAATTTTATTATTAATGAAATCTTCAATCAAGGCGCTATATTCCTTGCCTTGATTGCTTGTATTGGTTTGATTCTTCAGAAAAAATCATTTTCTGAAATTGTACGTGGAACATTAACTACGGCAATCGGTTTCTATATTCTATCTTGTGGTACTGGTTTAATTACTGGTAATTCTATTGATGGAATTTCGGCTGCTTTTAATGCAGTAACACCAAGTGCAGTTGCAAGTAAAACAGTGGATATTGGAGCTGAATTTGGAACACAGATTGGTATTGTAATGATCATTGCGTTTGCTGTTAACGTATTAGTGGCTCGTTTCACAAAATGGAAATCTATTTTCTTAACTGGACATATGTTATATTGGTTCCCATTTGTATTTATTGCTGCAGGTGTAGATGCTGGATTAACTGGTGGTAAATTAATTGGATTAGCAGCTGTATTTACTGCAGTATATATGATTGTTTCTCCAAATTTGATGAGACCATTGGTAAAATCTGTTACTGGTGATGATTCATTCACAATTGGACACCCAACAACATGTTTATCATTGTTATCTGCAGGATTAGCAACTTTATTTGGAAATAAAGAACATTCTACAGAAGACTTAAACGTACCTAAATCATTAGGATTTTTAAGAGAAATCTCAATTACTGGATCAATTACTATTGCGATTACTTACATTGTTTTATATTTTATCTTAGTAGCTAACGGAAAAGATCCTGGAACTATTTGGGGATATGCAGGTGGAACTACTGGTATTTTCACATATATCTTTACACACGCTATTTACTTTGGTGTTGGTATTACTGTAATGCTTCAAGGTGTTCGTATGATGATTGCTGAAATCGTTCCTGCATTTAAAGGTATTGCGGATAAGATCGTTCCAAATGCTATTCCAGCATTAGATGTTCCAGTTATTTTCCCTTATGCACCAAATGCTTTATTAATTGGATTTATCGTTGCTATGATTACATCAATTATTACTTTATTACTAACTAGTGGAATGTTCCCAACAGTTGTAATTCCATTGATTTCAACTTGTTTCTTTGAAACTGGATGTGCTGCTATTATTGGTAATGCCAAAGGTGGAGTTCGTGGATGTATTATTGGAGCCGCTGCATGTGGTATCGTAATGGTATTCTTAGTTGGATTTGGAGCTTACTTCTTCAATAACACAATTCAACAATGGATGTTAGTTTATGGTGGTCAGGACTTCTCTTTATGGGGAATTGTAGAAGGATTTATTGCTCGATTAATTGCATAGTATGGAATTCAAATATTTAGAACGCATTCATGAGTTAATGGATGTCATCGAAAAAGATGAAACAAAGTCCATGGAAGAGTGCGTTGACTTACTGACCACATGTATCTTAAATAAACATTCTATATATACTTTTGGTGCAAGTCATGCAGGCATTTTGAGTGAAGAATTGTATTATCGTGCTGGAGGATTAATGTTGTTTAACCCAATATTTGGAAGAGAAATCATGCTTGATACATCTCCAATTACTTTAACGAGTAAAATGGAAAGATGTGTTGGTTATGGAACAAATCTAGCACAAAGTAAAGTTAACTTTAAAAAAGACGATGTATTAATTGTTCATTCTGTTTCTGGAAGAAATCCAGTAGCCATTGAAATTGCAGCAGAAGCGAAAAAAATGGGCACCAAAGTAATAGCTATCACAAATTTATCTTATTCTAAAAGTGTGACTTCTCGTCATCCATCAAAAAAGAAATTGTATGAATTTGCTGATATTATTTTGGATAATCATGGAGATGTTGGTGATGCTTGCGTAAAAATTGATGGATTAGAACAAAAGGTTTCTCCAACTTCAACTGTAATTGGAGCAATGATGCTTAATTCGATTGTTGCTGCTGTGGCACAAAAATTAGTGGATTCAGGCATGAAAAAACCGCCAATCTTTTATAGCGCTAACTTAGATGGCGGCGATGCATTGAATCAAAAATTGTATGAAGAGTATAAGGAAAGTATTCATTATCAATTTTGATTCAGCAGAACAATTATAGCATAACAAACAGGAGCTGTAACGGATAAGGAAGTTTCAGCTCCTTTGTAAAGATATGTGCCCTATTTGGCACTTACAAAAAAACGGTTTGGCTGTTTATGGTCAAACCGTTTCTACATTCCATCCATATCAGAATAATAATGTGCTAGATCTTTCTGCATCTGTGATTTAACTCTATCCCAATCTTCTTTATTCATCTTACTATATAGAGCATGATTCATTGCGATAATGCTTAAATCTTTTGAATAATATAAGAATCTTTTTCGTTCAAATTTTTCAAATGGATTTGTGAGCATGTTTCTGCAGATTGCTTTTCTATCTTGTAACATTGTTTCATTATATGGACAAGTACTACGATCTACTTGAAGTCCTCTATCAATTCTGTCTTGGTAGAATGCAATATAATCATTTAATACATCGTCTATTTTAGCATCGCCAATAGTATTAACATTTTTAATAAAGGCTAATAAGAATGGCATTTTATAAGATAATGAATAATCTCTTTCTTCTAAAAAATCAAAGAAATCTTGTTTAATTGTTTCGTTATTGTGTTCTTTGATACCTAGTTCTTTTCGGTATTTTTCAACATCATCAGGACTAAATAAATATAAGGATTTACTACCAAATTTATATTCTACACTAGGTTTTATTTTTCCTTTTTTTATCCAGCTTGTAATAGTTCCAGTATTGACAAAATATTCTCTGGCTAATTGTTCTTGACTTAGATAATCACCATACTTATTTTCAAATGTATTAATGTCTACTTCGGTAATACGTTCAATACGTTCTTCAATCCCATCAATAACTAACATGTCTCCAGGTGTATAATCCATCTTTGTGATGTCACCAAATGGTACATAATATGGATTGGCAAATATTGTATGCATATTGCAAGCTTTGATCATAGCTCCATATTCATCAACAACATCAATCACAATTACATTTTTCTTAATGTCTGTCTTTCGTAAACCTCTACCGATTTGTTGTAAATACAGAACTTTAGAAAGGGTAGGTCTAGCCATAACTAAAATGCCCCGTTCAGGATAATCCCATCCTTCTGAAATCATGTTACAAGTACAAAGAAACCGAATTTTTTTGTTCTTGAAATCTTCCATAACTTTTGATGGGTTTTTAGTCTGCCCAGTATAGCTAGATGCAACAATGCCAGCTTTATTTAAAAGCCGTGCCATTTCATTTGCGTGAGAAACATTAACACAAAAGATAACGCCTTGGCGGAAACTTGCTTCTCCAGAAGTAAAGTATTCTTTTAGTACATCTACAATTAATTCGTTTCGAGAAGTTACTCTGATTCTTTTTTCCAAATCTGCATTCACATAGTCTTTACCATTAAAACGCACTTTAGATAAATCAATATTTGTTTCAATTCGATAGACATTTGCCTTGGCAACTATACCTTTTTCCATAGCTTCTTTTAAAGGCAATGAAGTGGAATACGTACCAAATACAGTTTCTAATTTTTTCTTGTCAGGTCTTTGATCGGTTGCAGTCAAACCGATTGTGAAATCCGTATTATAATATTGAATGACTCTTTTTAGTATTGGAGCTACCGCATGGTGAGCTTCATCAACAACTAAATAGTTATAATAATCAGAAGATAATTCTGTATAATGTCTTGCCATATATGCATAGGTTCTTATATCAATTTTATCTTCTAGTTTAGGTAAAGAATTATGAATTCTTTGGATCCAGTCTGCAAGAATATTAATTCCTGGAACTAGTATTAATCCTTTAAAATCTTTCTTATTCTTGGCAAACTCACGCAAATCTTCTTCAACAATTTTTGATTTACCAGCCGCTGTTGGTAATACAATTAAAAATGCTTTAATTCCAGCAGCCCTTCTTTTTTGGATTTCTTGTAAACTGATAGATTGGTGTTCATATAATTCAACAGATCGATCTATTTTTAAACCATTATCAATAAAATTAGATGGATCATTTCCAAAATATTGTTTAATATCATCTTCAATACGATTTTCAAATGCACAATCCTCCGTTGAAAAACGGAATAATTTGATTCCCCATGAAGCACATGTGTTTTGTTTTCTTAATTGGTTTTTATATTTTTCTTCACCTATAATTTGAGGATGATGATAAGTTACACCATTTTCTTCAACTGCATATTTTTCGTCTTTTGTTCGCACAAAATAATCAAGAAAATAATTCTTCCCATTTTCATCGCAAATGCCATATTCTCTTGTGATATATTTTAGTGCATTCATGCCATACGCATTTGAAAAACTCTTTTCGAAATGTAATTCAAGTGGAGAAACATCAGATTGTTCGCTTCTGTCTCCAACATTTCTTGTATGATTTATAGGCATTATAATTTCATTTTTTGAAAGATATTTATCAACTTCTAAATGAGAGTAGCCTAAGAAACGGAAAACTCTGTTGAATTGATGCATATAGTTATTTTGTTTATCTGTAATCAGCATATATGAAAATACAGGATCACTTGAATTATGTGCACAAATACCTTCATCAATAATAACCATGTCTTTTCCGTTATCATAGAAATTAGATATCCCACCATTTGGATATTCAATTTTTTCTCTTAGAGAAAAATCAGTATGTTCAACTAAGAAAGCATCTTTTGAAGGAGTAGGTTCAACCATTTTTCTTCCTCCCTTCCAGGTCTTACATCTGTTGTGATCCAATATTCTTTAATCATTAGATTATCTACATCTTTAATGAAGTTTTTAAAAATATCCAAAGTGAAATCTGTAAAGAATCTTCCATTTCTTTCTCCTTCAAAATCACCATATTTAAATGATGTATAAATAATTCCATCATCCTTTAAAGCTCTATTCATTTTTGATAAGACATCTTTTAGTTCTGACTTTGGTAAATGTAATATGGAAGAACATTAAAATGGTACCCATAAGGAGGACAACAACGTGACAGTTGTGATACTCACTTGTGGGTATCTTTTTTCGTTGTTTT
>OOCB01004556.1_pt1 | contig 11509 bp, 13 predicted proteins | sample 1671351 | NCBI WGS metagenome assembly OOCB01 (sample SAMN06348148, study PRJEB24527) | human gut metagenome | biome: human gut; feature: ankylosing spondylitis patient; material: feces | host: Homo sapiens | place: China | collected 2015-10
ATATTCCTTAAATGTAATTATTCCATCCTTGTATTGCTTATAGTAGTTATTATCTATTTGTACCCAGTAATCGTCAACTTCATCCTTGCTGCTAAACCACTTTTCCATATTACCGCAACTTATACTATGATTGTTATTGTTTGTACAATGTTTTTCTTTTTGGATATTATCTTTGGCACATTTTGACTCTTTCGGAGTTTTTATACTCTTTACTTTAGACCATTTTGAATATTTTTTTCCTTTATATGTTCTTATCCGAACATAGTATTTTTTTGCTACCTTTAGCTTAGTTATCTTTTTTGATACTGTTTTAGCATTTTTAATTTTTATTGATTTGTTTCCCTTTTTAAATTTACTGTTAGTAGAATACTGAATTTGGTATCCTGTAATACCTGATTTTTTCTTCCATTTAACTGTAAATGCTTTGCTTTGTGCCTTTACTGATGTAATTGTTGTTGTTGGCATTGATGCCGCCAAAACAGTTGTAGGAAAGGCTATAGATATTAACAATATAATTGTTGTAATTACTATAAATATACTCCGTTTCATCATTTTTCTCCTTTACGACCTTTTTAATAATGTTTAAGATTACCTGTCCACTTGCCACAATAACTGCAAGACCAACATTCATATCCAGAAGGTACATTTTTATAATATTCATCATATGTTATTTCTTCATTATCAATCTTTTTATTCCACTTGCTCACTTCACTATTATAATATGCTACTAATTCACTTCTACTGTTAAACCATCTTCCCATATTGCCACATTTTATACTATGATTGTTATTGTTTGTGCAATGTGCTTGAGTTGTTGTAGCAGCTGTGCTAATAGGTGTTGACGATTTTGTGGTAACACATTTCTTTTTAGACCAACTTGAATACAAATTATTTTTCTTAGCTAATTTGTATGTTCTTACCCGAACATAGTATTTTTTTGCTACTTTTAGCTTGGTTATCTTTTTTGATACCGTTTTAGCATTCTTTATTTTTATTGATTTGTTTCCCTTTTTAAATTTACTATTCGTTGAATATTGAATTTGGTATCCTGTAATATTCGATTTTTTCTTCCATTTCACAGTAAATGCTCTATCTTGAGCTTTAATTATACTAATTGATGTCGAAGGCAATTGTGGTGACGCACAAACTGTAGTATAAGATAATGTTGAATTTGTCAATATTATTATTGATAATGTAATAGCTATTATATTTCTTATCCGCTTCATTTATTCACCATTTACTTTCTATTATCTGTTATCTATATTTGAAATTACCAGTCCATTTTCCACAATATCCACAAGACCAGCATTCATATCCATATGGTACTTTTGTTACATATTCTTGATATGTAATTTCTCCATTTTCGTATTTTTGGGCATAATTATTATCAATTTCCTTTAAATATTGCTCTATTTCTTTTTTGTTATTAAACCATTTTCCTATATTCCCACAACTCATACTATGATTATTATTATTTGTACAATGCTCACAATTCTTAGTAGTTACATTTTTCTTTTTAGACCAACTTGAATAGTATGTTTTCTTATTAACTATTTTATATGTTCTTATCCGAACATAATATTTTTTTGAAGGTTTTAATCCTGTTATTTTTTTCGATACAGTTTTGGCTTTTTTTATCTTGATTGTTTTATTTCCCTTTTTAAATTTACTGTTAGTAGAATACTGAATTTGGTATCCTGCAATATTTGTTTTTTTCTTCCATTTAATCGTAAATGCTTCACTTTTTGTTTTTACTGATGTAATTGTTGTTGACGGAATATTTGTAGCAAAAACTGTAGTTGTAAATGCCAGCGATATAACTAACAGTAATACTACTATTACTATCGAAAAGATTTTTTTCATTGGTTTTCTCCTATTCTTATTATCTATATTTAAAATTTCCTGTCCACTTTCCACAATAACTACAAGACCAACATTCATAGCCATAAGGACAATTTTGATAATATTCCCCACTACTTATTTCATCATTAACCCATTTGCTATTCCATTTTTCACAATAATTTTCATAATAAGTTTTAAATTCATTTTTGCTTGCAACCCATATCCCAGCATCTCCACAACTTGTACTATGATTGTTATTGTTTGTACAATGCTCACAATTCTTAGTAGCTACATTTTTCTTTTTAGACCAATTTGAATAGTATGTTTTCTTATTAACTATTTTATATGTTCTTATCCGAACATAATATTTTTTTGATGATTTTAAATCGGTTATTTTCTTAGAGACTGTTTTCGCTTTTTTGATTTTAACTATTTTAGTGTTTTTCATGCTAAATTTACTGCTTGTTGAATACTGAATTTGATAACCCGTGATTTTTGTCTTTTTCTTCCACTTAACTGTAAATCCGTTATCTTTTGCACTCAAAGAAGTTATTGACGTAGCCGGAAGCTTGCTTGCGGCAAAAGCAGAAAAATCAACAAGTGAAACAATACTTATAAGCATTACAAATGACAAAAGCAAACTAAAAATCTTTTTCATACAAAACCTCCGAATAAGACTAAATATTACATTTTATATAATATCATCGGCAAAATAAATTTGCAACAAAATAAAAAGAAATGTTGTTGTACAAATACATAATTATATGATATAATACCTTTATATTGAATATCGGAGGACAGAATATGCAGGAATACAAAACCTCGTGGAGAGAAAAAATCTGCTTTGGTGTAGGTGCGGTAGGACTTGATTTAAGTTACGGAATGTTTTATTCATTTTTAAGCTATTATTTATCAAGCGTACTTGGGCTTAAAGAAGCGTTTTTGCTTCTTCTCACTCCTATTGCAAGAATATGGGACGGAATTAACGACCCTATGATGGGTACAATAGTTGACAACACAAGAACAAAACACGGTAAATACAGACCTTGGATACTTATCGGTGCTATATGCAACGCAGTTGTACTCTTTTTACTTTTCACAAACTTTGGAATGAGCGGAACGAAGCTATATATTTACATAGGTATTATGTACATACTTTGGGGTATGACGAATACAATGGCTGATATTCCGTATTGGAGTATGGTACCTTCTTTCACATCAGACCCTAAAGACAGAAACCTTGTTTCAACCGTTGCAAGAACTTTTAGCGGTTTGGGCCAAGGCATAATTACGGTGGCAACACCTATTATTTTGCCTATGCTTTCAACCGGAATGACAACGGATAAAGGTTACAGTGCAACAGGCTTTTCACGCTGGGCAGGAATATGCGGAATAATGCTTGTACTTTTTTCAACCATATGCGTACTTTCAACCAAGGAAAAAAATGTAGTATACGGTGAAAAAGCCAAGTTTTCATTTAAAAAAATTTTTTCCGTTATTGCACACAATGACCAACTTGTTGTATTTATGATAGTTGCAATGCTTTCAAATGCCGGTTGGTACTTAACATCAGGCACAGCGGTGTACTATTTTTCAGATGTACTTGGTGAGCCAAAAGCACAGAGCCTTTTCCAAACTATCGGTGCTGTCGGCTCAGTTTTAGGTCTTGCTGTAATTCCTATACTTTCAAAATGGATGAATAAAAAGAAAATTTATCAAATTTCACTTATCGCCACTATAATAGGATACATTATGATGTATGTTTTCGGGCCTATTCTTAAAATAACCATAGCGCTTGATATTGCATATATCGTTTCATCAACGGGTATAGCAGCAATGTTTGTAGGTCAAACAATTTTTCTTGCAGATATTGTTGACTACGGCGAATATAAAAACGGAGAAAGAAACGAATCAATCACCTTTTCTATGAAAGGATTTTTGCAGAAAATGGCTTACACCATTCAAACAATAGTTCTTTTCGGCGGATTGGCACTAATGGGATATAACAAGCAAATTACAAGTGCCACAAAAGCTATTAACGAAAGCACAAAAGCCGGAATAGGAATTATTTGCTTTGCAATTCCTCCGATTTTGATTTTTATTTCACTTATTGTTTTCACCAAAAAATTCAAACTTCACGGTGAACTTGCAGATAAAGTACACGAACATATTGTTGAAAAGAGAAATAACGAAAAAGCGTAATAATAGCTACCGGCTAAGCCGGTGGTTTAGAATGTAAAAAAAACCTGCTTCGGCTTTCGCTGAAGCAGGTTTTTTTTACAGTTTAAGGCGGCCGTAGGCCGCCCAATATGATTTAAAATTACTTATTTTTGTTTTGTGTATTCTCAATACCTTGGCGAATTCTGCGAACATCGCTGAGTGCCTTATAAAGTGAATCATCAATAGCAAGAAGTGTATCATCAGCATAATTATTAACTGCTGTAAGCATTTCTCTTGATTTATTCTGTGCTGTTGTAACCATTTCGTTTGCCTGGTTTGTAGCGTTACCGAGAATATCTGAAGCCTGGTTTTGAGCGTCTGCAATATAAGCATCGCCCTGTTCTTTAGCCTTGGCAATAATATCGGCAGCTTCTGCCTGAGCAGTTTGAGTGATTTGGTCACGGGCAACAAGTTCCCTTGCTTCCTCCTGTGCTTTAGCAATAATATCGGCAGCTTCTTTCTTTGCTTCTTCAAGAATATTGTTTCTTGAATCAACAATAGCTTTAGCCTGCTTTGTTTCCTGCGGAGTGTTAAGACGAATATCTTCAATAATAGTCTTAATTTTGTCTACATCAACTGCATACTTTTTGCTCAATGGAATTGATGTTGCGTCATCGAGTACATCTTCCAAATCTTCAAGTAAAATATCTGTATTAGTCATTTTTAATGTCTCCTTTACATCTTTCGTAAATATCTTTTAATATTTCTTGCGGCACAAACGATGATATATCACCACCGAGTGAGCATACCTCTTTAACCATACTTGAGGACAAAAACATATTTTCGCCCTTTGCAGGAATAAACAGTGTTTCAATTTTAGGATAAAGGCTTTTATTGATAAGTGCAAGCTGAAATTCATAATCAAAATCAGACACGGCACGAAGCCCTTTAATTATAGCATTAACATTATGTTGCCTTGCATAATCAACCAAAAGGCCGGAGTATGTATCAATTTCAACATTTTCCTTATCAACACATCGTTTTATAAATTCCATACGCTCATCAAGTGTGAACATAGGCTTTTTAGAGCTGTTATTAAGTACCAAAACGATAACTTTATCAAAAAGTTGCGAAGCCCGCTCAATAACATCTTTATGGCCCAAAGTTACCGGGTCAAAACTGCCGGGGCAAATAGCAATTTTCATCTTATTTTAATTCCCCCTTCTATAAAGGGTAATTTTAGTTTTACCATAAGTTCTGACTCTATCAGCATAAAATCCGTTAAGTTCATCAGGCAAGTCTTCATCACGCGAAGTTTCGCATATTACTATACCGTCATCACTCATCATAGGAAAAAGAAGAGGCAAGCACTTTTCAATGATTCCCTGCTTATACGGCGGATCAAGAAACGCTATATCAAAACTATCCTTTCTTGAAAGAAATGCACAAGCGTCACTCATAACTATTCTCGCGTTCTGCTCAAGCTTACAGTGCTTAATATTATTTTCAATAACATTATAAGCCTGCTTATTATTTTCAACAAAGGTGCATTTTTTAGCTCCCCTTGAAAGTGCTTCGATACCGAGCTGGCCCGAACCTGCAAACAAATCAAGAACATTTTTATCTTCAATTTCAAACTGAATCATAGAAAAAACAGCTTCTTTGACCGATTCTGTTGTAGGCCTTGTGACATCTTCGCCCGGCAAAGTTTCAAGCTTTCTGCCACGCGCAATGCCCGTAATCACTCGCATCATAAATCAGATTCCTCTTAATTTCAAATAAAAAAGTTACAATCTTTTTGATAAATCACTTATCATTATACAAATTACAAAAATAATAGTCAAGTCAATTAAAATTATTTTTACAATTTATGATAAAAATTGTGAATTTCTTGAGCGTTTTTTTCAGAAATACCGTCAACCTGCCTAAGCTGTTCAACCCCTGCTTCTTTAATTGCAGAAATTGTTTTAAAATATTTCATCAAAGCTTTTGCTTTTGCATCGCCTATACCGTTAATTTTTGTAAGAGAGGTTGAAAGCGTGCTTTTTTTATGTTTATTATGATGATAAGAAATAGCGAAACGGTGTACTTCCTCCTGAATATTAGATACAAGGGTAAATACCCGGCGGTGGGAATTTATTTCTATCTCGCCATTACCCACTTCAATAGCGCGCGTTCTATGCTTACTATCCTTAACCATACCGAAAACCGGTACATTAAGTCCCATTGATGCAACAACGGGCAATACAGCCCTAACCTGCGGTTCACCGCCGTCAAGCAAAATCAAATCAGGCAAAATTTTAAATGTACTTCCGTCTTCATCATTATAATAATGATTAAACCTGCGCGTTAAAACCTCCTGCATTGAGCCGACATCATTCTGCCCGTCAAAACCTTTAATAGCAAACCTTTTATAAGCACTTTTCATCGGCCTGCCGTTATGAAAAACAATCATACCTGCCACATTGTCCGCACCAAAAGTATGCGAAATATCATAAGATTCAATATATTCAGGCATTTTATCAAGTCCGAGAAGATTTTTAAGTTCTTCAAGAGTTGCAATTTCCCTGCCGAGTCTGCCCTGCTGCTGTGCCAAATGCTCATTTGCATTTGATATACACATATTCACAATTGACAAATGCTCGCCCTTTTGCGGATGAATGAATTCAACTTTTTTCTGCTTTTTGTCTTCAAGAAATTCTTTTAAAAGTTCTTCATCTTCAACTTCACCGTCAATCGCAATGCGAGACGCAACCCTGTCACGCATTGAATAATATCGTTCGATAAGTTCAAATCTTGCCTGCGGCAAATCATCAACAGAATCAATAAGCCAAAATTCCGTATCCGTAAGTTTTCCGTGTTCAAATCTTATAACTTCAAAGCAAGCTTTTTTCTTACCGTTTACAAGTGCAAAAACATCCTCTTCAGGTACATTGATTGAAACCACTTTTTGCTTTTCTTCAAGATTTTTAATAGCTTTTATTCTGTCCCTAAGCTTTGCGGCTTCTTCAAATTGAAGATTTTCAGAATATTCAAGCATTTTTGCTTCCATTTCTTTCACAGCTTTTACACTTCCGCCTTTAAGAAATGCGATTGCTTCGTCAATATTTTTTCTGTATTCTTCAAGCGATATTTTGCCTGCACAAGGCGCACTGCAAATCCCCATAAACCCATTTAAACACGGGCGGCTTTTTTTATAATCTTTCGGAAATTTTTTATTACAGCGCGGAAGTTTAAAAATACGCAAAGTTTCATCAACCGCCTGCTTAACAGAAAAATTAGAAGTATATGGGCCGATATACTGCGAGTTGTCATCTGCCATTTGCTTACATTCCCTGTTCTTTAGTAATTTTGATATAATTATAGCCCTTATCATCTTTAAGCAAAATATTATATTTAGGCTGGTGCTGTTTAATAAGAGAACATTCAAGTACAAGAGCTTCAAACTCACTGTCACAAAGAATATAATCAAAATCGTCAACATTTTCAACCATTCTGATGACTTTAAGCGAATGATTGGAATGACTGCCAAAGTATTGAGAAACGCGGTTTTTAAGTTTTTTCGCCTTGCCGATATATATGATTTTTTTATCTTTATTTTTCATTATATACACACCGGGATGAAGCGGCAATGCCATAGCTTTTTTGCGCAATTGCTTTTCAGTCATTAAATCACCTGCCTAATAAGTTTTCATAAGTATAACATATTTATACTAAAAAATAAAGGCATTGCCGAAGCAATGCCTTTTTCTTTGATTTTTAAAACAATAATTATTCTGTAAAACCTGACTTTACGAGAGATACAAGACCTTCAACAGCAGCTTCTTCATCTGAACCGTCGGCAATGATACGAATATCAGTTCCGCCCATAATACCAAGTGAAAGAACGCCTAAAAGGCTCTTTGCATTAACTCTTCTTTCTTCCTTTTCTACCCAAATTGATGATTTGAACTCGTTTGCCTTTTGAATAAAGAAAGTTGCCGGACGAGCATGAAGACCAACCTGGTTTTCTACCTTAACATCTTTAACGAACATAATTAAAACCTCTCATTAAATGTACAATATATTGTGGTTAATATAAGTGTTTTTGTTTTCTTATTACTATTATACCACCAAATTAAATTCGGTCAACAATAATACCGCAACTTCGTTTGACTTGTTAATTTCAAATAAAAATTTTCAGTGGTATTTGTGCATATTTCACATATTTTTTTATTCTTTTTCAAGTTTCGACAAAAATTCTCTGTCTTTTTTATCAAGTTCGGCATTTTCAAGCATATCGGGCCTGCGCCTATATGTACGCTCAAGTGATTTATGCCTGCGCCATTCATCAACCTTTGCATGATGACCTGATAGAAGTACATCCGGCACTTCTCTGCCGTTCCAGCTTGACGGATGTGTATACTGCGGATATTCAAGAAGTGAATTAAAATGACTTTCTTCTTCAAAACATTCATCATCACTTAAAACACCCGGCAACATTCTTGCTACCGAATCAGCCACAATCAAAGCAGGAAGTTCACCGCCGGTCAACACATAATCTCCGACTGAAATTTCTTCAGGTTCAAGTTCTTCAATAACTCTTTCATCAATACCCTCATAATGCCCGCACAAAAGCACAAGATTATCAAGCTTTGAAAGTTCCTTTACTCTTTGTTGTGTAAGTGTTTTGCCCTGTGGCGTAAGATATATCAAATGCGGCTTTTCGCCTATATTTTCACTTATTGCTTTATAGCAATCAAAAATAGGCTGCGGTGCCATTATCATTCCCATTCCGCCGCCATACGGTTTATCGTCAACACGCCTGTGCTTATCAAGCGTATAGTTCCTAATATCAACACAATTTATTTCAACTTTTCCTCCTTGGCGCGCTCTGCCTATTATTGATTCGCTCAAAACAGCATTGCACATATCGGGAAAAAGTGTCATTATATCAATTCTCATCAAAAAGCCCTTTCATTGCCTTAATCTTAATAACCTGATATTCCGTATTTATTTCCTTAACTATATCAGGTGTTGCAGGGATAAGAGTATGCTTTCCCCAAAATTCTGTATCATAAATATCACACGAACCGTAGTTAAGCACATCAACAACCTTTCCGTACTCTTCTTCGGTATCTATATCCACCACATAACAGCCGATAAGGTCTGCAATATAATTAGCATCTTCATCAATAGAAGCATCGTCACGGTTACAATAAAGAATTTTACCTTTTACGGTTTCCGCCTGCTCGATTGAATCAATACCTTTAAGCTTTATTATTGCAAGATTTTTTTGAGATCTTACAGATGTAATTTCAACACTGTTTTGCCCCTTATAATCAAAATACAAAGTTTTAAACTGTTTCAAAAATTCAATATCATCACACCAAAGTTGCATTTTCAACTCACCTTTGATACCGTGTGTATTATTTAATTTTCCTACTTCTAAAAACTGTTTCATAAAACATCACCGTTTTTTATTATACTATATAATATATAGTCATTTCAAGCGAAATATTTAAGCAAAACAAAAGACAGATTGAAAAATCAATCTGTCTTTTATTCGGGATTTCCCTACCTGAAATACTCTTTTATTTCTCATAGTGTGCAATACTATTTTACATTATGTTTTTTCAACTTTCAAGATGTTACCGAGTTGTAGAGCGTTTTATCATCAGTTCCGTTCACACTATGGTGCAAAATCAAAAATTCCCACAAAAAGTGTCAACTTTTTGTGGAGAGGAAAGAGGAATGTAGTGTTTAATATGAATTTTGAAAAAATTCATTCAAACACGAAATTTCTTTTGACGAAATTGCCTTGTTCGACTCTCTGTTCTTTACATCAAAAAAGGAGAGACTCGCCCATTGAAAGCTAAAGCTTTCTTCGGCACGCACGCAGGCACCGTAACAGTCCACAGGACTGTTACTATTCTCCGAATTGCCTTGTTCGACTCTCTGTTCTTTACATCAAAAAAAGGAAGTATCAAAAATGATACTTCCTTTTTTGGCGCAGAAGGAGAGACTCGAACTCTCGCGCCGGTTACCCGACCTACGCCCTTAGCAGGGGCGCCTCGTCACCAACTTGAGTACTTCTGCAAGTTGACGGGTTGAACCTGTCAAGTTTTATGCACATCTCGTGCGTGTTATACTTTATCATAAGTTAAACAAAATGTCAAGCAAATATTTCAATTTATAATAGAGCAATTTACCACATACAATATTATAGGTGATAAAATGAGTAAAACATTATTAAAGCTTGACATTATTGGTTTTGTGTTTGTAAGCGTTATAGGTACGCTTGCACATTTCGTTTTTGAATGGAGCGGTAACAATACTGTTGTTGCCTTATTTTGCCCCATTAACGAAAGTCCGTGGGAACATTTAAAATTGATTTTCTTTCCTTATTTAATATGGACGGTCACTCAATATTTTATAATGCATAAATCAAAAAATATTTTTCCGGCAAAATTTATCGGTGTGTTTGTAGGAATGGGAATAACACTTTCATTTTTCTATACTTACACAGGGATAATCGGAAAAAATATTGATTTATTAAACATTGCATCATTTTTTATCGGCGTATTTTGCGCATTTGCAGTAGATTATACCGTTATTAAAAGTGATAAATTGCAAAGCGTAAGCGCAAATATCATTTCAATTATATTGTTTGCTGTTTGCGGTACAATATTTATTTTGTTCACCTTTGCGCCGCCGATTATTCCGCTTTTCAAAGACCCCATTACTTCAAGCTACGGGATATAAGCATATCTGCTTCCTTTATTTTTCTGCCGACATCTTCAACCCTGTGTGCATCAGAACCGGTTGAAAATTTAACGCTGTTTTTAACCGCAAAGTCAAGAAAATCTTTAAATCTAATTGAATGTTCAAGCAGACAAATTTCATCAAGTTCCATTTGCTGTGCTTTTGAAATGAATTTTTCAATCCATTCTAAAGTATAAGGTCCTCTTTCAATATGAATATGTAAATCTTTTAACATAACAACACCACAAATTAAAATAAAAAAGAGACTCGGCGAGTCTCAAGATTTTGATATAAAAAAAGACAGAGGTGGTAAGCATCTCTTATCGGGGCCCCCGAAAAGCGTAGCTTTTTGGGGAAAGGAGAAAGGAATGCAGTGTTTTTTATGAATTTTGCAAAAAATCATTCAAACACGAAGTTTCTTTCGACGCAGCTGATAACCGGACTTGAAAAGAACCCACTCGCTGCAAAACAGTCCCCCGGACTGTTTTTTTTCAAATTCTTTGCTCTCTTTGTTCGCAGAATTTGGAGCCTCGTGTCACCGGTTCAAGTTTTACGCTTACCTATAAATAAAAAAAGACAGAGGTGGTAAGCATCTCTGTCCTTGGAGCTGATAACCGGACTTGAACCGGTGACCTCATCCTTACCAAGGATGTGCTCTACCACCTGAGCCATATCAGCAAAAATGGCGACCCGGAACGGGCTCGAACCGTCGACCTCTAGCGTGACAGGCTAGCGTTCTAACCAACTGAACTACCGGGCCATT
>OOCB01004569.1_pt1 | contig 11474 bp, 12 predicted proteins | sample 1671351 | NCBI WGS metagenome assembly OOCB01 (sample SAMN06348148, study PRJEB24527) | human gut metagenome | biome: human gut; feature: ankylosing spondylitis patient; material: feces | host: Homo sapiens | place: China | collected 2015-10
TATAAATGATACCTTTATTTACAATAGCTATACCTGCATATAAGAAAACATATTTGTATGAGGCAATAGAAAGCTGTATTTGTCAGACTTATAATAATTTAGAGATTGTAATTGTTGATGATGCGTCTCCTGATGACTTGCATTTAATTGTTTCTTCGTTTTCCGACTCACGTATTAGATATTATCGTAATAGAAATAATTGTGGTGCCATAAATGTAGTAGATAATTGGAATATCTGTTTGTCATATGCAGATGGTGATTACATTATATGTATGGGTGATGATGATAGACTCATGCCAAATTGTCTTGAAGAGTATGTGAGACTGATGGAAAAATATCCTAATTTAGGAGTATATCATGCATGGGCAGAAATTATTGATGAGTATTCGAATTTTAGTTCATTGCAGCAGCCAAGACCAGAGTATGAGTGCGCGTTTTCTGTCGCATGGAACAGGTGGAATGGGCGTAATAAACAATTTATTGGTGACTTTTGTTACGATGTAAAGTTGCTTAGACAAGATGGTGGTTTTTATAAACTTCCTATGGCATGGGGAAGTGATGATATTTCAGCAGTAAGGGCAGCGATGCATGGTGGAATTGCTAACACTCAAGTACTATGTTTTCAATATAGAGTAAACAGTCAGACTATAACAAAAACAGGTAATAATAAAATTAAAATAGAAGCAATTCTTCAAGAAAAAAAATGGTTTGAAAATTTTATATTGACTCAGGAGCAGGATACAGTTTTTAATGAAATTGAACGTAAATATTTAATATGCTTAAAAAATGAGCTGCATAAATATTTTTTTGATAAAATTCGCTTTGAAATATTGCTTGATTTAAAGATAAAACCTTTGGAGTTTTTCTATTGGTTTAGAAAAGCACCCAAAATAGAAATAAGCAGAAAAATAATTTGTGTTAATATGATTAGAGCAATAATAGGACAAAGATGAAAAAAATAGCGATTATATCTTTTTTTCACTATGAGACATCACTTTGTTTGGCAAAGTATCTGTCAAAACAAAAAGTAAATGTTGATTATTATGCAATAGTCGATTTACTTCGGGATAAAGGGTATGTGTCAGGTTTTGAGTATACAAAGGCAAGTAAGCATTTAGGATTACATTTATTGACAGAACATGAGATTCCAGAAATATATGCGTATACTAAAGGGCTTAATATTAAGTATTATCTTTTGAGAATTCTGTCATATTCTAATAGTTTAAAATTTTTTAACTTTTTGATTTTTAAGTGCATTTTAAAGAACATTAGCAGTATACATTACGATGCAATTAATATTGTTGGACAGCATCAGTGGGTCGAGTTCATTCATGATCAACTTAAAGGAGAAAATATAATTCATACTCTTCATGAAGTCGGTTCACATCAAAATAATGTGGCTAGTACATCGCTTATAAATAAACTTATCAAAGATAGATCGAAGGTGATTCTCCCATCAAAATCTACAGCAGAGCGTTTTAATTCTATAGTTGGATCGAAAAATTGTCGTACTTGCGTTATTCCATTTGGTAAAATGGAAACTTTGCTTCTTTATAATAAGGATGTGAATCTACCATTAACAATTGATATGAGTAAACCTACATTTTTATTTTATGGGTTTCTTCAACCTTATAAAGGTCTCGATTTATTAGCAAAAGCTATGTGTGAACTGAAAGAAGATTACGACAAGTTTAATCTTATTGTTGCAGGAGCGGGAAGTGATCATAATCTACCTTTTTTTATGGCCATGCCAAACTGTAATGTGATAAACCGTTATCTTTCAAATGAAGAAATGATGAAGCTTAATAAATTGGCTTTTGCTGTTCTTCTCCCTTATAAAACAGCTTCGCAAAGTGGAATAGTTACCAATACATATCTGTACGGAAAGCCAATTATTGGTACAAAGGTAGGAGCTTTATTGGAAACAATAGATAATGGAGACAACGGTTTACTTGTGGAAAGTGGTGATTATAAAGGTTTTGCCTTAGCAATGAAATATATTATTTCGGACAAAAAAATGTATAATCACTTATGTCAAGGTGTTAAAAATTTTGGATGTGGTGATGCTTATGATTGGAATGCAATAGCAAAAGATACGATAAATTTTATGTTTAGTTAGTATCTATATAGTATAAATAAAAACAAAATACATTTATATAATGAGAATTTTGAAAAGCTTTATTGTTAGAATATTCAATTTGAATTTTTCTTTTTTTGAAAATTCTTTTATATTCTAAATTAGGTGCTTCTCTTAATTTGTTGTAGATAATAAGTAACTATAAATGAAAAATAATATAGTTTTTGTAGAAACTACGGATGGATTTCCTGTTAAATTTACGGCTAATAATTCTAAAGTTAAATTACTTGCAAAAGGATTAAATGGTACAGGAGATAAAGTATGTATTATAAATAAAATACAAGGAAGTGATTTTGTAAAAGGAAAGTTTGTAAGTGGTATTGATGAAGATGTGAAATATTATACATTTGGAAAATACAATAGAACGCCTGTTGGTTTATTTAAAAATTTTGTCTTGCAATGTACAATATTAAAAAAACTTAGGACACGTGATAGGAATAATATAATTATTATGGGGCAACCATATTTTCCTATATTTGTTATTGAGACATTATTTTATAAGCTATTAGGATATAAAGTAGGTGTTACTAAAACAGAATGGCCATCTAAAATAAAATCAATAAAAGGATTAAAAAAAATTGATTATTGGCTTTCGGATAATTTCTTTGGCTATTTTGTTAATGAGATTTATCCGATCAGTTCTTGTATTGAAAATTTATGTAGACGATTTAAAAAACCAATTTTTAGAATTCCTATTCTTGCAAACTTTCCTATTCAGATTAAAACAAAAAGTACAACAGAACATTATTTTTTAATTTGTTCTACTCTGGCTTACAAAAACAATATTAAACTTGTAATAGATGCTTTTTGTTCATTTTTGGAAAGAAATCCATCTTCTTGTTATTCTTTAAAACTTATTTTATCTGGGAGTAATTTAGATATGACAGAAGTTTATAAATATATTGAATGTACTAATTATTCAGAGAAATTTTGTATTTTTAACCAAATACCATATGAAGAATTGATGAAGTTGTATCAAAATGCTGATGGACTTTTAATTCCACTTCAGGATACTTTTCAAGATAGAGCGAGGTTTTCGCAAAAAATAGCAGAGTATTTATCTACGGGAAATCCTATTATTACTAATGCTGTAGGTGATATATTATATTATTTTAAGAATGAAGAAAATGCATTCATCGCAAAATCTTATAATGTTGATTCTTATGTTGAGATGATGGAAAGAATTGCGTTAAATCCGGAACTGGCAAAAGGAGTTGGTTATAATGGATATGTAACAGGTAGGAAAAATTTCGACAATATTGTTTTTTGTAAAAAGTTAAGTCAATATTTAGAAAAGTCATGAAAATTGTTTATTGTCTACCTCAAGTATATAGACCAGGTGGTATTGAACGGATAATTTCATTGAAAGCAAACTATTTGGCTGATATGTGTAATGATGAAATATATATTATTACTGCCTGTCAATTTGGTAAAAAGCCGTATTATGTATTTTCTAGTAAAATAAAGTTTATAGATTTAAACATAAATTATGATGCAATTCTAATACTACCAATTTGGAAACGGATTATAAGAAAAATAGTATTGCAACTTTTGCATAAAAGAAAATTAAAAAAAATATTGTGTGAGATACATCCAGATATAACCATTAGTACTTTTACACATGAGGCTGCTTTTTTGCCCAGTATTAAGGATGGAAGCAAAAAAGTATTAGAATTTCATTTCTGTAAAGGGCATAAAATTAAAATGGCTCAAGCCTTTCATTTCGGCTTTATAACAAAACTAGCTTATTATTATCGTTGTTGGCAAGAAGAAAATATTATTATACCTAAATACGACCAGTTTGTCGTTCTTACGAAAGAAGACGAAATAAGTTGGAAACAAAAAGTACATAATGTAAAACACATATCAAATATTTTACCCTTTGAGAAAGAAGGAAAAGCGGAATTAACACAAAAACACGTTATAGCCGTAGGACGTTTAGATAGTCAAAAGAGCTTTAATCGTCTGATAGATATTTGGGCCTTGGTGACTCCCAAGCATCCTGATTGGATTCTTGATATATATGGACAAGGTAAGGATTTTAGGAAACTTCAGTCACAGATAGATAGTTATGGTATAAGTGATACGACTGTTATTCATCAACCAGATCAAAATATAAAAGATCATTATTTAAATTCAAGTATATTTGTAATGACATCTGTATATGAGGGACTACCTATGACTTTGTTAGAAGCCAATGGGTTGGGATTGCCATCTGTATGTTATGATTTTCCTTGTGGTCCGAAAGATGTTATAAAAGATGTTATAAATGGTTTTTTAGTAAAAGATGGTGACTCTAATACATTTGCTGATAGATTATTAACATTAATGGAGAATGATAATATTCGTAAGCGTATGGGGCAAGAGGCATATCAAATGAGTGAACGCTATTCTTGTAAGAATATTATGTGTGAATGGGTAACTTTATTTAATGAATTAATAAAAAAATAATTATATGAATGACAAGAAAATAGGTATTATTACGATACATAGTGATTTAAATTATGGGGCTGCATTACAAGCTTTTGCTTTAAATCAGTTTCTTCGTAATGAGGGATATAAATCAGAAATAATAAATTATATTAAAATACCCAATCATCCACGTGAATATCCTTTTCCTATTAATATTGCGTATTGGTTAATGAACAGACCACGTTTTAATCGTTATAGAAAGTTCTTGAAAGATTCTGTTTCAAATAGGTCTTGGCATTCGGTTCAAGATTTAATGAATGGTTTTAATGAACAATATGATATTTTAATAAGTGGTAGTGATCAAGTATGGAATCCGACATGTGGAGGGTTAATAGATAAACTTAATCCATGTTATTATTTAGCTTTTGCTGATCATAATAAGTATAAAAAAATAGCTTATGCATCATCAATAGGTTCATATCGTTTTAACGAAGATGAGAAGATATTAGTAAAAAAATGGTTGGAAAATTATGACTACTTGAGCACGCGTGAGCAAGCAGGAAAAGAACATTTAGAATCTTTTATAAATAAAGAAATAAAAGTTGTTCTGGATCCTACTCTTCTTTTAAAAAAAGAAGAATGGTTGAATGTGGCAGAAAGTGTCGGAAAAATGAAAAATGAAAAATATGTTCTTGTTTATTATATTGATGAAATTGCTGAATGTGTGGAGTATGCACGCCGAATAGCAGATAAGTATGGATGGAAAGTTGCAATGATGTCTAATACGGCAAAAAAGTTCCCTGGTGTAGACATAAACATTCCATTTTGTGGTCCTGCACAATTTTTATGGTTATTTGCTAATGCAACATATATCGTAACTAATTCTTTTCACGGAACGGCATTTGCGGTTAACTTTAATAAAGATTTTGTAAGCGTAATAAAGAGAAATTCTCCGCAGCGTGCCCAAACTTTGTTGAAAAATGTAGGTCTTTATGAGAGATTACTTACTAACATTGATGAATTGGACAATATACCATTAAATGTTGATTTTAAAGAAGCAAACATAAAACTAGATATGCTTCGTAATGATTCTATATCATATTTGTTAAATTCCATAGAACATTAATATATCATGAAAAATATTAATGCTATAGATAATAAATATAATTGTTCGGGTTGTAGTGCTTGTGTGCATTCTTGTCCCAAGAAGTGCATCACAATGATAACTGATGATGAAGGTTTTAAATATCCTTTAGTTAATGAAGACGATTGTATAGGATGCGGAATTTGCTTGAAAAAATGTCCATGGCAAAAAGGAGATATTAGTAAAACAGTAAATAAAAGACTGGAGACACCTTTAGTTTTTGCTATAAAAAATAATAGTCAAGTAAGACTTCATAGTACATCAGGTGGAGCTTTCACAGCTATATCTGATTATGTTTTATCTAATGATGGATTTGTATGTGGTGCTACTTTTAATTCAGAAAATGCAGAAGTTGAGCATGAATTAGCAAATTCAATAGAAGGCAGAAATAGAATGAGAGGATCAAAATATGTTCAAAGCAACATGACTGATTCTTTTGTTAAGATTAAGGAATTGTTAGAAAATGATAGTTATGTATTATTCACTGGTACGCCTTGTCAGACTGCTGGATTAGCATCTTTCCTTGGTAAAGATTATCCTAAATTAATAGTAATTGATATTTTGTGTCATAGTATTCCAAGTCCACGTATATTAAAAGATATTATTAATAGGGAAGGTAATGCAGTAAAAGATATTGTTTTTAGAGATAAATCTTGCGGATGGAGAAATTCATATAAATTTACACTTATTAAAGAGAATGGTAATATAATCAATTCAACATATTTAAATATGTTTTTTAAAGGTCTTATTAACAGACCTTCATGTTATAATTGTAAATATACGAATACAATTAGACCTTCAGATATAACAATTGGTGATTATTGGAATATAAAAAATATAGATCCTGATTTTGAAGATTCTTTAGGTGTTTCTTGCGTATTAATTAATACAAAAAAAGGATTAGAAGTTTTTAATAAAATAAAGAATGGTCTATTGTGCATTCAAACAGAGTTGAAACCAGCTATTCAAGTTTGTATGTCAAGACATGTAACAGAACCTAAACTCCGTAATAAATATTGGCATGATTATTATAAATACGGAATAAGTTATGTAGAAAATAAATATGGCCATTATAATTGGATGGATAATTTAAAATCAAATATTTTAGCTCCAATTGTGAGAAAATTAGGACTTAGTAACATTATAAGGAAAGTACTAAAATAATTATTTATCATTAATTTCATATTGTTTATTACTGCATTATATGTAATTTTATAAAAATTATTATGGGATTATTTTATAAAGTATCAAGGTTACAACAGTTAATTCAATTTGTTCAAGATAAATTTTGGGCATATTTTATAAAACGCTCTATGGGGCATTGTGGAAGGAATGTTATGATAAAGCCAACTACATCTGTTTTTAAAGGCTTAGAAAATTTTTATATTGACGATGATGTTAGAATTGCACGATATGCTGTGATATATTCTACGCGAGCAAAAGTTTTTATCGGAAGCAAAACAGGTATAGCACCATATCTGAAAATCATTACAGGTAACCATCGGATAAATAATGTAGGTTATTTTATGTTTGATGGTGATAAAAATAAAAATCCGGACGATGATAAGGATGTAATTATAGAAGGTGATTCTTGGTTCGGTATAAACGTAACTATTTTGTCAGGTGTAACTATAGGTAGAGGTAGTGTTATAGCTGCCGGAGCAGTGGTGACTAAGTCTTGCCCTCCATATTCAATAATAGGTGGGATACCTGCAAAAGTATTAAAATTTAGATTTACAATTGATGAGGTCCTTGAACATGAAATAAAGCTTTATCCTGAAAACAAACGTTTTACGAAGGAAGAATTGATAGTTCAACGTAAAGCTTATATAAAGAATTGAAATGATGAAAGTATTAGTCGTTGCCACTTCCCATAAAACACGCGGTGGAGTCACTTCTGTTGTAAAAGCACATCAGAAAGGAAAACAATGGAATGATTATCATTGCAAATGGATAGAAACCCATATTGACAAGGGCTTTATCTGGAAATTATGGTATTTGATTAAGGGTTGGTTGGCATTCATGATATTACTTCCATTTTGTGATCTGGTTCATTTTCATACCAGTGAACCGCCGTCTGCTTTACGTAAATGTCTTTTCTTTCCGTTTGTCAGGTTGTGGCGAAAAAAGATCATTGTGCATTTTCATGCCTTTTCACCGGATACCACGATCAACAGCAAATATAAATCTATTTACCGTTACCTGTTTGGCGGAGCGGATTGTGTGATCGTTTTGTCACAATTGTGGAAACAGTATGTTAATGAGGCTTTCGATTTAGGTGATAAGGTACAGATCATTTATAATCCTTGTACTACAGAGGTACTAAACGGAACTTATCCTAAGAAAAAACAGATTTTATATGCCGGAACCGTCAATGCGAGAAAGGGATATGCTGATATGATCAAGGCTTTTGCTGTCATTGCACGCCAATATCCGGACTGGAGTATTGTCTTTGCAGGTAATGGTGAGGTAGATAAGGGAAAAGCTCTTGCCAAAGAACTGGACATTACGGCTCAAACCGTATTTTTAGGATGGGTGAGTGGAAAAGAAAAGGACAAGGCGTTTAAGGAAGCAACCATATTCTGTCTGCCAAGCTATGCGGAAGGATTTCCGATGGCTGTATTGGATGCGTGGGCATACGGATTGCCGGTTATTACCACTCCCGTAGGCGGAATTCCGGATATAGCCAGGGATGGCATTAATCTGTTGTTGTTTAATGCTGGTGACGTGGAAGGATTAGCCGGTGTAATGAAACGGATGATAGATGATTCCTCGTTGAGAATGCGTGTACAGGAGGAATCGGTACGGTTGGCACAGACCACATTTAATATGGATACCATAAACGGGCAGATCGGTGACCTGTACGGCAGGTTGCTGCAGACTCATTGATGTTTGTCTGAGAATGACATGATTTCATTTTGGATTACTGCCCATGTTTCCGAATCAAGCATAAAGTATGGGATGCTTTCCGTTTTTTTGTCGAAATGGCAGAAAATATGCTTGATGCCCGGAGCTTCGGAATAGACATAGGCTTCTATCTTATTAAGCGATAAACCGAGTGATCTGAGTTTTGTGATCAGTTCTTTACGCTGTGGCTTTGAAAGGCTGGTGTAGGCCTGATAGATCTGTTCGATTGTATAGTGGTTCATTTTCTTGTTTTCTAGGTATTATACAAAGATAATCGATTTTTTAGTATGTTACAATTAAAATCCTTAACCATTCTGGAACGCAGACGTGATCTGGAATTATTGCCGGATAAGAAATTGCTGATTAACACTATTAATGCACATTCTTATAATACGGCTCTGAAGGATGAGCTTTTTCAGAGAGCTTTAATAAACGGTGATGTGCTGATTCCTGACGGAGTCAGTATCGTAAAGGCTTGTAAATGGTTGAATGCCAAGTCTCAGCCTAAAGAACGTATAGCAGGATGGGACCTGTTTGCTTTCGAAATGGACAAGTTGAACAAGAAAGGAGGTAAATGTTTCTTTATGGGCAGCAGCGAAAAGGTGCTTTCGCTGATCCGGAAAAGGGCTTCTGTGGATTATCCCAATATTGTGGTAGAGACTTATTCGCCTCCCTATAAGCCGGAATTCAGTGAAGAGGATAACAAGGCGATCGTAGAGGCGATCAACAAGGCTGATCCTGATCTGTTATGGATAGGTATGACGGCACCCAAGCAGGAAAAATGGACATATTCGCACTGGAATGAGCTGAATATCCATTGTCATGTCGGTACAATTGGTGCCGTGTTTGACTTCTTTGCCGGTACGGTAGAGCGTGCACCGATCTGGTGGCAGGAACACGGACTGGAGTGGGCATACAGACTGGTCAAGGAACCAAAGAGAATGTGGAGACGGTATATTATCGGAAACTCGTTGTTCCTTTGGAATATCAGTAAGGAAAAAATAAGTAAAGGATAAAACGAAGGAATGAAGGTTAAACAGCTTTCGGACATCCTTCCGTTAATGACTAACCATAAGGTGGGATTGAAACGTGTGCTGGTCAGTAAGGAAGAAACGGAATCGGATATCACTCAGATTGCAGTCACGGTCTTGCGGGCCGGTGAGGAGACGGACAGGCATTGTCACCCCTCGATGGAGGAGTTTTTCTTGTTTCGTAGCGGCAAATTGGAGCTGACAGCTGGAGATGAAACCCGTATTTGCGGGAAAGGTGATTTTGTCATGGTGGGATGTGGAGAGATGCATCAGCTGAAAGCCATAGAGGATACGGAATTATTAACAATAGGTTGTGCGATAAAAAATGGAAATGAATAACAATCATGTGGTAATTATGGCCGGCGGCATAGGCAGTCGTTTCTGGCCGATGAGTACGCCTGAATATCCCAAGCAGTTTATTGATGTGATGGGATGTGGCAAGTCATTGATTCAAATGACCGTGGAGCGTTTTCTGCCGGTCTGTCCGGTTACCAATTTCTGGGTGGTGACCAGTGAAAAATATGTGGATATTGTCAGACGGCAGTTGCCGGAGATTCCCGAGAGTCATATCCTGGCTGAGCCGGAAGCCCGCAATACGGCTCCCTGCATTGCTTATGCCAGCTGGAAGATCGGCATGAAATATCCGGATGCCAATATCGTAGTGACGCCGTCGGATGCACTGGTGGTCAACACAACTGAATTCGCGCGGGTCATGAATCAAGCTTTGGCGTTTACGGCTGCGAAGGATGCCATAGTGACAGTCGGTATCAGGCCGAGTCGTCCGGAAACGGGTTACGGTTACATCAGTGCCGGAAATCCGGCTACGGCAGACGGTGAGATCTGTAAGGTGGAGGCCTTCAAGGAGAAGCCGGATTATGACACGGCCTGCAAATATCTGGAGGACGGTCATTACTTGTGGAATGCGGGTATTTTTGTATGGAACTGCCGGACCATCATGGCAGAGATAAGAAAACATACTCCTTCGCTGGCTGAGATAATGGACGAGATGGCAAAAGATTTCTATGGGGATAAGGAGACGGAGACTGTGAAAAGGTTGTTCCCTACTTGCGAGAAGATTTCCATTGACTATGCCGTGATGGAGAAAGCGGAAGAAATCTATACGTTGCCGGCTGAATTCGGATGGAGTGATCTGGGCAGCTGGGGGTCGCTGCGGACATTATTGCCTCAGGATGCGGATGGCAATGCCTGTGTGGGGAATGATGTGCGGCTTTATGACAGCCGGAATTGTGTCGTTCATGTGCCGGAAGAACGGAAAGTCGTGCTTGAAGGACTGGATGGCTATATCGTGGCTGAGAAAAACGGTGCGTTGCTGGTTTGTCGTCTGAAGAATGAGCAGATGATCAAGGAATTTGCCAAATAGGCATAAATAAAAATGATGACATCATATTTAATACTTACTAATAATTATGGAAAGAAAAGTAGCATTGATCACAGGTATCACCGGTCAGGACGGTTCTTACCTGGCTGAGTTCTTATTGGGAAAAGGTTATGACGTGCATGGTACGATCCGCCGTTCATCAGTGGATTTCCGTGAGCGTATCGCTCATCTGGAGGGTGAACCCAAGTTTCACTTGCATTACGCCGATCTGGGTGATTCCATGAGTATGATCCAGGTGGTCAATAAGGTAAAACCGACTGAAATATATAATCTGGCCGCACAGAGCCACGTGCAGGTGAGCTTCGACTCTCCGGAGTTTACGGCTGATGTGGATGCTGTGGGCGTGTTGCGTGTGTTGGAAGCTGTCCGCCAGTGTGGTTTGACAGAGACCTGCCGTATTTATCAGGCTTCCACTTCCGAGCTTTACGGTAAGGTGGAGGAGGT
>OOCB01004570.1_pt1 | contig 11474 bp, 8 predicted proteins | sample 1671351 | NCBI WGS metagenome assembly OOCB01 (sample SAMN06348148, study PRJEB24527) | human gut metagenome | biome: human gut; feature: ankylosing spondylitis patient; material: feces | host: Homo sapiens | place: China | collected 2015-10
TTGACCCATTTGTAAGCAAGTATCTGCTGGATCAAGGTCTACAAAAAACTACTGCTAAAATGTTAGAACAATTTCAAGATAAGTTGCCGACAGAGTTTCTGGATTTTTAGCAGGAATATGGACGTTGTTTTATTTGAGAAATAAAGTATCTTACTTCTGGACACTTTGTCCAGAAGTAAGATAGCTAATCAATGTAAGTACATAATACTTAGTACCTTATTCACTTTCAAATACAAATATTTAGGAGGAAAAAATAATGAAGAGAAAAATCGCATTAGCATGTGTAGCAGCACTCGCGGGAACAATGATGCTGACAGGATGCGGAAGCAAAGAAGAAGGAAAAGCTGAAGCAGCAGGCGATGGAAAAGCAAAAGTTCGTTTTGCTACATGGGACGTAGCTGATGATGTAGATGCCCAGCAGGCGCTTGTAGACAAATTTAATGAGGAACATGACGATATCGAAGTAACACTGGAAGCTTATGGAAGTGATTTTGACACAAAAATCAGCGCTGGTATGGGTTCAGGAGATACACCGGATGTTGTGTATATGTGGAATTACCCAGCATACGCAAATGGTCTGGAACCACTTGATGAATATATCGAAAAAGAAGGCGATGATTTTAAGGATAATATCTACAGTACACTGTGGAACTACAACTCCTTAGATGGCACAACATATGGTATGCCTGTTGGATTTACAACACATGCTCTTTTCTATAATAAAGATCTTTTTGCTGAAGCAGGTATAGATGAGCCAACAGATGACTGGACATGGGAAGATCTGAAGACAGCAGCTAAAACGATCGAAGAAAAAACAGATCAGAAAGGTTTCGCTTTCCAGATGAAACCAGACCCGTATGATTTTGAAATGTATCTGTGGAGTAATGGAACTGCATACTGTGATGAAGAAGGACAGATGGCAGGAAAAATTGATTCAGCAGAATCACAGGAAGTATTCCAGATGTTCCAGGATATGGAAAAAGACGGATACGCTATTGCAACAGAGAAAAATGGAACCGATGAATTCCGTGCCGGTACAGTAGCAATGTACATCTATGGTTCTTGGTCAATTGGCTCTCTGGACAAAGACGGAATGAACTATGGTATCGCAAAGATTCCTTCTTTTGAAGGAAAAACATCTGTAAGTATTCTGAGCTCCTCCGGCCTTTCTATCTCAAAAGACAGCAAGAACAAAGAAGCTGCATGGGAATTCGTAAAATACTGGACAGGTGAAGAGTGCAACAAAGCAAGAATTGGTATTGAACTTCCGGTACTTAACAGTGTTGTAGAATCAGAAGGGATCATGAAAGAAGAAAAATATGCACCATTCTATAAGATGCTGGAACAGAGTGATGGACATACACCGGCAAGCTTCCTTATTGAAGACTGGTCAGAGATTTCAGAAAACCTCAGCCTTTCTTTTGAACAGCTGTTCAACCCAAGTGCTTACATGGATGTAAATGAAGTTCTGACAGAAGCAGCAGATGCACAGTAACAAGATGTAAATGGCTCGGCACTGGAAATGAAATAAATGACAGTGCCGATAAATGGGAGAGAAATAAAATGAAACAGAAAAAATTTCTGAAAACGGCTACGCCATATATGTTTATTATGCCGTGGATAATCGGATTTCTCGTGTTTACAATCGGCCCATTGATCCTATCTCTGATCATGAGTTTTTTTGACTGGCCGATTACTTCAGCACCAGTATTCAGGGGATTTGGCAACTATATTGAAATGTTTACAAGTGATAAACAGTTTTGGAAATCCCTGGTGATCAGTTTAAAATATGCAGCTATCTTCGTACCGCTCAATATGATCATTGCACTGTTTCTGGCAATGCTGATCACACAGCCGGTAAGAGGAGTAAAAGTATTCCGTACAATCTTTTACATCCCAGCTGTTATCTCTGGTGTAGCAGTTTCAATTATCTGGGGATGGATCCTTAATGGAGATTACGGTGTACTGAACTACCTGTTATCACTGATTGGAATCGAAGGTCCAAAATGGCTGGTAGATCCGGCCTGGGCACTTTTGGCAGTTATCATAGCAAGTGCGTTTGGTGTTGGAACGATGATGCTGATCTTTTATACAGATATCAAGAATATTCCGATCGATGTATATGAAGCCGCATCTATTGACGGAGCAGGACCTGCAAGAAAATTCTTCAGCATCACTCTTCCGATCATAACACCAACAATTTTATTCAACCTGATCACATCGATCATCAGTTCTTTCCAGCAGGTAACTCTGGTTATGCTGCTGACAGGCGGCGGTCCACTTAAGTCCACTTACTTCTATGGACTGTATACATATAACAATGCATTTAAACATCATAAGCTTGGATATGCCAGTGCAAATGCCTGGGTAATGTTTATCATTATTCTGATTCTTACAGCATTGGTATTCAAATCTTCATCCGCATGGGTATTCTATGAGACAGAAGCAAGAAACGGCGGAGCTAAGAAATCAAAAAAGAAAAAAGGGGGTAAAAAGTAATGAAGATGTCTAAAAGATCTAAAATAGTGATTTACGCATTACTCGTACTTGTGGCAGTTTACTTTCTTGCCCCGTTTGTTTACATGTTATTTTCATCATTTAAGACAGAGGGTGAAGCAATTGCGTACCCACCCAAATTCTTACCGTCAGAATGGCATTTTGAAAACTTTATAAATGCCTGGAAGTCACAGCCTTTTGGAACTTATCTCTGGAATTCTATACTTGTAACAGTTCTGACAACTGTAGGCCAGGTACTTTCCTGTTCCCTTGTTGCTTATGGATTTGCAAGATTTAACTTCAAAGGTAAAAATGTTCTCTTTATGATCCTGCTCTCAACAATGATGATTCCGTGGGATGTTACGATGATCCCTCAGTATATGGAATTTAAATTGTTTGGATGGATCAATACATTAAAACCATTGATCGTACCGGCATGGTTCGGTTCTGCTTATTATGTATTCCTGATGAGACAGTTCCTGATGGGGATTCCGCGAGACTTTGAGGAAGCAGCTCGAATTGATGGTGCGAATCAGTTCCAGATTTACTGGAAGATCTTTATGCCGATCATGAAACCATCACTGATTCTTGTCGGCGTACTGAATATGTTGACTGTATGGAATGACTACCTTGGACCACTCATTTTCTTACAGGACAGAAGCAAATATACACTGGCATTAGGCCTTGCTTCTTTCAAGGGTGTTCACAGTACACAGATCATCCCGATGCTCTGTATTACGATCATTATGATCATTCCACCGATTATCATCTTTATTATCGCACAGAAATATATTGTTGAAGGAACTAGTGGTTCTATTAAATAAGACAGACTTGTGAAGCGGTCAGGCAGACTGGAACTGTCTGACCGTTGTTGTCTGCTATTGGGATTAATATCAGGCAATTTTAATGGTTATGTAAGTTATGAAGCTGAGAGGAGAAAACAATGGCAAGAAAAACAGTAAAAAGATGGGAAGACCATCGGATTACCGGAATTGGCAGAAGAGAAGCAAGAACAGCTTTTTATAAGGATTCTCAAAAAAGAATTTCTTTAAATGGAGAATGGAAATTTAAATATGTTAATGCGCCGGAGCTTTCACCGGAAGGCTTTGAGAGGCCGGAAATCGGTGAAGGATGGGATAAGATCGATGTTCCGTCTGTATGGCAGCTTAGAGGATATGACAAGATGCATTATACAGATGTACTGTATCCTTTCCCGGTAAATCCACCATATGTACCGGATGAAAATCCTACAGGAATTTACAAAAAGACCATTACTTTGGATGAGGAGTGGCTGCAAAAAGATACGATTTTGAAGTTCCATGGAGTGGACAGTGCTTTTGACGTATGGGTGAATGGTGATCATGCAGGATTTGGCAAGGTCAGCAGACTCCCATCAGAATTTAATATTACAGATTTGGTCAAAGCCGGTGACAATGACATCACAGTACGCGTATACAAATGGTCAGATGGAACTTATCTTGAAGACCAGGATATGTGGTGGCTGTCTGGAATCTACAGAGATGTAGAATTGATCAATGAAGAGAGAAATGCTGTCTTAGATCTGCAGGTAGAAGGTACTCTGGATGACAGCTACAGAAATGGTTTGCTTACATCCAGGATCAGGATGAAACAGGCTGGAATTAATCTTAAATGGCAGCTTTCCTATAAGGGAGAAGCAGTTCTTGCTGGTGAGGCAGTCTCTGAAGAGAAAGAAGTATGCGTTAAAGCTGAAATTCCAGAAGTTCATAAATGGACAGCTGAGACACCTGAATTATATGAGTTTACAGTAGTGACTGACACACAGGAAGTGACCGTAAGATGTGGATTCCGCAGAATTGAGATTAAGGATAAAAACTTCTGTGTGAACGGACAGGTAATCCTTTTAAATGGTGTAAATCATCATGATTATAATCCAAAAGAAGGAAGAACCGTAACAAAAGAGCAGATGAAAGCGGATATCCGCCTGATGAAGCAGTACAACATCAATGCGGTTCGCTGTTCTCATTACCCGGCAAATGAATACTTCTATGATCTGTGTGATGAGTATGGCCTTTATGTGATTAATGAAGCAGACCTTGAATGTCATGGATTTGAATGGGTAGAGAACTATACCTGGATTACAGATGATGAGACGTGGAAAGATGCATATGTGGACCGCAGTGTCCGCATGGTTAAGAGAGACCGAAATCATCCGTCCATTATTATGTGGTCAATGGGAAATGAATCTGCATTTGGATGCAATTTCCGTAGTGCCGCTCAGGCAATCCGCGAGCTGGATGATACTCGTCTTATCCATTACGAAGGTGATTTTGAAGCAGAAGTAACCGATGTATATTCTACTATGTACACAAGATTAAAAGGTCTGAAAGAGATTGCAGAATATGAGGTAAAAGGCGATAAACCACATGTGATGTGTGAGTATGGTCATGCAATGGGAAATGGACCTGGTGGACTAAAAGCATATCAGGATATGTATCGCAAATATAAACGACTCCAGGGCGGATTTTTGTGGGAATGGTATGATCACGGAATCCACACTGTGGAAAACGATAAGGAATATTATAAATACGGTGGAAACTATGGAGATTTTCCGACTAACGGAAACTTCTGCATTGATGGAATCCTGATGCCTGACAGAACACCTTCTCCAGGAATGGAAGAATACAAGCAGATCATAGCACCGATAGAAATTACCGCGGTAGAAGGAAGTATGCGAAAGATCCAGATTCAGAATTATTATGATTTCCTGGATCTGAGTACTGTAACACTTCACTGGGAAGTTAAGGCAGAAGAGCTGACTGTCCAGGAGGGGATTGTAGAAGAACTTCCAATTGCTCCACATGAGAGTAAAGTAATTACTTTACCGATAGTTCCATTTGAACTGCAGGCAAATACCGATTATTACCTGAATCTGACTGTGTGTCAGAAAGAAGATACGATCTACGCACCGGCAGGTCATGAGATCAAAAAAGTTCAGATCCCGATGGAAATCAGACGAGATGAATTTGCAGTAAGAGAAACTGCTGACAAACTTAAGGTGACTAAAACACAGGGAGTACTTACTGTAGAAAACAGCCAGGTAACAGTAAAATTCAGTACAGTATTTGGCAGGCTGCTCTCCTTTGGAAAAGGAGGAAAAGAGTATCTGACTGCTGGTCCGAGAATGAATGTATATCGTGCAACAATCGATAACGATATGTATAAAAAAGATGACTGGATGAACAAATACTTTATCCAGAAACCTGTCGAAGAGACTGAATATGTAAATTGTCAGGAAGCAGAAGATAAAGTTACAGTCCAGATCGGAACATTTTTCAGCTGTTTTAACCAGTCATGGGGATTCGAGTGTGATTATACATATGAAATCTATTCCTGTGGCCAGATGAAGATTGAGATTCAGGGAAAAGCAGTCCAGAGAGGCAAGCTTGAACCACCATTCTTACCGCGTATTGGAATTATTATGAAGGGGAACAAAGAGTTCCAGAAGACTATGTGGTATGGTATGGGACCTGGAGAAAGTTATGTAGACAGCAAAGCTGCATCTGTAATGGGAATCTATGAAAATACAGTTGATGGAATGATGACAGATTATGTATTCCCGCAGGAAAACGGACACCGCGAATCTGTAAAATGGTTCTGCATAGGTGACGGAGAAGACGGTATGTTATGCAGGATGGAAGATAAACTGGGACTTAATCTTGCTAACTATACGGATGAGAGCCTGGAAAAAGCACAGCATCCATTTGAAATCGAAAAGGCTGATGAGGTGATCATTCATCTGGATTATCGACATTCTGGACTTGGAAGCAATAGCTGTGGTGAAGAACAGCTGGAAGAAAACAAAGTAAAACTCCAGGATTTTGCAATGGCATTTACACTTCAGACAGCAAAGAGTGGAACAGAAATCAGCGAAGCAAGAAAGCAGTACATTGATTAAGAATAAAGGAGAATCATACATGAGCAGAGAGATGTTTTCAGAAAATCTGAGAAGCAGATTACATGATGATGAATGGCTTATCTGTCAGGACAAGTATGAAGCAAAAGAAAATCTCAAATATGAAAGTCTGTTTGCACTTTCCAATGGCTACCTCGGAATCCGGGGCAGCCATGAGGAGGGCACAAAGATCACTCTTCCATATCTTTATATTAATGGAGTGTTTGATAAATCAGAGACATTCATGAGAGAACTTTCTACACTTCCGAATTGGCTTGGAATCAGGCTTTTTGTTGAAAAAGAACTGATAGGAATTGAAGACTGCGAAATTATGGAATTTTCAAGGGTGCTTGATATGAAAGGCGCTTTCCTTGGAAAAAGAGTTCGCCTGAGGGATTCAAAAGGAAGAGAAACTCTTATTGAAGGTATTCGCTTTGTGAGCAGAAATAATGTGCATCGCATGGGCATTAAGCTTTATGTGACACCGGTCAATTACAGTGGAATCATTGAAGTGGAAAGTATTATCGATGGCAGCATTATCAATTTCTATGATGCACCTCGTTTTAAAGTAAAACATACTTACATGACAGCAAATGAGAAGCTGGATGAAGATGGCGGATATGTAGAAGTTGCAACAAGAGAGAATCATCTGCATGTAGGATGCGGATGCCGTATCGAAGCTTATGCAAATGGAAAACAGATTCTTGGAAACCGTATGACCGGCAGATTTGGTGAACAGAATGTTGAGTTTGGCGATATCCATGTAGAAGAAGGAAAAGAAGTCCAGATTGTAAAATATGTTTCTATGTATACCGAGAGAGAATGTCCGGCTTATGCGCTTCATGCTACAGTAAAAAAAGAAGTAGAAGAATTTGTGGCAGCAGGATTTGATCAGGAACTGAAGCTTCACGAAGATATTTACCGTGAAATGTGGGAAAACGCTGATGTTAAGATCACTGGCGATGATGAGCTCAATCAGGCAGTTCGTTTTAATATCTTTCATCTGATGAGTACCGGAAATGAGCATGATGATCATGTAAATGTCGGTGCCAAGCTTCTGACAGGAGAAGAATATGGCGGACATGCTTTCTGGGATACAGAATTGTTTATGCTTCCGTTCTTTGCATGGGTGTTCCCAAAGACTGCGCAGAATCTGGAAAAATACAGATATCATCTTCTGGATGCGGCACGCGCAAATGCACATAAAAACGGATATAAAGGTGCTCAGTATCCATGGGAATCAGCGGATGATGGCACAGAGCAGTGTCCGGACTGGACAATTGAACCGGATGGAACCTGCTACAGATGTTATGTTGCAGTGTATGAGCATCATGTAACAGCCGCTGTTGCATATGGGATCTATGATTATGTCAAAATTACAGGGGATGTTGATTTCCTTTACAGCAAAGGTGCGGAGATCCTGACAGAGACAGCAAGATTCTGGGCAAGCCGCTGTGAATACAATAAAGAACAGGATCGTTATGAGATTAATCAGGTTACAGGTCCGGATGAGTGGCATGAGCCGGTCAACAATAACCTTTATACAAATTATCTTGCCAGATGGAATCTGAGATATGTTCTTTCTCTGCTGGAATCTATGAAAAAAGAAGAAACAGATGAGTATCATGCACTTGTTGAAAAGACCGGTCTTACAGAGGAAGAAACTGCTCAGTGGAATGTGGTTCAGGAAAAAATCTATCTTCCGCGCAAAGAAGGAAGCAAACTTCTGGAACAGTTTGAAGGTTATTTTGAACTGGACAATGTAACGATTGAAAAATACGACGAAAACGACTGGCCGGTTCGTCCGGAAGCACTCAAAACAAAGAAGGCAAGAGAGACTCAGATCAATAAACAGGCAGATGTTGTTATGCTGCTTCATCTTATGGGAAATGAGTTCGATGAAGAGACGATCAAAGAAAACTATGCTTATTACGAAAAGCGTACACTTCATGGTTCTTCATTAAGTCCAAGTATCTATTCGGTTATGGGACTTAAGGTTGGAGATGACTCAAAAGCATATCGTTATCTTCGCCGTGCAGCTTTTCTTGATCTTCTTAATATGCAGGGAAATACAAGAGAAGGAGTCCATGCAGCCAATACAGGCGGAGTATGGCAGACAATCGTATTTGGATTTGCAGGAGTATCTCAGCGTGAAGATGGTATGCTGAAAGTCTGCCCGAATATGCCAAAAGAGTGGCAGAAACTGTCATTCCGTCTGCATTACAGAGGTGCATGGCTTGAGATCACATCAGATGGAAGCAATCAGGCTGAAGTCAGACGACTTGCAGGAGACCCTGTAGAGGCAGAAGTAAACGGAAGTGTAAAAACAATCTAAGAGATAAAAACTGATAGGAGGATATGTGATGAAGAAATGGCTGGCAATCGGAGGACTTATACTGGTTACGGTCATATGGGGAGGCGGATTTGTAGCAAGTGACATAGCACTGGAAAGTATGAAACCTTTTCAGATTATGATGTTCAGATTCCTGCTTGCTTCTGTATTGATGGGAATGATCAGCTTAGGACAGAAAAACAGAGAAGAGAAGTCCGTTGACCGCATTGGTGCGATCAGAGCGGGGATTTTAATGGGGATAGCACTGTTTGTTGGTTTTTCACTGCAGATCATAGGTCTGCAGTATACAACACCATCAAAAAATGCGTTTCTTACAGCACTTAATGTAGTAATTGTACCTTTTATTGCATTTATTATATTAAAAAAGAAAATTAGAGTAAAAGGGATCATCGGAGCGATACTGTCTGTTGTCGGAGTGGCATTACTTTCATTGAATGGCAATCTCACACTTGGCTTGGGAGATGCGCTCACTCTGATCTGTGCAGTAGGATTTGCATTTCAGATCTTTTTTACAAGCGAATTTGTAAAGAAATATCCGGTCTCTGTATTAAATATGGTTCAGATGATTACAGCCTTTGTTCTGTCTGCAGTTAGTCTTGTGTTTTTTGGAGAGACCGATTTTCAGGTTACAACACAGGGATGGTTAAGCGTTTTATATCTGGGAGTAATAAGTACAACTTTGTGTTATTTGTTACAGACTGCATGCCAGAGATATGTCGATGAGACAAAAGCAGCGATCGTGCTTTCCATGGAGTCTGTATTTGGAACGATATTTTCCATCATTATTCTTCATGAAGTGATCACTCTCCGTATGGTGATCGGGTGTGTGATCATTCTGACTGCAGTTATCATATCCAACCTGTCAGATACAGAAGGAGAAGCTAAGAATGAAAAAATACAATGCGATAATATTTGATTTGGATGGAGTAATATGTCATACTGATAAATATCATTACGAAGCATGGAAAAAGGTTGCAGATGAGCTGGGAATTTATTTTGATGAAGAAATCAATAACAGACTCAGAGGCGTAAGCCGCATGGAAAGTTTTGAAATCATTCTAGAGCGTTATGATGGAACAATGAATGAATCAGAGAAAGAGTTCTGGATAACAAAGAAAAATGATATTTACAAAGAACTTCTGAAAAATATGAATCCTTCAGATCTGTCTGCAGAAGTAAAGGAAACACTTGATGGATTACGTGCAGCAGGACTTAAGCTAGCAATCGGATCCTCCAGTAAAAATGCAAGATTTATCCTTGGGCAGTTGGGATTAGGAGAGTACTTTGATGCTATCTCAGATGGAAATAATATTACAAAATCAAAGCCAGATCCAGAAGTGTTTATAAAAGCAGCAGAATATATTGGTGAGGAACCAGACAAATGTCTGGTGGTTGAAGACGCAAAGGCAGGACTTAAGGCAGCGATAGCTGGAGCAATGGACTGCGCAGCTATTGGTGATGCAGTTTTATGTGGCCTTGGAACCTATAATCTGACAACATTTTCAGAGCTTCTGACGATTACAGCAGAATAGAAGGAAGATAGGAAAAATGAACGAAAAATTTTTGAATGGTCTTCTCGGCAGTGTTTCGGTGTCTGGATATGAAGAACCGGTACAGGATATTGTGGAAGAAGAGATGAAAGACTATGTGGATGAGATTCGCCGAGATGAGATGCAGAATCTGACCTGCATTTTGAATCCGGAGAGTGATGTACGAATCATGCTCTCAGCGCATGCAGATGAAATCGGTCTTATGATATCAAATATCAGAGAAGATGGAAGACTGCAGGTGATCGACAGAGGCGGAATCGTTCCGGCAACCTATCCGGGGCAGCAGGTGCGGATCAAGACCGCGAATGGCGAAGTCTATGGAGTGGTTGAAGCATATCGAAATCTGTTTAAAGAAGAAAATCTCGGAACCAGGCATTTACTGATCGACATTGGAGCCAAAGACAGGGAAGATGCTTTAAAATATGTAAAGCTTGGAGATCCAATCGTTCCAGATACACATATCCGTAAACTGGCGAACGGGAAATTTACTGCCCGTGCTCTTGATGACAGACTTGGTGTATACATCATCATGGAAGCGATTAAAAGAGCAAAAGAACTGGGTTGTAAAGTGGGTGTTTACGGAGCGTCAACGACAGGAGAAGAGACAACGAAAACAGGTGCTTACTGGACAAGTGAACGAATCAATCCGACAATGGCGATTGTGGTAGATGTTACTTATACCAGTGACTGCAGCGGAATGGATCCGGCTGAGATGGGAACAGTTTGTCTGGGTGACGGTCCGGTTCTGTGTAACAGTCCGATCGTTGTAAAAGCTCTGAATGCTAAGATGGAAGAATGTGCAAAAGAAGCCGGAATTCCGGTCCAGCGGGAAGCTGCAAGCAGACTCAGTTACACAGATGGAGACAAGATCCATTTTTCCAATCAGGGAGTACCGATAGTACTGGTATCCATCCCTCTGCGCTATATGCATATGCCGGCGGAAGTGGCAGATGAAAAAGATGTGGAAGGTTGTATAGAATTAATTGCACAGTTCCTTGTAAAATATGAAAACTAATCTGAGCATTAGACAAATCATCATAGGTTGTCTATATTTTTGACAAAACAGGAGCTTCTTGTATAATTCAAATATAGGGAATTCCGAGAAAGAAGGTTGAGAAAAAAATACCTCAGAGTAAAATAA
>OOCB01004575.1_pt1 | contig 11462 bp, 10 predicted proteins | sample 1671351 | NCBI WGS metagenome assembly OOCB01 (sample SAMN06348148, study PRJEB24527) | human gut metagenome | biome: human gut; feature: ankylosing spondylitis patient; material: feces | host: Homo sapiens | place: China | collected 2015-10
TGCTCCTTGGCCTCGATGGCCTGGTGCAGGCCCTCGGAGTACCGGCGGCCGAACATCAGGCGGCCGGTGAACTCATCCACAATGATGATCTCGCCGTCCTTCACCACATAGTCCACGTCCCGCTTCATGGTGCCGTGGGCCTTGATGGCCTGGTTGATGTGGTGGGCGATGGTGCTGTTCTCCGGGTCGGAGAGGTTATCCAGGTGGAAGAACTCCTCGGCCTTGGCGATGCCCCGGGCCGTCAGGGTGGCGGTGCGGGCCTTTTCGTCCACGATGTAGTCCGCGTCCAGGGTCTCGTCCTCGGCCTCCTTGTCGTCGGTCTCCGTCACCACATATTTTTTCAGGCGGCAGGCAAAGGACTCGGCCATGTCATACAGCTGGGTGGATTTCTCCCCCATGCCGGAGATGATCAGGGGGGTCCGGGCCTCATCGATCAGGATGGAGTCCACCTCGTCCACGATGGCGAAGCTGTGGCCCCGCTGGACCTGCTCGTTCTTATAGATGGCCATGTTGTCCCGCAGGTAATCAAAGCCCATCTCATTGTTGGTGCCGTAGGTGATGTCGGCGGCGTAGGCAGCCTGGCGTTCCTCCTTGGTCAGGTCGTGGATAATGAGGCCCACGGTCAGGCCCATGAAGCGGTGGACCTTGCCCATCCACTCGCTGTCGCGTTTGGCCAGATAGTCGTTGACGGTGACGATATGAACGCCATTGCCGGAGAGGGCGTTGAGGTAGGCAGGCAGAGTGGCCACCAGGGTCTTGCCCTCACCGGTTTTCATCTCGGCGATGCGGCCCTGATGCAGGACGATGCCGCCGATGAGCTGCACCCGATAGGGGCGCAGGCCCAGCACCCGGTCCGCCGCCTCCCGCACGGCGGCAAAGGCCTCCGGCAGAATGTCGTCCAGGGTCTCGCCCTGCTGCAGGCGCTGCTTGAACTCCGGGGTCTTGGCCTGAAGCTGTTCGTCGGTGAGTCCGCGGTATTCCTCCTCCAGGGCCTCGATCTTGTCGGCGATGGGGTAGATGGATTTCAGCTCCCGCTGGCTGTAGGTGCCGAAGATTTTCTGGATCAGTCCCATAGTTTTTGATTCCTTTCTGCTATACGAGGGTGCAGAGCACCAGAATATACAAATACCTATATAGTATACCACACCCGTCCCGGCTATGCAAATGAAAAACATGTGAACAAACCCGGGACAGGCCCGGGACAAGCCGGGACAAGCGGCGCAAAAAGGACGGGCCCCGGGGTCCGTCCTTTTTGCTTACTATATTACTGCAAAAACAGGGAGGCCGGGCGATTCACCACCAGCATGTTGTAATACCGCAGCAGGTGATAGTCGTCCTTGTCCAGCTTGATGCTGGTGAGCAGGCGGTCGTTTTCCTCCAGCGGCTCCTTGGAGATCAGGGTCTTCAGGGCGATGGGGGCGAAGAACGGCGTGCTGCCGATGCCGGACAGCAGGCCCACGGCGGGAGTGCGGTTGTGCATGGGGTTGAGCATGCAGATATACATCTTCTCCGCCTCGTTGATCTGGTTGGTGAGCACCATGTGGGTGATGGTGTCATAGGGCTTCATCTCGCCGGTGAACAGGTGCTGGCAGCGGTCCGGCTCCCGGAAATTGTCCACCCCCACATACATCATCACGTCGATGCCCTCGCCGGAGGCGGAGGGGGAGAAACACAGCAGCGACCGCACCAGCTGCCGCACCCGGCCGTCGTAATAGTACATATACGCCCGGGGCTGGTTGAAATAGAAGTTCTTGGGCAGAACGGACTGGGCATGGAACACCGGGGGCTGATAGTCGATAAAGCATTTCAGGTCGATGTCCAGGGCCCGGGCCACATCGTACAGAGTCTCCACGTCGATGGTGATGGTGCCGTTTTCATACTTGGACACCGTGGCCTTGCTTTTGTTGATCATGGCCGAAAACTGCTCGATGGTATAGCCCCGGCTTTTGCGGTATTTTTTGATTCGCTGACCAACATGGTAGGAAAAGGAACCCATGCCGTCCACCTCCTTGCGTTTCTGCCTGAATTGTACCAAACATTTGGTAGGAAGTCAACGAAAAGTTTCTGAATGAGAAACATTTTTTCGGTTCCATATCGCAATCATAGGGTGGACAGGTCCAGACAGCGGCCCCCCAGCAGGGCGGCCTCCTCCGGGTCGTGGGTGACGCACAGCAGGGACGCCCCCGGCGTATGGCGGCGGATATAGGCCACGGTGTCCCGGCGGCACTGATCGTCCAGGCCCTTGAAGGCCTCGTCCAGCAGCAGAAGCCGCGGCCCGGCGCACACGGCCCGGGCGATGGCCACCCGGCGGCGCATGCCGCCGGACAGCTGCGACACCGGCCGCCGGGCGCTTCCGGCCAGGCCCAGCTCCTCCAGATGCCGGAGGATCTCCGCCTCCGGCAGGGTTCGGCCTGTTGCCAGACGGACATTGGCCACGGCGGAAAAGACGCCGCACAGCCGGTCCTCCTGGAACACATAGCCGAGCCTTTCCGGAACGCCGGTGACGGAGCCGCTTTCCGGCCGCTCCAGCCCGGCCACGCACCGCAGCAGGGTGGTTTTGCCCAGGCCCGAGGGGCCCATCAGGCACACCGTCTCCCCTTGCCGCACCGTCAGGCTCACGTCCCGCAGCACCGGGCCGCGGCCGTAATCCTTGGATACATGCGCAATTACCAGGTCCATTACCGTCCCTCCCACGCGGCGAAGCACCGCCGCAGCAGCCACAGCACCAGCTTTTCAAAGCCCACGCTGCATACCACGATCACCACCGTCCAGGCCAGCAGGTCCGTCATCTGGAAATACACCTTGGCCTCGTACAGCCGCTCGCCGATGGAGCCGCCCACCACGCCGATGACCTCGGCGGCCACGCCGGACTTCCACGACATACCCAATGCCACGCTGCACCCGGACAGCAGGAAGGGCTTCACCTGGGGCGCGTAGATATACCCCAGCCGCCGGGAGAAGGGCACCCGATAGACCCGGGCCATCTCCAGCAGGGCCCCGTCGGCGCTTTTGATGCCCTGGAGGGTGTTGGAATAGATCACCGGGAACACCATGAGAAACGAGATGAACACCGCCAGCTGCCGGGTGCTCATCCAGATCAGGCAGATGATGATAAACGACGCCACCGGCACGGACTTGATGGCCGTGACATAGGGCCACAGCAAAAGCTCCAGCACCCGCAGCCGCCCCGCCGCCACCGCCAGCAGCACCCCCAGCACCAGGCCCAGGGCAAAGCCCCCGCTGATGCGCAGCAGGCTGAAGGCCACGGTGGCGAAGAAGCCCGGCTCCCGCCATACCGACCACAGGCGGCAGGCCACCTGCCACGGCGACGGCAGCAGCAGGTCCAGTCCCACCGCCATGGCCGCCCCCTGCCACACCAGCAGGGCCAGGGCCACCGCTATGCACTTTTGAAGGGCAGGTCTCTGCATGGCGTCCTCCCAATAGGAATTAAATTCAGTTCCCCATCCAGTAGAAGTCGTCACCGGGGAGCTTGCCGCCCACGGACTCGGGATTCTGGTCAAACAGCACCTGCAGATAGCCGGAGGCGGCGGTTTTCATCTCGTCTCCCAGCAGGCAGACGATGTTGCAGGCGGGGATGGCCTTTTCGGCCACGGCGGCCTTGACGATGCCGTATTTTTCCACCAGCACGGCGGCCTCGGCAGGCTGGTCATTGACAAAGGCGGCGGAGGCGGCGTACTCCTTCATAAACTGGTCCACCGCCTGGGGATGCTGGTCCAGAAACTCGCTGCGCACCAGCAGCACGGCGGTGATGAGCTGGCTGTCGCCGCCCAGGGCGTTCCACTGCTCCGTCAGGTCCAGGGCCACCCGCAGGCCCTCCACCTGGCCCATGGCCACCACCACAAAGGGCTGGGGCAGCATGGCCACGGCGCTGTCCTGGGCCGCCATCTGGGCCACGATCTCCGTGGGCTCGCTTTTCCACTCCACGTTCACGTCCTTGCCCAGCTCCAGGCCGTTCCGGGCCAGCAGATAGGTCAGAGCATACTCGGGAGTCGCGCCCTTGCCGGTGGCATAGATGGTCTTTCCGGCCAGGCTCTGGATATCGGTGACGGTCTCGCCGCCCTTTTCCACCATATACAGCACGCCCAGGGTGCTGACGGCCAGCATCTTCACGCCGCCCTGGGTCTTGTTATACAGCACGGAGCCCAGGTTGGCGGGCACCGCCAGAATGTCCAGCTCCCCCTGCAGCAGCAGCGGCGTCAGCTCGTTGGCGCTGGCGGCCATCTGAAAGTCAATGGCGTTGGCGGTTTTCTGGTTTTCGGCGTCGTCCAGCAGCTTCACCAGGCCCATGGACGTGGGACCTTTCAGGCCGCCTACCCGGATGGTGACGGCCTCCTCCTGGGGCCGGTCGGGGGTCTGGGGCTGCCTGGCGCAGCCGGTCAGCACCGCAGCGGTCATCAACACCGCCAGCAGCAGGGATACAAATCTTTTCATTGGTTTTCTCCTTCCCGTGAAATGACGTTGGAATACTGTGTCTTGGCGCTGACGCCGGGCAGCCGCCCGATCTTGCCGGACAGCGCGGCGATCTTGTCCTGGGGCGCGTCCAGCACCACCGAGATGATGTTCACGCCCCGTTCCCGGTACGGCAGGCCCATGCGCCCGATGATATAGCCGCCGTATTCGTGCAGCAGCGCGTTCAGCGCCGCCGCCGAAGATTCCTGCTCCACGATGATGCCGATCAATGCCACTCTTGTTTCCATATGCCGTCACCTCCTCCGAAACAAAAAGAGCCGCGCCCTGCGGCACGGCCCCAGCACCCGGGAAGCGTTCCCCCCGGGCGGTGTCATCTGTGGCGTAGCTTCCGTCGCAATCGTAATTTTGACGTCAGGAACTTACCTCTATTTTATGATGGCCGCCGTCGGTTGTCAAGGCCGGTTTTTCTTGCCAAATGCAAATACATATTGTATAATAATGTCGACAAATTACAGTTTGGAGTGATTTCATGGAGAAAATTCGGAAACCCCGGGTACTTTTGACGGGCTTTACCCCCTTCGGCGGGGAAACCGTGAATCCGGCCCTGGAGGCCGTGAAGCGGGTGCGATGCCCGGAGGCGGAGCTGCGCATTCTGGAGGTGCCCACGGTGTTCGGCGATTCCGCCCGGCTGGTGACGGCGGAAATGGACGCATTCCGGCCGAATGTGGTGCTGTGCGTGGGCCAGGCGGCGGGCCGCAGTGCCGTGACCCCGGAGCGGGTGGCCATCAATGTGGACGACGCCCGGATCCCGGACAACGCCGGGCAGCAGCCGGTAGATGCACCCATCGTCCCTGGCGGACCGGCAGCGTATTTCGCCACGGTGCCGGTGAAGGACATGGTCCGGGCCATCCGGGAGGCCGGGGTGCCGTCGGAGCTGTCCAACAGCGCGGGGACCTATGTGTGCAACCACCTGCTGTACTGCGTACTGCACCATGCAGGTCCGGGAGTCCGGGCGGGGTTCATTCACGTTCCCTGCATTCCGGAGCAGACGGCGGGCACGGACCGGCCGTCCCTGCCCCTGGCGCAGCTGGTGACGGCCCTGGAGGCGGCGGTTTCGGCCTGCTGTAAAGGATAACCGGTTTTCCCCAGTGAAGCATGAGACTCCGCCGGGGAAAATGCTGCTCCACGGATAAATAAACAGTTAGGGTGCTCTATTTTCGGCAAATTTAGGCACAACACCGCATTGACAAACAAATTGGGGCCGTTTTATAATGGAATCATCCGAAAGGAGTTGAATCCTATGAACGAGATCTACGTCATCGGCCACCACAACCCCGATACCGATTCCATCGTGTCCGCCATGGCCTATGCGGCCCTGCGCAACGCCCTGGGCGACCGGAACTATGTGGCCGCCCATATGGACCACATCAGCGACCAGACCCAGCGGATGCTGGACCGCTTCGGCTTCCAGTCGCCCCGGACGGTGCAGAACGTCCGCACCCAGGTGGAGGACCTGGACTATGATACGCCCCCGGCCCTGAACGCCACGGTCACCATGGACCGGGCCTGGCACATCATGCGGGAACAGAAGATCTCCGCCATCCCCGTCATCAACGAGGACGGCACCCTGTACGGCACTCTGTCCGCCGGCGACATCGCCACCTACAGCATGACCACCATCGCCAACCCCCGGGTGGAGGCGGTGCCCCTGTTCAACCTGCTCAGCGTCATCGAGGGTCGCCTGCTCAACGACAGCGGCGACCTGATCGACACCGTGTCCGGCAACGTGGTCATCGCCCTGCCCCAGAGCTGCGAGAACCTGCTGTTCGGCGACCCGGACAACATCGTCATCTGCGGCGACCAGCCGGATATGATCCGCCGGGCCCTGGACATCGGCGTCAGCTGCCTGATCCTGTGCCAGACGGAGGTGGACCCGGACCTGCTGGAAAACGCCGGGCGCACCTGCATCATCACCACCCCCTATGAGGCCAGCCGGGTGGCCCGGCTGATCTATCAGGCCAGTCCCATCTCCCGGCCCTGCCACAATGAAAAGATTGTGTGCTTCCACCTGTCGGACTATATCGACGACGTCCGCGAGGTGGTGCTGAAAAGCCGCTACCGCTGCTACCCGGTGCTGGACGAGAACGAAAAAGTCGTGGGCACCCTGTCCCGGTATCACCTGCTGCGTCCCCGGCGCAAGCGCGTGGTGCTGGTGGACCACAACGAGCGGGCCCAGGCCGTTCCCGGCCTGGATCAGGCGGAGATTCTGGAGATCATCGACCACCACCGCCTGGCGGATATCCAGACCAGCCAGCCCATCCGGGTGCGCAACGAGCCCGTGGGCAGCACCGCCACCATCATCGCCGGTATGTATCAGGAACACGGCGTCATGCCCTCGGCCAATATGGCGGGGCTGCTGGCGGCGGCCATTCTGGCCGACACCGTTATGTTCAAGTCCCCCACCTGCACCAAGCGGGATATCGCCATGGCCGAGCGCATGGCCCGCATCGGCGGCGTCAACATAAAGGAGCTGGGCCGCCAGCTGTTCTCCACCGCCGGAGGCAAATCCGTGGAGGAGCTGGTGAGCAGCGACTTCAAGGAGTTTCACATCGGCGAGCAGAACCTGGGCGTGGGCCAGGTCACCTGCCTGGACTCCATGGAGATGCTGGAGCGCAAGGAGGAGTTCCTGGCGGTGATGCGCCGCCTCCAGGAGGAGCACCACTACAATATGGTGATCCTGATGCTCACCGACGTGCTGCTGGAGGGCACGCAGCTGCTGTATGTGGGCAGCGACGAGGCCATCCGCAACGCCTTCTCCGCCGAGCCCAAGGACAACGCCCTGTTTCTCCCCGGGGTCATGAGCCGGAAAAAGCAGGTCATTCCCATGCTGTCCGCTTTGTGGGGCTAAACAACATCCCAAAAGGGCGAAGCACTTTTGGGATAAAAGGCTTGCAAGTCATTTTGATACACTGACGCACCCCCGGCGGATTCCCGCCGGGGGTGCGCTTGCTTATTCAGAACTCAGAAACAGAACTGGAACGCGCAGAAGCCGGCGTACAGCACCAGCAGCACGATGCCCTGCCAGCGGGACAGCCTGCCCCTGGCCAGGGCGGGCACCGTCAGCAGCAGCATTACCAGCATCATCAGGGGGATATCCACCACCAGGGAGGCGTTGTACCCGGCGATGGTCTTTTCCTGAGGCACCTGGAAGGGGGACAGGGTGGTGGACAGGCCGCTGACCAGCACCAGGTTAAACAGGTTCGCCCCCACGATGTTGCCCAGGGACAGGGCGCTGTGACCCTTTACCAGGGAGGTGATGGCGGTGACCAGCTCCGGCAGGGAGGTGCCCAGGGCCACGAAGGTCAGGGCAATGACGGACTCCGGCACGCCCAGCCCCTGGGCGATGAGAGTGCCGTTGTTCACCAGCAGGTTGGCCCCCACGGCGATGAAGGCCGCGCCGATGACCAGCAGCAGGATGTCCTTGCCCATGGAGGGGGTGCCGTCAATGGCCTCGTCCGCGCCGCCGGCCTGCACGGTGTCCCGGAAGCTCTGGCGCACGGTGAGGACCATGTACACCACGAACATCACCAGCAGCACAATGCCCGCCAGCCGGGTGAAGGCCCCGTTGGTATAGGCGATGGCGGCATAGAACACGGCGGCGATGAAGAAGAAGATCACCGGGGTCCGCAGGCTCCTGCGGTCCGCCTCCGAGGGGCGGATGGCGATGGTCAGGGCCGCGATCAGGGCGGTGTTGCAGATCACCGAGCCGATGGCGTTGCCATAGGCGATCTCGCCGTGGCCGCTGACGGCGGAGGTGGCGGACACCATCACCTCCGGCAGGGTGGTGCCGATGGAGACCACCGTGGCGCCGATGAGAATTTCCGGCACATGGAACCGGTGGGCCAGCCCCGTGGCCCCGTCCACGAACCAGTCGCCGCCCTTGATCAGCAGCACCAGACCCACGATGAACAGAAGAATGGGTACGAGCATTGTGTTGTTCCTCCTTAGTTTTTACAGCATACTGCTGATAAAGATTTCCAGTCCGATGAAGATCAGGATGGCCCCGCCCAGGATCTGGGCCCGGCCGGCAAGGCGCATGCCGAATTTCCGCCCCAGCACCAGGCCCCCCAGACAGATGCACAGCGTCACCGCCGCAATGATCAGGGAACAGACCAGGGCCATGAGCCGGTCATACTCGGCAATGGTGAAGCCCACGGACAGGGCGTCGATGGACGTGGCCACCCCCTGCACCAGCAGGGCGCCCAGGCCCAGTCTGGGGGCGGCGTCATCGTCTCCGCCGCCACGGATGCCCTCGATGAGCATTTTCCCGCCGATGAAGCCCAGCAGGGCCAGGGCGATCCAGGGGATCAGCTTTTCAAAGGCCCGGAAATACTGCACGATGGTGTGGACGCAGACCCACCCCGTCATGGGCATCAGGGCCTGGAAGGCGGCAAACACCCCGGCAATGCCCAGCATCCGCCGCCGGGACATGTGGGGCTCGTTGAGGCCGTTGGCCAGGGACACGGAAAACGCGTCCATAGCCAGCCCCACCCCCAGCAGCACGCTGTTGAAAAAGAACAGGATATTCCACTGCATGTTCGTTTCTCCTTTTTTCGTGAAAATTCCATGAAAAAACCCGGACATGGCCGGGGGCCATGTCTGGGCTCGAAGGCGAACAGACAGACGAGTCCCATGCATCCCGCGGCAGTGATACATGAGTCTCGCAAATTAAAGCAAGCCAGGCCGCCAGGCGGCCAGTATGTTGACGTGCTGCGGACAAAGGGTCCGCTTGCTACTCCCTCACAGAGTTTTCAGTTTGTTCATGATACCACAGCCCGCCCCCTCCGTCAACGTTTTTTTCGGAAGATTCTGTTGCCCCGGCGGACAAAATCGTATATAATGGGGGACAATACAGGAAAAATCACCGGGAGGAAGCATCATGCAGCGCATCAGCAAGGAAAACTATTATCTGAACATCGCCCAGACGGTGCTGGAACGGGCCACCTGTCTGCGCCGGGTGTACGGGGCCATCATCGTGAAAAACGACGAGATCATCTCCACCGGCTACAACGGCGCGCCCCGGGGGCGGCGCAACTGCGTGGATCTGAACTACTGCACCCGCGAGGCGCTGAACATCCCCTCCGGGGAGCGGTACGAGCTGTGCCGCTCCGTCCACGCCGAGGCCAACGCCATCATCTCCGCCGCCCGCAGCGAGGCCCTGGGCGCCACCCTCTACATGGCCTGCGTGGAGCCGGACACCGGGACGCTGATTCCCGGCTCCACCTCCTGCTCCATGTGCCGCCGCCTCATCATCAACGCCGGCATCGCCCGGGTGGTCATCCGGGACACCCGCACGGAGTACCGGGTGGTAGATGTGGCCGACTGGGTGCGGGAGGACGACTCCCTGCCCCGATCCCTTTGAGGCCCAGGGCCGCAGAAATTGATTCCGAACAGGAATGTTCTTGACAGAAGGCCGCCGCAGACTTAAAATAGATAAGGTGTAATATTTTGAAGAACGAGGGGTAAGCTCTTCAAATTTTGTGCGCTCTGCCCAAGAGTGAGCGGGAGCGCGTGCATCCGTTTCATGAAAAAGAACTTTGAAAATCCAAGATATGGAGGTGTGTTGAACCCTTGATGCAGACTGTCATCGCCTGTGTGATCACGGCCGTGGTCGCACTCATCATAGGCATTCCCATCGGCATTCAAATCCGCAAACGCACCGCGGAAAAAGAGATCAACAGTGCGGAGGAGGAGGCCAAGCGCATCATCAACGAGTCCATTAAGAGCGCCGAGAGTAAGAAGCGGGAGGCGCTGGTGGAGGCCAAGGAGGAGATTCTCCAGGCCCGCAACGAGTATGAGCGCGAGGTGAAGGAGCGCCGGGCCGATCTACAGAAGCAGGAGCGGCGGCTCCAGCAGAAGGAAGAGAACCTGGACCGCAAGACCGAGAACATCGAGAAGAAGGAGGACACCCTGCAGCGCAAGCTGGCCGAGCTGGACGAGGCCCGGGACGAGGTGGCCACCGTCAAGAAGACCCAGATGGAGGTGCTGGAGCGCATCTCCGGCTTCACCGCCGAGGAGGCCAAGAACTACCTCATCAACCAGCTTGCCGAGGAGGTCACCCATGAGTCGGCCATGAAGGTGCGGGAGATCGAGGCCCAGTTCAAGGAGGAGGCCGACACCCGCGCCAAGGAGATCCTGTCCCTGGCCATTCAGCGCTGCGCCGCCGACCATGTGGCCGAAGCCACCGTCTCTGTGGTTCCCCTGCCCAATGACGAGATGAAGGGCCGCATCATCGGCCGCGAGGGCCGCAACATCCGCACGCTGGAGACCATGACCGGCGTGGATCTGATCATCGACGACACGCCGGAGGCCATCACCGTCTCCTGCTTCGACCCGGTGCGCCGGGAGATCGCCCGCATCGCCCTGGAGAAGCTCATCCAGGACGGCCGCATCCATCCCACCCGCATCGAGGAGATGGTGGAGAAGGCCAAGCGGGAGGTGGACGCCACCATCAAGGCCGAGGGCGAGCGCGCCGTGTTCGAGACCAATGTCCACGGCCTGCACCCCGAGCTCATCAAGCTACTGGGCCGCATGCGCTACCGCACCAGCTACGGCCAGAACGTGCTCAACCACTCCATCGAGGTGTCCCACCTGGCGGGGCTGATCGCCGCTGAGATCGGCGCCGACGTGACCCAGGCCAAGCGGGCCGGCCTGCTCCACGACCTGGGCAAGTCCATCGACCACGAGGTGGAGGGCTCCCACGTGCAGATCGGTGTGGAGCTGGCCCGGAAGTACCGGGAGAACGAGGACATCGTGCATGCCATTGAGGCGCACCACAACGACGTGGAGCCCCGCACCATCGTGGCCTGCATCGTCCAGGCAGCCGACGCCATCTCCGCCGCCCGCCCCGGCGCCCGCCGCGAGAACCTGGAGAACTATATCAAGCGTCTGGAGAAGCTGGAGGAGGTCACCTCCTCCTTCCCCGGCGTGGAGAAGTCCTTCGCCATTCAGGCCGGCCGCGAGGTGCGCAT
>OOCB01004598.1_pt1 | contig 11375 bp, 14 predicted proteins | sample 1671351 | NCBI WGS metagenome assembly OOCB01 (sample SAMN06348148, study PRJEB24527) | human gut metagenome | biome: human gut; feature: ankylosing spondylitis patient; material: feces | host: Homo sapiens | place: China | collected 2015-10
CTTCTAATTGCCTCTGCCTGGTGGGATTTTCCATTACTGTGCGCCTCCATTCATCAGCCTGTGCTCTTCCCCAATTTCCTCATAGAGATGATAAAAGCTCCAGCCTGCATTCTGCTCTGTAACAATGGCTTTTAAATTGATCTTCGGCACCTTTGCCTTTCTCAGGTTTAAAAGAAGGGACCATTCTCGATAGGAACCCAAAAAATCAAAATAATTACATTGTGAAAGAAGGAAACGGAGCGGCAATGTATACATTCACCCCTCGAGCCGGAGAAAGAGTTTTAAGGACCACACAGAGTGAAATAAGAGCCCCTGGCGGCGTTGTAATAGGTGACAAAGGGAAGAAAGTTAAAGATATTATCATGAATAATGAGAAGAGAAAGAAATACCTGAGGAGAGCAACACTCCTCAGCCTTGTACCTGGGAGGTAAGTGAATTGGGTGGTAGAGGTAGCAAAAGTGGAATATCTGCGAAAAGTAGTGGATCTGGCTACACTGGATTAGACGTAACAACGAAAGACGGCGAAACAACCCGGTACTACTTCACAAGCAACGCCGGAGAAAACTATTATCAGCGTGGCATCGGCGGAAATCCAGAACCTACACCATTAAATATGAGTGTAAAGGAATTTCGGGACAGAGTAGAGAAGAGCGGAGCATCAGTGCGCGAATTATCATCTTCCGAGAGACGATCTGACGAAAATGATTACAAGAGAGAGCGCGAGGCTACGCAAAAATTTCTTGATATGGCTGACCGGCAAGATAAAACCATGAAACGCGTAACCAGGATGGAAAGAGTGGGGAATAGAGCCAACAGGAGGAGATAATGGGGGGAGAGATTGACATGTACGATAAAACAATTACAGTGTTCAACTATTACGAAAGCCCCATATCTGGCGAAGCCGTATGGTATCCGCATGTGTTACACGGTGTGGACTTGAACACAGACCGCGGAGCGATCATGAAGAAGTACGGAGCCGACAGCACGGATAACGCGATTCTTCACATCGCCTATTATCAGCACGCCACAGACCCGGAAGATGATCGTATCTTAATTACAGACTCTTCCGGCATGATTCCGTGGGTGCCGCCGAAAAAGTGGAAGGGGCAGACGAATGACACTCTTGCAGAGAGTATTACGTTCGGATCAGATAGCTTTTTCTGGCAGGGCGAATGGGATGGCGGCGTGGTGAACGATACGGACTATCGCGAAGGATTTTATCAGTACATGAACAGTTCCCACGATTTCGTTTTCAAGATCACGAGCGTGGGCGGTCCTTATACAGTGATTCCACACTTTGAGATTCTCGGAAAGTAGGCGGATTATGGCGAGCAAAATACACCACTTCAAAGGGTTCTCTGTCGTTGATGGAGATGTGAAAGTCAAGATTGATATGAGTCGTTTTGAAGAGCAGTATCGGAAAGCCCAGTATCAGCTTGACGGCGCTGTCATGAACAGCATGGTGCCGTTTATGCCAATGGAGAACGGAACCTTCGTAAACGTCACCAGAGCGGCGAGTGCGGCGGTGCAGGGATCAGGGCGAGTGTTTGCTGCTTATAGTCCGCAAGGACGTTTCCTCTATGAGGGCAAGGGCATGGTGGATGAGAAAACCGGATCACCGTGGGCGCGTAAAGACGCAAAAAAGGTACTTGTCAGCCAGTATTCCGGCAAGACTCGCGCAAAGGAAACGCTCACATATACCAAGACAAAACATCCGGCGGCGCAGGCTCATTGGTTTGACGCTGCGAAAGAGAAGGATGGAGAAACATGGATTCGTGAAGTAAAGAAAACGGCGGGAGGTGGACAGCGTGGCTAATGCTCAGCCGATCGGAAAGGATGCGGCAGGATATGAGATTCTCACAGCCGCCATGAAAGCACTATTGAATCAGTACCCAGGTTTGGATCCTGGGGAAGTGATCCGATTTGAGGAACTCGGAGAAGACAGCGGAATCGCGTTCTCAGCAGACAACGGCGCACTCGTATATAGCGAGAAAGAGGACATTTGCGGTGGGATCCACCAGATCTGCCAGTTCCCTTTTTATGTCGTGTATCGCACTGCATCGCAGAAAGAACGATATAAGCTGAATATACAGGCATTCCTTGACAATCTTGGAAAATGGATATGCAGAGAGCCGATCACAATAAACGGCGCGGTGACGCATCTGGAAACATTTCCGGAGCTTGCATCCGGGCGAGTGATAAAACGTATCACCCGTGACAATTCATACGGCACAGAGCCGCAGGAGAACGGTGTACAGGACTGGATTTTACCGATATCTGTCAGGTACACGAATGATTTTGAACTGTAAACCGACAGTACATTTTGAGTGCTGCCGCTAACCTATACCGCCTAAAAAGTTATAGGCAGAAAGGGCATTTTACTATGATTGAAAGAAAATATCTTGCGCATTATTTAGATGCATCTTTTAACGGAACATCAGCAACTTACGTCCGCATCGGTAAGGATCTGGAGGAGTACAACGAGGAACTGAACCCGGATGTGGAAGTCCAGAAAAACATTCTCGGTGAGCAGACCGTGAAACATTCCGGCTATGAGGTACAGGCTGACGCTGATCCGTTCTACTACGAGGACTATGACGATGCCCTCTCTAACAAACTCATGGAAATCGCCAACACAAGAGCAACTGGAGACAAGTGCAAAACCACAATGGTTGACGTGCTTCTCAAGCCTGGAGAGACTGACGCAGCGGCTCCCACCGTTGTTTGGGCTTACCGTGAGGATGTCTATGTTATCCCCAACAGTGTCGGAGGCGATACCTCTGGCGTACAGATCCCATTCACGATTTACAAGGCCGGAAACCGCGTAAAAGGCACATGGGACGTTTCCAAGAAATCATTTACAGCATCCTTAAGCGAATAACTGAATAACGGAGGTATGAGGCATGGCAAGACAGATCACGATTGACGATCGGGAATATATCGAGATCGTTGACAAGAACGGTACCAAGACCGGCGGGTTTATGTGGAACCCTTCCGACTTTGACATCATCAAGCGTGCGGAGACCGTACAGAAAAAGTTCGGAGATCTGGATATCCCGGGGGCTGATGATCCGGAGGCACTGGACAAGATGACAGCCCCGGTAAAAGAACTCTTTGACGAACTTCTGAACTCCAAAGGGGCGTCTGAGGAACTTTTCAAGTATTCAAATCCGTGGAGTCCGTGCGCAGACGGTCGTTTCTTCTGTGAGTACGTTCTCGATCAGCTGATCCATTTCATCGAGAATGAAATGAATGTCCGCATCAAAAAGAGTATTTCCCGTGTCAGAAATTATGTCGGGAAATACAGAAAATGAACGGGTATACACTACCCACTTCTGTAGAAATCAATGGGACGGAATATGCAATCAATGCAGACTTCCGTTCCATTATTGGAATTTTGGAGGCTTGCGAGGATCCGAATTGGACGGATGGTGAGAAGCAGGAAATCATGCTTGAAATCCTGTATAAGGACTTCGACAAGATCCCAAGAGAGTCGCGAGAGGAAGCCTGCAAGAAAGCTGTGGAATTCATCGATTGCGGCACGGAAGGGAAGAAGAACAGCCCCAGACTGATCAACTGGAATCAGGACGGCAGGATCATCGTTCCAGCCGTGAACAAAGTAGCCGGGACCGAAGTCCGCGCCGCGTCATTTTTGCACTGGTGGACGTTCCTCAGCTATTTTATGGAGATCGGTGACGGGTTGTTTTCTCAAGTGCTGGCGATCCGGCAGAAGAAAGCCAAACACAAGAAACTGGAGAAGTGGGAACGGGAATTTGAGCGAGAGAATGCCGAAATTGTAGGCATCAAAAAGATTTTGACGGATGAACAGAAAAAAGAGATGGAAGCACTCGAAAAATGGCTGTAAGGGGATGATTTAATGGGACAGGCTGACGGAACCATAGTAATTGATACAACGATCACAGATGAGGGATTTGTAGCCGGAACGAAAGAAATGGAAGCCGCCGCGCGCCGCATGGCGGAGTCTGTCTCTGGAATCGGAGACAAGGCGAAAGTAGCATTGCAGAAGCAAGCAAACGCATTCGCTAAGCTCAACAGCCAGTACGCAGAACAGACACGAAAGGTAGAAACCCTCAAGGAAAAGGTGGATGCTCTTAGGGAAGAAAAGATTCCTACACAGGAATACACTGACCTCAACAAAGAAATTGATTCCGTAAACAAAAAGCTTGATGCAGCGATCGAACGTGAAATTAAATTCATGGAGACCGGAGGAAAGCAGAATAGCCGGACCTTTAAAGGAATGGAATACGAAATTGATGTCTTACGAGGGAAGCTTGAGAAAGCCCAGAAAGCGAAGGAAGCGTTGGAATCCTCTGGCGGAGCATATATGTCTGGAGCTGACACAGAGTCAGGGCAGAAAGCTGTAGCGCAGTACGTCGCAGCTCAGGAAGATTTAAGAAATGCAAACGATCGCTTACGAACCTCCTTTGAAGGAATCAAAGCAAGTGTAAACGGATACAATGAAGCATTGAAGGCAGCAGAGGCGAAAGCCAGAGCAAAAGAAGCAAGGGAAGCAGCGAAAGCGGCGGCAGAAGCGGAGAAAGCCAGGGCTGCGGAAGAAGCGGCGCAGGCAGAAGCGGCAGAGCAGGCGCGTTTACAAGACATAGCGGATACAGCAAAAGTAGCTTCTTTCTACATTATAGGACTGCAAAGTGAACTCCAGGGTTTGCAGGCTCGACAGAATGATTTAAAAAGTGCTGGATTGGGATTTGGGTATAAGGAGTTTGATCAAAATGCTGCAAAAATTGCAATAATAAATCGAGCTTTATCGGAATACGAGAAAGAGCTAACAAAGACAGATGAGGCTCAGGAAAAGGTCCAGAAGTCCAGCAAGGGAATGGGAGGATCTGTTGGAAAAGCTGGAATCAGTTTTAAGAAAATGCTGAGCTACGCATTTGGTATCCGCTCACTCTTCGCTCTTTTTAACCGTATACGAAGCGCCGTAAACGATGGGATGAAGAACCTCGTCCAGTATTCTGGCAGTACGAACAGCGCGGTATCCGGACTAATGTCCTCACTGACACAGCTTAAGAACGCACTTGCAACAGCATTCGCCCCGATCCTTACGATGATCGCTCCGGCACTGAATACACTCATCAGCCTTTTGACTACGGCCGCCAATGCAGTAGCACAATTTTTCTCGGCACTGACCGGCAAGAACACATTCGTAAAAGCCACAAAGGTGCAGGAGAATTATGCGTCCTCGTTGAAAAAAACAGGATCAGCAGCGAAGCAGGCAGAAAAAAGCCTTGCATCGTTTGATACGATCGAACAAATTGGATCGAAAAGCAAGGATTCCGGATCCGGCGGTGGAGGCAGTAGCACGTCCCCACAAGACATGTTTACGACTGAACAGATCAGCTCCTCCATCAAAAACATGGCGGACACCATTAAAAAGCTGATCGCCGCAGAGGACTGGAAGGGAGTCGGGAATTACATCGGAACGCAGATCGGAACCGGCGTAAACTTTGCGATGGGAAAATTGGATCAGTTTCTTTCCACAACGAACTGGAAAGGAATCGGAACGGCGATCACTGCCGGGCTTACAGGCTTCTTCTCCACGTTTAGCTGGAGCACGCTCGGAAGTGTAGTTTCTCATTTCGTTTCTGGACTTGTGCAGCTCATCACAGGACTATTCCAGGGCGTTGACTGGCGCGCGATTCCTATGGGGCTCATCAATGCAATCGGGGGATTTCTTAAGGGATTCGACTATGCAAGCGTCTTTAGTTCGGTCGGAGAGCTGATTGGAACAGCGATTGCATCCGGAATAGATCTCCTGAAAGGACTCGGGGATGTACTCGCGAATGCGTGGGACAGTGTAGTTTCGTATTTCTCCGGATACATTGAAGCGTCCGGTGGGGATATCGTGCAGGGACTCTGGAACGGAATCATAAACGCACTCCGAAATGTCGGATCATGGATTGTGAACAACATCTTCAAACCGTTTATCAATGGCTTCAAGTCTGCATTCGGAATCCACAGCCCTTCCACCGTCATGATGGAAATGGGGCAGTACCTCATGGAAGGACTCCGTGACGGAATCAGCAATTTCATTTCTTCTGTTATCGCGAAATTTGCAGAGATCAAGGATAAGATCATCGCAAAATGGGACGAGACTAAGCAGAAGACACAGGAGAAATGGAGTAGCATTAAGAGCGGACTTGAAAGTACATGGACAGCGGTAAAAACATCCGCCAGTGAGAAGTTTCAGGCGATCAAGGAAACTGTATCAACGCGCTGGAGCGAGACGAAAACCAGCACTGAGAGCGCATGGGGATCTATCAACAGCACACTTGGAACAAAGTGGGAGGAGATTCGGAGCAACGCAACGGCGAAATTCGCGGCGATCAAGGACAGTGTTGTAGCCGCATGGAACACGTTAAAATCGGAGACCAGCACAATATGGAATGGCATCTGGGGCGCGATGAAATCCGTCATCAACACAATCCTCGGTGGTGTGGAGTCGATGGTGAACGGTGTCATCAATGCGCTGAATAGGATGATCAGCGCACTTAACAATCTGAGCTTTGATATTCCTGACTGGGTGCCTGGAATCGGCGGAGAATCCTTCGGACTGGACATTCCGACCGTAAGCAAGGTACATTTGCCGCGTCTGGCATCCGGTACGGTGGTGCCGCCACGCGCCGGTGAATTTGCGGCGATTCTGGGCGATAACAAACAGGAAACAGAGGTTGTTTCTCCGCTCAGCACAATGAAACAGGCACTTATGGAAGCACTTGCAGAGAGCGGAGTAGGCGGAAGCCAGCAAATCGTGATTCGCTTTGAGGGAAACCTTGCACAGCTTGGGCGAGTATTGAAACCAGTAATTGATGCAGAAAACAACCGCGGAAGCGTGAGACTTGTAACAGGAGGAAACCGATGAGCCATTTTGCAGTATTTACCGTGGATGGAGTGGAATATGATGTCAATGTCATGAAGCTCTCAAGAAATGCAAAAGTGACGGATACGGACAACTCCGGGCGCACACTTGATGGCGTAATGCATCGGGACATCATCGGAACATACTACAATTACACACTTGAAGTATCCGCAAAAGAAGGAAAGCATCAGGATTACGACAGACTGTATGATGTGGTAAGTGCTCCAGTAGATAGCCATGATCTGATGTTCCCGTACGGACAGGAAACATTATCATTTAAGGCATACATCACAGAAGCAAACGACACCATGATCCGCAGAGAGGGCGTTAATTTGTGGGGCTATGATGATAATCTTAAGCTCAACTTTGTAGCGATGGAACCGCAGAGAAGGAGATAACATGAAGTGGGATGTGTCAATATCAGCGAATGGGGAAGAGTATTATTCCTCCACAAGTGAGCTCACAAATCAGGAAAATCCGATTCCTGGGTATGCCTATCTCCTTCCGGGCTATTCCCTTCTGAATGGCAGCTACAAAAACGCTCCGGACAGGATCCCGGAGGGGAAAAGTGGGTATACCAGTAGCCAGATATCAGACACGAACGGAGATTTTGCAGACCCTCCGATTCTTCGGATCCATTTTGATAGGCTCAAGACTTCCAGAGGAATCACGCTGAATTTTAACGATATTTCCGGAGACTATGCGGACAAAGTTAATATTAAGTGGTATAAAAGCGGTGTTCTTGTGGAAAACATGGATTTTTCGCCGACATCAAGTGTGTATTTTTGCGAAGCATCTGTAAAGCTCCATAACGAGGTGGAAATCACGTTTCTTCACACTTCGCGACCGTACCGCCATATTTGGATTTCGAAGATCACAAACTACAGGCTTGTGGACGCTGGAGGACTCAAGATCGTATATGGCGATATCGCCCTCGGAGCGAAAGAAAACGCGGAGTACAGCGTGAATGATGGTGGGCGGCTGGGCAATCTGAAAAAGAAATATTCCTTCCCTGATGCGGCACTGAACTATCCGGGGTATTCCCTGCTGAATGAGGGATATAAGAACTATGATGTTTTCCCGGAAGTCGGATATATATCCCGGCTGGTATCGGATGAGAACGGGAAATTCCCGCACGGAACCATCCGCCCCACGGATGGTTTGGTTCCGCATCCCGGGCTGTATCCAAGCAGCGAATATGAATTGCCTACACTGACCGCGACATTTTCAGATAAATACAGCAGTCAGGGCATCTCTCTGGTGTTCAACGATCATTCCGGAGACTATTGCTCTCAACTCACTATCACATGGTATCGTGACGGTGAAACATTATCCGCCGAGACGTTCCAACCGGACGGATATGAGTATTTCTGTTATCATCCGGAGGAATATTACAATAAGATCACGATCGCCTTCGAAAAGACATCTAGACCATTCAGACCGGTGTTCCTGTCTGATATCCAATATGGGCTTGGGCGTACATTCTTGGATGATGAAGCGAAGAATGTAGATTGCTTTATCGAGATGAGCCCGATCAGTGAAGAGCTCAGCATCAACACATTAAGCTTCACGATCCGGAGCAAGTCGAACATTGCATTCAACTTCCAGCGCCGCCAGCAAATGAAATTATATTTCGATGAAAATATCATTGGGATTTTCTATTTGAAATCCGGGAAACGTGTAAGCAAAACGGACTATGAAGTTAATACTGAGGATGCTGTGGGGCTTTTAGACACGACAGACTTTATGGGCGGCATATACAATAATGAGCCAGTCAAAAACGTCATAGCGGCGATTTTCGAAGGACAGGGGATTGATTATTTCCTTGATCAGACCTTGGAAAATCTGACAGTAAGCGGATATCTTCCAGTCTGCCGCAGGCGTGACGCGCTCGCTCAAGTTGCTTTTGCAATCGGGGCATCCGTCAACACCGCGTATGATCTCAATTTGTACATCTATCCTCGGAACACAGGCATCATAAAGCCACATGTGGGGCTCCACCCTGGAAAGGGACTTGTTCCGGGCATGAGAGTGACGAAACAGAATTTCACGAAATCCAACACCTTATCTGGGCTGACGATCGACCACAGTGACATCACCACCGGCGCAAAAGTGTACGCACATACTTATGTGAAATCTTCGGAATCTGAGGAACTCTACAAGGATACGCTGAATGGGACAGCTCAGATCACTTTTTCGGAAGCCCATTATGATCTCGCGATTACTGGTGGAACGATCAGCTCGTCCGGAGATAACTGGGCGATCATTGCTGGAACCGGCGGCGAGGTAGTTCTGACTGGCAAGAAATACACCCACATGACAACCCTGTATGAGAAAGCGAATCCAAACATATCGCAAAATGAGAATCTCGTGGAAGTGAAGGATGCGACACTCGTAAACCCTCAGAATGTGAATGAAGTTCTTAATCGTGTATACGATTATTACAGCAGCAACGAGTCTGTTTCCTGCCGTGTCTTACTCAATGAGGAAGAGTTAGGTGATATTGTTTCAGTAGATACAGACTTTGACGGGACACGGATCGGAGCCATTAAAAAGATGGATTTCACATTCACACGTGAAATGACAGCGGAGGTAGAGATAGGATGAGCGTTTTTGAGACTCTGATAACAGACCGCACGGCGGACGATGTAGCAAACCGCACGGAAAAAGGCTGTATTGCTTATACGGATCTCAACCGTGTAGAAACAGCCTGCCGTGATCTTGCGGACATTCTGCTTGTGGACATCAATACAAAAACAGACTGGACAATGCGCGATTTCCGTACCGACAGCGATATGCAGCGGATCCGCGGCAACATACAGGCGCTGAGAGAAGCATACTTCACAAAGCCAAATACCCCGGCAACGCCGCAGAGAATCGAATATCAGTCCGTTACGGAAGCCAACAATATCGAGCAGATTCTTGCAGATATCTATGAGATGTATCAGTCCTCCATGTCCGGGGCGCGGCGGCTTGCGTTCCGTCTGGGGACAAAGCCAATCGGAGACAGGAGGTAGCACATGGCATTAAAAACGAACTATAAGGATGACATCTATGAAGGGAACAGAAAATACAATCAGGTGAGTAACTCGGACGGGACAATTTCCCTTGTGGATCAGACCAATTACACGCAGGAGGGGGACCCATTTAAGGCTGAGGACATCAACGCGACAAATATGGCGATCAACAGGCTCTATGATGTGCGTACCGGCACATTGACGGCTGGAGGATGGACCACAAGTGCACCATACACGCAGACGATCACTGTTGAGGGACTTAAGGACACGGACCGCCCGGATATCTCCTGCACCGATGACCTGACATCTAAGGCAAGCAAAAAAGCGCGTCGGAAGGAATGGAACAAGGTGGATCGGATCGTTACCGGGGATGGACAGCTCACGGCATACTGCAATTTCGACAAGCCGACCCTTGACTTGCCTATAGAAATTCACAGATCATAAGGAGGAACAGCATGGAAGAATTAGAGAAAAACGAGACCAGCACACAGGCAGAAGAAAATACAGTTTCTCTCGCATCCGCACAGGCTCTTGCTGATGCACTTGCAAAAATCGAAGCGTACACCCCTACCACTTGGGTAGATAACTCCTCTCCGGACATTGATGCGGAGCATCTGAATAAGCCGGAACAGGCAATCAAACGTGTCACGGATGCACTCAATTCTGCCGTTGATGTAATCAAGGATTTACAGTCTCAGGTAACAAAGAATGCTGGAGACATCTCGACTGTAAATAACAATTTGAGTAATCTTTCAAATTTTAAAAAAGTAATTGCTGATGACACCAGCGCAACTGATATCGAAGATCTTCTGAAAAAGAAATGCAAGTTAATAAAAGATTCTGGATTAGGTGTCGGATTCTATGCAGTTATCGGCGGTTGGAGTGGGCACAACTATGGTTTGACCATAGGAGAAAGTATGTCAGGCATGATCCGTATCGCGTATTTTGATCTGAACGACATTTATCAGGCTTCCTGTAACGCATCTGATCTAAACAATTTTTCATATAAGAAAGTGCCAAATAGTACAGAGCTGGACAAAAAAGCAACAATTACGGACCTGGCATTGTATGCGAAAAAAACCGATTTGTCCGCATCGCAAGATAATTCATACATTGTTACAAAACAAAATACGATAGATAAAACTTTGTTTTCGAGCGCACAATTCAAAGCACGTAGACCTGTTAATGGAACTGGCGCAGCAGCCTACAGTTTTGAGAATGTCGGCATAAATTCAGGAGCTTTGTATCTTGACCCATCTGATTATAAACTGCATTTCATAAATTATGATGGAAAAAAGTTTATTATCAACTGGACAGCAGAAAATTGACTTATTTGACACCGACCCATTTTAACTGATTTTCTCCGTTCAAACGCCCTACGAACATGTTGTAATCAGTGCCAACACCAGTCATCGGCACAAGAATACCACTACCTCGCCAACTTGCAGATTTATAAATAA
>OOCB01004609.1_pt1 | contig 11340 bp, 9 predicted proteins | sample 1671351 | NCBI WGS metagenome assembly OOCB01 (sample SAMN06348148, study PRJEB24527) | human gut metagenome | biome: human gut; feature: ankylosing spondylitis patient; material: feces | host: Homo sapiens | place: China | collected 2015-10
CCGGAGGACTGCGGCGCGACCGTGGTCAATATCATCAGCCAGCTCCGCCGGAAGATGGGACTGGGCAACCCGATCCGTACCGTCCCCCACAGCGGCTATAAGTTCGAGCTGTCTCCCATAACCTGAGAAGCCTTTTCCGAAAAAATGCAGTTATCCTCTATGGGTAACTGCGTTTTTTGCATAGGCAGAGATTTGTAGCTGATAAAAAGGAAAGGTATGTGATTGACGCTCCACAGCTTGCGTGTTATACTTCGGTTAGCGGCGGCAAACTATATAGGAACGCTAATTTACAATCAGGGAAATGGAGGAACGATATGCGTTTAGGCTCTTTTCAGCTTCCAAATGGTGCAAGCCTGTCCTATGCGGAATACGGGACATCAACGGGCAATCCGGTACTCTTGTTTCACGGCTTGGTGGGAAGCATATGTTCAGAGGGAATGGAGGAGTCTCTTTGCGGACTGCCCGTGAGGGTAATCGCTCTTGCCCGCCCTGGTTATGGAGCCTCCGACTATTTCGATATGGACTGCGTAGCCGACTGGGGCCGGCTGCTGGCTGAATTTTGGGATCACTTGGAACTCTGGAGCTTTGACATCGTGGGTATCTCCGCCGGCGCGCCTTATGCGTATAGTCTGGCGGCCCTCTATCCTGACCGAATTGGCACGCTCTATATCAACAGCGGCATACCTGCGGTCTGCTTCCCAAATGTTCTGGCGCAATATCCGGCTCAGGATGCGGCGCTTTATCGTGCGTTCCGCGGTATGTCACGGCAAGAGGCGGGGCAGGCTTTATATGACAGTTATCTTCCCCTCTTTCCCGAGGCGGCCTTGCAGAGTCGGGATTTTCGGGACTCTATGGGTAGTGATCTCCGGAATATCGGTCAGGAAGCCAAGCTCCAGGAAGCACCTTGGGGATTTAAGCTGTCTGAGGTGCGGTGTCCGGTTGTATTGCTTCATGGAACAGCCGATTCCGAGGTGCCTTACAGTGCCATGGAGGAGACTGCCAAAGAACTTCCTCATGCCCGCATTATCAAACTGGAGGGGGAAGAGCACGCATCCCCCGCAATCACGGACAGACTGATGGAGGAATTACTCCAGCAAGACAAGGTATGAGCAGGTTATTCAGGAGGGATAGCAGTGGGCGGATTTTTTACCAACACCCGAAAGCCGGAGGGCTTGGGTGGGAGGCTGATGGTCGCCATGATGAACTGGGGACACGCTCCAGTGGCCCGCTGGGGGCGGAGCTTCCTGAGACTGAAAGCAGGAGCCACCATACTGGACCTTGGCTGCGGCGGTGGAGCCAATCTGGCCGTCCTGCTGAAGCTGTGTCCAGACGGCACAGCCGTGGGTCTGGATTACTCCTCCGTCAGCGTGAAAAAAGCGAGCGCTGTAAATTGCCGAGCCATCGCAGAGGGACGGTGCCAGGTAATCCAGGGGGATGTGCAGGAACTGCCTTTTGCAGATGACTCCTTTGAGCAGGTCACGGCATTTGAAACCATTTACTTCTGGCCCAATTTGGAGGAGGCCTTTCAGCAGGTGTTCCGAGTGCTGAAACCCGGCGGAAGTTTTCTTGTCTGCAACGAGTCAAACGGAGAAGACCCCAAACAGGAGAAATGGTGTGACATCATCGGCGGCATGACCATCTACACCGGCGAACGGCTCTTCGAGTTGCTCTGGGCAGCGGGATTTATTCAAGTCGAGATCCATCAGAGAGAGGATCGGAACTGGCTGTGTGTCACAGCCCAAAAGCCATAGGTATGGACCACACATAAAGCAGGCTAAGACAAGGCCAGCAGGCAGATACAAAATAAAAACGGCGCTTTGGTGTGAGTGATATGTACCCCCTTTACTGGACACCCAGTAGGGGGGGTATTATTATGCGGTACACGTATGAGTACAAAAGGAAATGTGTAGAACTGTATCGAGAAGGAAAATGGCCAGAAACGCCGGAAGGTGTTAGCGATAAATCCTTTCGGGATAAAGTGAGACTATGGGTAAGAGCAGAGGATAGCCGCGGTCCAGAAGCACTGAAACACAAAAATTTCAACAGGAACTGGACACCAGAAGAACGGCTGGAACTAGTATCCCAAGTAATGTCCGGAAAATCCTGTGTGTCAGTGGCAATCGAGGCCGGTATTCAAGATAGACTATTGTATCAATGGGTTCAAAACTATAAAACAAAGGGGTATAATGGCCTGGTAGAAATGAAAAAAGGTCGTCCAAGTAAAGGGGTACCCCAAATGAAAAAGGAAGAAGCAAGGCCGCTGAATGAATCCGAACGAGAAGAATTGATCCGGCTTCAGGCAGAAAATGAGTATATAAAGGCGGAGAATGAAGTTATAAAAAAAAGAGATCGCCTTGAGAGAAGAGAGGCACGCAGCGCAACTCAAGGCGAGAAAGCGGCGATCATCGGTCTTGCTATCGGTGGCCGGATCGATCGCCGCTTTGATGAGAAACGCGTGAAGAAGGCGGTTATCATCGTCTTTATCATCGGTGGTATCAGCATTCTCGTGAAAGCGCTGCTGTTCCGAACATAAAAAGACTTACTATCTGTGAACTTGATATACATCTGAAAAAAATGGTCTTGCCGGAAGGCAGTTTCATTCACAGGCGGCAGGTCTTTTTCATCTGCAAATCAGACTGTCACAGTAAGTGTCCGGTGTTGTGATGAAGCTGCTGAATCAGGCTGGGTGCAGCAGCCTGCTAACGAAAAAACTTGTCGGCAGAATTGGCAAGGCTGGAAAAACACCGAAGGAGCAGCTCATTGACCACTCCTTCGGCAGGAGCATCTTCCCCAATATGGATGCCAAGTGGCGCGCGTCTACGAGCGCACGGCGCTGTTCGACCAGACGGAAATTCAGACGGTACGGACTGGGAGTGACAAATTACAAAAGGGTCACAGGGAAATTCCCTGTTGAGCTGGATTTGCACCATCAAATCCGTTGCTTGTCAGACCATACCACACCTTTTCTTCTCAATAAACAAAACCCGGAGCACAGACTGAAAAAGCAGTCTGTGCTTCGGGTTTATTGGGCAGCGGCAGTCGTGGAGATCCGTTGATTTTTGCTGCCGTAAGGGAAAAGTGCTTCTGAAGCTCGAACAGGGTCCGATCGGGTTTCGGTACAAGCAAGAGTACTAAAAACAGCTATGAGAATTTGGATAATACTAACGAAATAATTGCAAATATTCGTTTGGCTATTGTGTTTATTTTGCAAATATGCTATATATAAGACAAGCAATTCATACGTATGCAAAGAGGTGAAAACAGTTGAAAACAATTACTTCCGTCGAACTTGCCAAATTAGCTGGTGTGTCGCAATCAACGGTTTCCCGTTGCCTGAATGACAGTCCGCTGGTTTCAGAAGAAACCAAGGCAAGAGTCAAAAAGCTGGCGGAAGAATACTCCTTTCAGTTTAACACTAACGCACGGGGGTTAAAAACCAACCGCACCGGTGTGATCGGATATGTATTCTCAGAGGATTTTACCGGCTTTGCAAACCATTATATTCAAAGTGATATTTACTATCGCATACGTATGCAGCTCGTAAAGGAAGGGCTGGATCTGGTGCCGGTGTTCGATGAAGGGAAATACGGTGAGTTTTTTTCCATCGAAAAGAGTATCAGCAATCGACGGTTTGATGCCCTGATCTTTAACCGACCGCAAGTGGGTGAGCGAGTCAAAAGCCTGCTGCATGAAACAAAAATTCCATTTATCTATATTTACGATACGAATGAATCACTGAATGAGTCGTATATGATCGCACCGAGCCATTCACAGATTGGCGGTCTGGTCGGCAAGGCGTTTTGCGAAGCTGGCTATACACGATTTGTGGAAATTATCGGACCGCAGGATCGAATCGACGTTATACATAAACATGAAGCTTTTGCACGTGTTTTGCATCAGCATGGGCATAAGCTGCCAGATACGCACATTCTGCATGCAGATTACAACCTGAAGCAGGCTACGCAGCAGGTTTTGGAGCATATTGAACTGTTCCAGCCGGGTACAGCGTGTTTTGCGCAGAACGATATGATGGCATTAGGCGCGCTGGAAGCACTGCGCGAGCAGGGCATTCAGGTGCCGGATGATGTGGCTCTGATTGGTTCGGATAATATCCCGATGGGCAGCTGGTTTACGCCGCATTTAACCACTGTGGCAGTAGATTATGACAGGATTATCAATTTAACAGTAGAATGGGTCATGGCAATGGCATCGAACAAACTGCCGGATACCTACCGGTATATACTGGACAGCAAATTGATCATCCGAGATACATTCTGTCCCTCAGCAGGAGAATAATTCTTTTATTCTCCGCAATTGAATACGTATGCAAACGCGGAAAAGCGTTTCAATTATAAAAAGAAAGAAGGAAAAGCAAATGAAAGGAAAAAAATGATGGCTATGCTGATGGCAGGTTCCATGCTGCTGGCAGGTCTGACGGGCTGCGGCGGTTCCACTGCAAAGGGCGGCGGTGCTGCGGCAAGTGCGGATGATTACCCGAATGGTCCGGTAACAGTCATTTGTCCGTGGGGTGTCGGCGGCGGTGCCGATGTCATTGCCCGCAAGATTTCGGAGGTGGCCAAGAATTATTTTGATCAGCCGATCATTGTAGAAAATCACACAGGCGCTTCCGGCACCATCGGCATGATGGATGCCATGGATGCGGATGCGGACGGTTATACTATGGTCGTCGCCAACGGTCCGTTATTTTCGTTGACTCCGAAGTACATCGATGTATCCTATGATCTTTCTGATTTCACTATGCTGCGCGGTATGCGTCAGGTTTCGCTGATGATCCTCACTAATCCGCAGAAATCCGGCATGAAGACGTTTGATGATCTGATCAACTACGGCAAAACGCATAAGATCACGTATGCAACTTCCTCCGGCCCGGGCGGTGACCAGTACGTTGTTTCTTCTGCAATGTTCAAGGCGCTTGGTATCGAAGCGGAGCCGGTCGTTATGGGCAGCGAGGCAGAATCGATCAATGCAGTGGTTTCCGGTCAGGTAGACTGCGGTCTGGGTACGCCTCCGGCATACTACTCGCATCAGGAAGAGGGTACGATCCAGGCGGTTGCAACTTTCTATCCGGAAGCGGTTAAGACTCCGTACGGTGAAGTAAAGTCCATCAAGGACTGGGATGTTGATGTTGAATTTGCCGGCATGGACTGTCTGGCTGTTCGCTCGGACGTTCCGCAGGAGATTGTAGACAAACTGAATGCAATGCTCGATGACGTATATGCCGATTCCAAGTTCACCGGTTTTATGGACGAGATGGGTTATCCGCTGTGGGATGCCAAGGGTGACGAAGTGACGAAGTTTATCGAGGATCAGATGGACAGCATGGACAAATACGTGGAGATGCTCAAGTAACAGGCTGGTCTGTTTAAGGCAATACCGCACAATGAAAGCGGCGGCTCCTTGCGCAGGCTCCGGTCGCGCTGCCGCGGCTCCTTGTGCAGGCTCCGGTCGTACTGCCGCGGTGCTTTGCGGAAATTATGCGGTATTGCCTTAATCTGGTGTGAGAGGTGACAAGATTGAAAGTAAAGCTAAATTCGAATATGATAACAGGCGTTCTGTTTCTGATCGTTTCTGTTGCCCTGCATATTCTGATACCATCGCAGATCCGGACGTTTGAAACCAGCGCGGTGACTGCTGCAACAGTTCCGACGCTTTTGATCCGCGGCATGATACTTTGCAGCGTAATCTTGCTGGTGCAGGGTATCCTGTCCAAGGAAAAGACCGAATACACGATTTCAGGAGCCATTTTCACTAAAGAAAATCTGCTGCGGCTGAAACCGGTAATCTATATTGCCATGCTGATCGCATACGCGCTGCTGCTTCCGCATATTGGATTTATCATTTCCTCGCTGCTGCTTGCCAATGGCATTCTGCTGTATTTCGGTACGAGAAAATGGTGGTTCTATGCGATTGCCAGTGCAAATGTAATCGTTGCGTACTTTGCATTTCAGGCAATGAGCGTGACTCTGCCATAAGAAGGAGGAAGCGCATATGTTAGACAACTTGATGACCGGTTTGGCGCTGATGGCCTCGGCAGAGAGCTTCATCGCAATTTTCATCGGTCTGCTGGCAGGTATCATTATCGGTGCCATTCCGGGTTTGACTGCGGATATTGCGATCATCCTGTGCCTGCCGATTACATACAGTATGGAACCGATCCCGGCGATGCTTCTGCTGCTTGGCTTGTATTGCGGCGGCACATACGGCGGCTCCATTACTGCAATTTTGATCAATACACCGGGTACGCCCTCGAGCGCAGCGACTGTGCTGGATGGTTATCCACTGACGCAGCAGGGCAAGCCGCTGAAGGCTCTGACGATGGCGCTGTATGCCTCGTTTTTCGGTGGCCTGTTCAGTGCGCTGGTATTGCTGTTTGCTGCACCGAGCATTGCACATTTCACACAGATGTTTGGCCCTCCGGAGTATTTCTGCATCGCAGTGTTTGGCTTGTCTATTATTGCAAGCATCTCGAACGGCAATATCATCAAGGGTCTGCTCGGCGGCCTGATCGGTATTTTCATTGCACTGCTGGGACAGGATTCGGTCAGCGGTACACTTCGGTTTACCTTTGGTGTCCGTCGACTGGGCGCCGGTATCCCGCTGATCGTTACGCTGGTCGGTCTGTTCGCAATTGCCGAATTGCTCAGCCGCTCGGATTATAATCCGCGTACAGATGCAACGCGTAAGCAGCATTTGAAGCTGGACCATGAGAAGCTGTCATGGGCAGAGATCAAGCGCTGCCTCAAAACAATGACGATCTCTTCGGTGATTGGCACGATTGTGGGTGCTATCCCGGGTACAGGCGGCGGCATTGCAGCTTTTATCAGCTACGATCAGGCGAAAAAGACCTCCAAATACCGTGATCATTTCGGTCACGGCGAGATCGAAGGCGTTTCCGCAACCGAGTCTGCCAATAATGCAACGACCGGTTCTACATTGATTCCGCTTACAACACTGGGCGTGCCCGGTGACGGTTGTACGGCAATTCTTCTGGGTGCATTTATGCTGCAAGGCATGGTGCCCGGTCCCTCCATGTTCAAGGAGCACAGCGATATTCTATACGGCATTATGATTGGTCTTGTCATTATCAATATCCTGATGCTGATTATCGGTCGTGTGTTTACCCCGCTGTATGCCAATATCACACGCATTCCTTATGAGCTGATGAGCGCAATCATCATTGTTTACTGCATTACCGGTGTCTATTCGAGCGAAGCCAGCACATTTCAGGTACTTCTGGCGGTCATCATCGGCGCGTTTTCGTTCCTGCTGCGCAAGCTTGGATTCGGTGTTGTACCGATCATCCTCGGCGTAGTTCTTGGTGATCTGGTGGAAACGAATTTCCGCAACTCGATGGTAATGTCCGGCAATTCTCTGTCCATCTTCGTAACACGGCCGTTCAGCCTGTTGTTCCTTGCGCTGGCTGTGCTTTCGATCGGAATGTTCTTCTACAAGGCAGCAAAGGACAGAAAAAAGCAAAAAACAGAGTGAAATTAAAAAGGAGTTTCAGATGAAGTATTATACTGAGCCGAGCCGGGAGATCCCGGTTGCGGCAGAAACGGAAGTCCTTGTTGTAGGTGGCGGCCCCGCAGGTTTCGGCGCCGCCCTGCACGCAGCACGCATGGGACGAAAAACGATGCTGATCGAGCAATACGGCGCGGTCGGCGGTGTGGCAACCACGGGCATTATGAGTCATTGGACCGGCAGACAGGACGGCGGCTGCTTTGAAGAGCTGCGCGAAAAGGCACGCGACTGTGAAGCGGAGCAGGTCATCAATCCGGAAAAACTGCGTATTCTGATGCTGGATATGCTGATGGAGGCCGGCGTTAATGTACAGCTGTACACAGGCTTCAGTGATGTCATTATGGATGGAAACCGCGTTGCGGGTGTAATCACAGAGAGCAAATCCGGCCGGGAAGCGATCCTGAGCAAAATGGTGATCGATTCGACCGGCGACGGCGACGTAGCTGCACGTGCGGGCGTTCCGTTTGAAAAGGGACGCTCGACGGACGGCGGTATGCAGCCGATGACGATCATGTTCAAGGTTGCCGGCGTAGATATGGATCGCGCCATGTTCTTCTGGGGCTTTGAGGATACGGTCCAGCTGCCGGAAGGCGATCTGCAGACACTCGGTCGTCAGGAATTACCCTCTCCGGCAGGTCATATCCTGCTGTATCCTTCGTCGCTCCCCGGCGTTGTCACAGTCAACATGAGCAATATGACCGATGTGGACGGCACAAATGCAAGAGATCTGAATCGTGCTGAATACGTATGCAGAAAGCAGCTTCCCGAGATTATTGCATTTCTGCGCCGCCATGTGCCGGGATATGAGGGCTGTTATCTGATCGACAGCGCCGATGTGATCGGTGTGCGTGAAACCCGCCGGTTTGAGGCGAATTATCAGCTGAATGAGCAGGATATTGCGCAGGCTCGTACCTTTGAAGACTGGGTAGTTACCAAGTCGAATTTCTTCTTTGATCTGCACAATGTAGAAGGCGCCGGACTGGATGCCAATGGTGAATACAAGGCGTTCAAGCAGCCGAAGCCGTATACGATCCCACTGCGCTGCTTTGTACCAAAGACGGTGGAGGGTATTCTGCTGAACGGACGCAATATTTCGGGTACGCATAAGGCACACTCCAGCTATCGCGTAATGCCGATTGTAATGAATATGGGGCATGCTATGGGTATTGTTGCCGCGATGTGTGTTGCGCAGAACAAAAAGCCGCTGGAATTAGATATTCACGAAGTGCAGGATGAACTGCGCAGAACGAATGTAGAACCGTAAACTCAGGAAAGGAGACACAGTTAATATTATGCTGAAACGAATGCCCCGCACGATTACAGCAGAGCAGTCGCTGAAAAGCGGACTGTTCAAGCTGAGAGATATTGCCGCCTGTGCTTATGGCAATGGAAAGTGGATTCAATACCGGGATGCCGCAGGCACCTGTAAGCTTACGATGTCCATGGGAGAGATCGTAAAAAACGCCAGTCTGGAAGATGTTGAAGCGTCAAAGGCGCTTGCAGTGCTGTCGACAGGTACTCTGCCGGAGAACGGCGTAAAAACCATGGTGATTCTGCTGGCAGCTCTGCTGGAAAAGGCTGAACAGCTCGGCTGCACGGAAGCGGATGTGAACGCAGTTTATGCGCTTCTGGAATATGCGGCAGAATATCTGCCAGCTATCGCGAAAGAGAATAACGGTGAGCTGCTCGGCAGCGTGCTGCCGTACATGACACTGATTAAGCCATTGAACAAACGGGCGCGTGAACTGGGCAATGAACGTGCAGCAGCAACGATGGAATATGCCCTGACAACGCTGCTCCTGACGTTTACCGAAGCCAACGGTGCAAATGGATACGGTGTATATGAACGCATGAAAGCACTGGCGCCCAATCAGTTTTTCAGCCTGAATCAGGTTGGCATTGAGAGATCAATTTCCGTGGATAGTCCTTATACTGACATCTGGACGATGGGATTTGATCCTATCGACGGAACGATTAAGGATTGTCGCGACATGGCATATCGCGATAAAGAGGAGGACGTACGAAACGTATTACTCGCGGTGAAGAATGCCCTGCAGGTTATTTGGAATATTGCCGCAAGTCTGTGATACAGGAATACACTGTCTGAGACAGCAGGTATGAAACCGCTCCAGCGATCGGCGTGTATTTACCCAATCTTCATGACCGGATAAACCAATATCCGTCTCCTCCTGTTTGTTTTTCAGATCTCAGTTGTTGAAAATCATATCACCCTACTTTACCCAAAAGGAGCTTCCACGCACGGCGATGGAGGCTCCTTTATTTTTCCGGCTCGCCAAACTGACAGCGCCATTTACTGGATCGTAGGTCACTACAGTCGGATCACTGACTGTCCATTCTACCTCATCGTTCGGAATTCGATCTCCGGTAGTAGGATTATAGGCAAAGATGAATCTGTAGACTTAGACGCAGATTCCAACTCGGATACTGGTGTCGGCTTATTCATAACCATAACACCTGCAACGATACCGCTGACAACAGCAACCGCCGCCACTGCGATAATGCCCTTATAGGCTGCAGCGCCAGCGGCTCCTATGCGGCCAAATCACCAGTGCGGCAGCGTGACAGAATTTCGCTCATATCTTTTGAGGGCATACAGAGATCTCCTGAAACTTATACGTCCTTGTGACTGCCGATGTATACGCTGTAGCTCGCGCCATCCCATGCAACAGCCTGATCGAGTGCATTTGCAACGGCACGAACCGGCAGATAGGTTGTGCCCTTGTAAAGCAGCACGTCAACCGTCTTGCCGTTGACATCGGTCGGAACAATCAGCTTGTCGTTCACATAGACCTTAACCCCGGTTTCAACAGCCAGCTTTTCCATTCGACGTTTCGCATTGTACTCGCCCGAGGCCTTGCCGCCCAGAATGGACGACTGCGAGTTGGCGATAGCTTTCAGCTTGGCAAGGGCGATTTCCGGTGCGGGAGCCAGGTTATCATAAGGGTTGCACATATTCCATGCATCTGGACCGTCAGCGGTTACATTATATTGGTTTTTTATGTCGTCCTGCCATGTGTTCAGTTCAGCCCAGCCTGCACTTACATCTATATTTTCGCCAGTTGTGTAGTCCGTCATCCACACAACCGGTCCATTATCTCCCCAGTCCTCATTTTCTCGTAAACCCCAAGTGACTTTCCATTGCCCGTCCACTACGGTTTCAACCAGACTGATAAGACCGACATCATCTTCTCCGACTGTAGAGCCATTGGCTTCCCAAAACAGGTACTTTTTCCCATCACGTTCACCAATATTAATGGTTCTCTTGAAATAATCCGGATCATTCTGAGAAAAAGGACTAATTACCTCGTGCTGTGCAATGCAATTTGCTTTACTGCCATCCCAGTGATAAACCATATAGGTGCTGTGCTTATTCGTTCCCTTAGCGTTTTTCTCCTTCGTATTGCAAACACAAAGCAGTTCTTCGTTTCCGTCACCATCGAAATCAATCAGCATAGCCGTCACCAGACCGCTGACGATACTGCCGCTGACAGCACGCTTGCCGTACTTGCTCTGCAGCTGTTCGATCACCGAAACATACGCTTTCGCGCGGTTTACCGCATTCTGGTCTACCTTATGTTCGCCGAGATACGCACTGGACGTCGTTCCATCCCATGCGATCGGCACATTAAGCGCCGCAGATACCGCGCGAATCGGCAGATAAGTCGTACCATTATACAGCATTGGCTCTACCGGATTGCCGTTTGCGTCACCCGGATTGAGCTTCTGGTCATCCACATAAACCGTAACACCACGCTCTACGGTAATGTTCTTCTGTGT
>OOCB01004635.1_pt1 | contig 11258 bp, 9 predicted proteins | sample 1671351 | NCBI WGS metagenome assembly OOCB01 (sample SAMN06348148, study PRJEB24527) | human gut metagenome | biome: human gut; feature: ankylosing spondylitis patient; material: feces | host: Homo sapiens | place: China | collected 2015-10
GCTCGCAACTTTAGCTAACTGAGAAAAGCTCTCGACTACTGTACTCTTTTCCCAACATCGAATTTACGGAAGTTCCCGTTACCTACCGTTTTCCCGAACGCTTCGGCTCACCCGCAACCCCGTCATGACCCACCGCTCCGACGCAGAAGAAGAAACCGCCGACACTTTGCGTGACGCATCCCGCCGAAAAGACCGACCTGCCGATACGTCCTCAAGGAAAGCGCAAAGTCCGATACGAAAGGCGGTACGTGTGATTCTGCGAACCGCCGCGGCGGGTGCGGTGCTCTTCGTCGCATCCTTTGCGTTCCTCGAAACGAAGGCGGGCTTGTCGAAAATCGTCGACTGGGGGCTTTACGACATCGAGCCCTCCTGCACGTTTTGCGACCGGTTGCCGGACGCATCGGCCCTGGACCTCATCGCGCATGCGGGCGGAAAGATCGACGGGTTCACGTACACGAATTCCCGCGAAGCGCTCGCTGCATCGCTCGAAGGGGGGTTCCGCTTCATCGAGCTCGACCTTCGTCGCACGCTCGACAACCGGTACTTTGCCGCGCACCGCGTGAAGGAATTCAACGCGATGACGGGGTACCCCGAGAATTTCGAGATTCCGCCCACCTCTTCGGACGTGCGAGAGCGCACGATCGAGGGGAAATTCACGCCGATTCTCCTCGAAGACCTCGTGCCCGTTTTCGAAAAACACCCCGAACGCGTGCTCGTCACCGACAAGGCGAACCGCTACCGCAAGCTCCTCGACGAGTTCCCGCTGCCCGACCAGCTCCTCGTCGAAGTGCGGAACGTCGACCAGTACGTGGCGGCCAAATTGGCGGGCGTTCCGAACGTCGCGGTCGACACGGCGGACCCCGACGTGGTGCGCCGCTACGGGATCGAACTCGTCGTCGTTTCGGCGGACCTTCCCGCCGAAGCGCTCAAAGCGTTGAGCGACACGGGCGCGAAGGTGCTCCTTTCGACCTACGAAAATTGCAACGACATCCCCGAATCCGCCCGGGAGCTCGCGTCGCTCGCGTACGTGGATACGTGCTCCGCGGGCCGAGTCGAGTCCGAAATCTCAGAACACCGTCGGATCTGACGACATCGAACGGACTCAGCGGGATTCCGAGAGACGACCGCGGAAAAGGCGGCTGCCTTCGTACGGCAACCGCCTTTTGTTTGTCGGATTGGTTCGGTCGGTCTTCGCCGCTTTCGTATCCGCGACGAATCAGAGCGGGAGAAGCTCCAACACGCCCTTTTGCACGTCGCCGAGCGGCGCCCACTGAAGCTTCGCACGCCGAAGACCGGGCACGTTGATATCCTCTTCGCGGTTGAGGATGCGAATCTCTTCGGGCAACGACGCCGCAAAGGCCGAAGAAAGCGCCGGATAGACGCCGGGGTCCCGGCGGCCCTTTTCGATGTGCACGGCCGCCATGCGAGAGGTGAGCCGCGCGCCGTAGGAAAATCCGTCGACGCGCGCGTCGGGAGTACCGTCGGAGAAGAGAACGCCCCCGAAAAGCGCCGGGGCGATCTCGGGCGAAAAGGCGCGGTGAATCGTGCCGCGCTCTTCTTCCAGACTCGCGGAAAGCACCCCGCCCTCGGTTTCGGTTGCGTACCAGGCATCGAGAAATTCGAGGGCCCGTGCGATCGTTTCCTCGTCGACCGTGCCGTCTTCGCGCACGAAGGGTCGAAAGACCGCTTCGGGATTGGCCGTCCGGTAGCGCTTTGCGAGATTGCGCTTTTTCGCCATCGCACGCCCGTCGAGCGTTTCGATGCGGTCGCGCCGGTAGAGGTAGTCCCAGTCGCCCGAACTCGACACGATACGGAAGCGCCGCTCGGGGACCGCACGTTTGACGGCCCGAAGAAGGTCGTCGACGGGGCCGTAAAGGCGAAGGGGTTCGGTCCCTTCACGCTTCGCAATGCCTTCGAGCATCTCGACGTGCCGAGCCGTGAGGTTCGTGCCGATCGGAAGGCAATAGACCGGCTCCTCGACCGAAATCGACACGGTGCGAAGCCACAGGGCGCCGTCCGTCTCCGCCGCGGCGACACCCCGCTCGATCCCTCGCGTCAGAAGCGACACGATCGAAAGGTTGCAGTCGCCGTTCCCGCCCGCGGGCAGGTAGGTTTCAAGAAGAGAACGGCTTGCGAGGGTGAGCGGCTGAAAGTCGAGGCTGTCGGAAGACATAAGGAATTTCTAGTGTTCGACGGAAAGGCATAAATTCTACCAATTTCCGACCGAGCCGCCCGAGATGAAAGTTCCTCAACCGTTTCCCTATTCCGCCGCCTTGTCGGACTCTCGTATACTTTTTGCCTCAACCACCGCCTCAGGGCGTTCGCGGGCCTGCTCGTCCGTCGAGCCCCCATTTGACGACCATGCACTACGATCTCACCGACCTTCGCATGTTTCTCGCGCTCGCGCGCACGCTCAACATGGCGGCCGCCGCCGTCGAATCGGGCCGCTCGACCGCGGCGTTGAGCCAGCGACTCAAAAAGTTCGAAGCCGAAGTCGGCATCCCCCTTTTCGTTCGCGAAGCGCGCGGCCTGGCCCTCACGACCGCAGGCCACGCCTTGAAACCTCTCGCCGAAGAAGTACTCGCGACGAGCGCCCGAATGGAGTCGGCGCTGGCCGCCTTTCAGCCGGGAAGCCGCCCCGTCGTGCGGATCGCTTCCAATACGTCGGGAATCCAAAATCACCTGCTCCCCGCCGTGGGCGCCTTTTTGCACGAACACGCGGTGCGACTCGTCTTTCTCGAGCGGCAAAGCCGAGCCGCCGTCGAGGCCGTATTGGCGGGCGAAGCGGATCTCGCGTTTTCGCTTGAGCGCGCGGCCCGCGAATTCGAGCCCGAAGCGCACGTCGTTCCCTTTGCAGTCGACCGACACGTACTCGTCGCACAGCCCGACCATCCGCTCGCACGGGAAGAATCCGTGCGACTTCGAGACATTATCGATTTCCCTTATGTGGGCCTACCCGAAACCGCCCCGATGGGGCGCGCCATGCGGGAGCGCACCCGTGCGCTCGGTCTTCGGTACGAGCCCGCCGTTGAGGTGCCCTCCTTTTCGCTCATGCTTCGGCTCGTTCTCGACGGGGCGGGCATTGCAGTCGTGCCGCGTTCGGCGCTTCGCCCGTTCGGCGGGCATGAAGCGCTTTCCGTCGTACGAATCGAGGAACCCTGGGCCCTGCGCCCGCTCGTTTTTGCCTATGCCGCAGCGCGTCCGCCCGTCGGGGCCGCGCGTGATTTTCTGGAGTTCCTCGGGCGGGACGGTCGCATCGAGTGAGGTTCCGGCGGTCTTTCCCCGAAGGGTTTCGAAATCGCGCCGTGGCCGCCGCTTCGCAGTCCTTAAGTCTTCGTTAAGTTTTCCCAAAGCGACGCGTACGCCGTAAAGCGTAGAGTGCCCTCATCGCAAAGAACGTCGAAGCGCACCGATGCTTTCGACGCTTTCAATGCGACCCCACACTCAACGGAGACCCCCATGTTCCAATTGAAGACTTTGATTGCCGCCGTCGGCCTCGCCGTCGCGGGCTCGACCTTGGCGGCGGGCACCGACCTCGCCTCGTTCCATTCCAAGATGGGCGGCTGCGCCGTCTGTCACGATTCGGCCACGGTGACGGCCGTCACCGTTCCCGACGACGAACGCGCCCTCAACGCGAAGTGCGTCGCCTGCCACGGCGACTACAAGGCGCTCGGCGAAAAGTCGAAGAATCTCCCCTTCAATCCGCACGCCTCGCACCTCGGTAACATCAACTGCACCTCCTGTCACACGGCGCACGCCGAGCCGAAGCTCGCCTGCAACGACTGCCATTCCTTTGACATGAAGATGCCTTTCGCGTCGAAGAGCGCGAAGCCCGCCGACGCAACGAAGGCGGGCGAAGGCTCGTGGGACGAACGCATCGACGAAAAAGCCCTGGCCGCCGCGCTTGCCGCTCCGGCGCGCGAAACCGTGGACGTTGTCGTGATCGGTGCGGGAAGCACCGGCTACAACGCCGCCATCAGCGCGAAGCGAGCGGGCGCCTCCGTGCTTCTTCTCGAAAAGCACGCCTTCTCGGGCGGTAACTCGATGCTCGCCGCGGGCGGCTACAACGCCGTCGGCACGAAGCAGCAGGCGAAAAAGGGCGTGCACGACACGGTCGAATCCTTCATTGCCGACACGATGAAGGGCGGTCGCGGCAAGAACGACCCCGAGCTCGTTCGAATTCTTGCCGAAGAAAGCGCTGCCGGCATCGAATGGCTCGAGTCGCTCGGCGCCAACATGGACGACCTGAAGCGCTCGGGCGGCGCCGCCCACGACCGTACCCACCGTCCTGCGGACGGAAGTTCCGTCGGTCCTCACATCATCGACGTATTGCGCGCCGCGGCCGAGAAGGAAGGCGTTCCCGCCCGCGTCAATTCGCGCGTCGTCAAAATCAACCTCGACGCCGATCACAAGATCGAAAGCGTCATCGTGCACGGGAAGCATTCGGGGTACTACAAAGTGGCCGCCAAGGCCGTGGTGCTCGCAACGGGCGGCTTCGGCATGAACAACGAAATGGTGAGCTTCTACCGTCCGACCTTCAAGGGCATGACGAGCTCCAACAACGTGACGAGCACCGGGGACGGCCTTCGCATGGCGCTTAACATCGGCGCCTCCGCGACCGACATCGATTGGGTGCAGGCTCACCCGACGGTCGGGAAGGAAAGCCGCATCCTGATTTCGGAAACCGTTCGAGGCGTGGGCGCCGTGATGGTCAACGTCAAGGGCGAACGCTTTGTCAACGAACTCACGACCCGCGATCGCGCTTCGGACGCGATCCTCGCGCAGCCCGAACGCTCCGCCTGGTTGGTCTTCGACAGCCAGCTCTACAAGAAGGCGAAGATGGTGCGCGGGTACGACCACCTCGGGATGCTTCGCAAGGCCGATACGGTCGAAGGGCTCGCGAAGGCGATGGGGGCCGATCCGAAGACCCTTGAAAAGACGCTCGCCGACTACAACGCCTACCGTGCGGCCGGCAAGGACGAAGCGTTCGGGCGCGCCGACATGCCGCTCTCGATCGACAAGGCTCCCTTCTACGCCGTCGCCGTCGCGCCCGGCATTCACCACACGATGGGGGGCGTTGCCATCTCGACCGAAAGCGAAGTGCTCGACATCCAGAGCCGTCCGATTCCGGGCCTCTACGCCGCGGGTGAAGTGACGGGCGGCGTGCACGGCTTCAACCGCCTGGGCGGGAACGCCGTCGCGGATACCGTGGTGTTCGGTCGCCGCGCGGGCGAACACGCCGCGAAGTACGCGCTCGGCAAATAACGAAAGTCCGCCGTGCGCGTCGACCGGAGACGCGCACGGGACTGAAACAAGGCGAAAAAGCCGTCCGTTCGAATGCAATACAAGCTTCCGAACGGACGGCTTTCTTTTTCGGATTTTCGTTTCGGGCTACCTTTAGAACCGTCTTTCAGGGGCTGCGGGCTCAACGACCCTTCTTCACCATGCGGACGATTCGTCGCGCAAGTTCGCCCTCGCTCTATTTTGCTTTTGCCAAGAAGTTTCGCCGCATCGACCGTGAGGCGTGCTTCGGACTCTCCTTCCGTTCGATGCTCGGTCGTTCGCTCCAAGCCTCGGACTTCCGGATAAAGCGTGCGATCTTCGGATCGAGCAGCACCGCGAGGGCCTTCTCACGCACTCGTTCGTAAAAGCGAAGTTTCCCCCCGTTCCGCCAGCCTCGGGGAAAAACACGGATCGACCCGCGCGGCCTAAGCATAAAGCCGAATCCCCCTCCCCGACATTTCGCCTAATCCAATTCGCCGAGCATCCTTGAGAGGGCGCAGGACTGGGACGAATTCCGTTTTTTTCATGCGTTCGCCCCTGAAAACCCGACACAAGAAATCGAATTGCTCCGATAGAGTGAAAGAACCGCGACGCAACTTGAGTGCCCGCAGCCGCCCGAATCCTTTCAATCACGGGGCGAGCCTGAGGGCCCGCGCGCGGGACATTCTCACCGAGGGTTCACCCCCTCACCTTTGGAACAACAGCCATGACCCGAATGAACTTCCGCTTTGGGTTCCCGGCCGCAAAACGACCGGGATTTAGTAAGGAGTAACTACCATGTTGCAGGTTTTCGCTACGCTCAGCCGTTTGGCCAACAAATTCTTTGCCGTCCTCGTCGTCATTGCGGGCGTGATCGGCTTCATTTTCCCGGAAACCTGCAAACTCATTGCTCCCTACATTTCGATTCTGCTCGGCGTCGTCATGTTCGGGATGGGTCTTACGCTCTCGCCCGCCGACTTCCGTGAGGTCGTGCGCCGTCCGCGCGACGTCGTCCTGGGCGTTCTCGGGCAGTTCGTCATCATGCCGGTCTCGGCCTACGTCCTTTGCCTCGTGATGAACCTTCCGCCCGAACTCGCGGTGGGTCTGATGCTTCTCGGTTGCTGCCCGGGCGGTACCGCTTCGAACGTTGTGACGTTCTTGGCGCGCGGCGATGTGGCGCTTTCCGTCACGATCACCTCGTGCACGACGCTCTTGGCTCCCCTCGCAACGCCCGCCCTCATGTGGCTCTTCGCGAGCGAATGGCTTGCCGTCGATCCGACCGCGATGTTCCTCTCGATCGTGCAGATCATCCTTCTCCCGATCGCTGCGGGCGTGCTCGTTCACAAGGCCCTCGGCTCGAAGCTCGACAATGTCGTCGCCGCGTTGCCGCTCGTTTCCGTGACCGCCATCGTTCTGATCGCCGCTGCGGTCGTGGCGGGCACGCAAAAGCAACTCTTGAACGCCGGCCTTCTCGTCTTCACGGCGGTTTGCCTGCACAACGCGATGGGTCTCGCTTTCGGCTATCTCCTCGCGAAAGCGACGGGCATGAATCTCGCGAAGCGCAAGTGCATGGCGATCGAAGTCGGCATGCAGAATTCGGGCCTCGGCGTGGCGCTTGCGACCGTTCACTTCGCCGCGAACCCGATGGCGGCCCTCCCGTCCGCGATCGGCGCCCTCTGGCACAACGTGACGGGGCCGGTTCTTGCCTCGGTCTTCGTCAATTGGCGTGAGGAAGGCGAAGCGCCCTCTTTCTTCGACCGACTCGAAGCCTCCGCTCGGAAGCCCGAAACGGAAGTCGCCTAAAAGGTCTTCACCGCTCCTACGGGCACGAACGGACTTCATGACCCGACGTGCCCGACCAAGAATCCAACCCCCGACCGACGGAAGCGGTCGGGGGTTTTGCGTTTTCGATCCCTTTCGACGCTTCCTTTTCCGACCGAATTTGAGGTCCGCCTTCGGAGCTTCGTTTTTCGGAACGGACATCTTTTGATTCTGAAAGCGAACTAGCCCGAAAGGCTTCCGCACACGATCGCAGCTCCGACTGCTTTTCTTCGCGTCACACGACCGCAGCCGTCTTCGATCTTTTGTCTTCAGGGATTCGACGATTTTTTTAGATAATTTCGTCCTGTCGCGTACTTGCTTGAAGAGGCCGACTTGATACAATGCTTCCTTGCGAAAACGAAACCGTTGCCACGTGCTCCGCTAAGGCCGAGAGACTGATAGGGATGTCACCTAAGCGTCGGTTTCGGACGTCGCCCCGACCTCGGATTACTCGGAATGAACAGCAAGGGGCGGCGTTTTCGCATCCTCCGCCTTCCGCCCAATCTCTCTTCGTGCACACGGCCTGTACTCAAACCGCAACGTTTGCACCGTCGCTTTATTCACGCTTACCCCTTGCCTGTAACGACTCCGCCACGTGCGTTAAGTGAACCGGTGCTAAATGGTCTTCAAGACCTTGTCCTTTACAAACATGTTTTGATCGTCCATGCTCTTCTAGGAAAAAACCATGTCCTAGATTTTCGACGGTTCGAGGTGCTCGTTCGACCTCGGTTTTCCGTGCGGACTCTCATAGGGACTTAGACGTCCCCTGTGAAAGATTTGTCCATGAGCTTGACGAGAACGAAAACTTGCGCTGTGGCACGCCTGTCGGTGGTAGACTTGGGGTTTTCGGATTCTCTTCAGCCTCAGTCCCTCATGACCGCCGCTTCCGCCCCCTGCGCCTTCTTCGAGCCGCTCGACCTCGAGCGCCTTCCTCGTGCCGAACACTTCCGCACCTTTACGGAAACCGTCCCCTGCACTTTCGCGATGACCGTTCCGCTCGACGTAACGGGCGCCGTGACGCGGCACCGCTCGGAAGGCATTCCGCTCTACGCCCTCCTCATGCACGCGATTCTCGGCGCGATGAACGCCCCCGACCTTCCGGAATTCCGTTTCGATTGGGGCACCGGCAAGAGCGACATCCCCGGCGTCTGGTCTCGAGTCGGCGCGAATTTCACGCATTTCAATCCCGAAACGAAGACCTTCTTGTCGCTGTGGCTTCCCTGGATCGAAGACGAGGCCGAGTTCGTCGCCCTCTACCGCGAGACGATCGAGCGCTTCGGACGATCGACCCGCATGGTGCCCCAAGGATCGATTCCGCCCAACCACGTGCCGATTTCGATGGTTCCGTGGGCGGCCTACACGGGTTTTCAGGTCAACTTCCCCAACTTCCGGTACCTGCGGCCCGTCGTCACGATGGGGAAGTTCGGACCTTCCGCCGCGGACCCCGCACGGCTGACGCTCCCCTTCACGCTCCAGATCCACCACGCGACGGCCGACGGATGGCACGCCTCGGAAGCGGTACGGCGCATCGAGCTCGCGACGCGCTGACGTTTTTCCGATTCTCCCAATCGACTTTCGACATTTTTCCGACATTTCTCTCTCAAAATCCGAAAAGTGTGTCCGAGGGTCGGCGAGTCCCGGTCGCCGCTTGCACGATTTTCTCCCGAGTGCCGGATCCCCCGATCGGCAAGAGCGGGTATACGGAAGACACCCCCGAAGGATCCTTTTACGGACACCGAAAAGAGCTTCGGTCGGGGGCCGTAAGGCGGAAACATATGGTTGCGGCTCGTTGCCTCGCGACACCCGCAGAGGGGTCGATCGGGCGTAACGTAGACCTATGGACGCAGACGATCGGTGCGAAACGCCTTTCCGACAACTTCGGCCTTTCGTCTCCCATATCCCGACAGAAACCAATGAGGTACACCATGCTCAAGCAATCGAAGAAGACCATCCTTTCGACCGTTGCACTCTCGGCGCTACTCATGACGGCTCTTGCCGGGTGCGAACAGTCCGCTCCGACGGCGCCCGCGACCGAACCCGCTCCCGCGGCTCAGACGGCTCCGGCGCCGGCCGAAACTCCGGCGGCCCCTGCAGCTGAAACGCCCGCGCCCGCGGCCGAAGCTCCGGCTCCTGCCGAAGCGCCCGCCCCGGCTCCCGCCCCCGCCGAAGCTCCGAAGTCCTGATGTCTTGATGACAGACAGTCCCGAGACGTCGACAAATCCGAAGCCTTGACGCTCGATCATCCCCGCCCGGGGCGTGTCGCACACCGCGCGCACGCCCCGTTTGCTTGAGGATGCTCGTAGGGCAATCGCCTCGAAATTCGTCCTTTCGGTTTTTGCTTCGTTTTCAAACCTCCTTTCCCGAGCTCGCCATGATGTCCCGTACCGACCGCACTTCAAACCGCACGGCCCGCAAGCGCCCGCTCTTCGCTCGCAACGCCTTCTTCCTTCTCGCCGCGGCGGTTTTCACGTCGCCCCTTCTTGCGGGATGCGCCTTCAATCACGAGGCGGACCCCGAAACGGCGGCCGTTGCCGCCTCGCAGTCGACGGTGAAGGCCACGGCCGAAAACCGCGCCGTACTCGAAAAGCTCTCGGGCACGTGGTTGGCACCCGTTCCGGGTCAGGTCGGCAACGACTGGGGATACGTGTTCGAACCCACGGGCGAGGCGCGTACGGTGAATGCGGCGACGCTCAAGGTGAAGCGCTGGTCGCTCGATGCCGCAGGCAAACGCCTCACGATTGAGGGCGACAGCATCGGTAACGGCATGACGATCCCCTTCATTCGCATCTTCGAGGTCGAGTCGGTCGACGATACGACGCTCGTTCTGCTGAACGGGACGCTGCGGGAAACCTTCCGTCGGGCGCCCGATGCGGGTGCGGCAAAGGAACCGGCGGAGAGGCCCGCGACGGACGACGGTGAGAGTGCGACCGACGGCGGCGAATCCCGAACGACGCTCGATACGCTCGACATGCTCGAAAATCCCTGAACGTTCGCTTTCGTCTCCCGAGGTCGCGTCCCGAGGGACGCCTTGAGGACCTCGACGCCCTGAAACAAAAACCCCGCCGGGTCTTCGAACCGAGCGGGGTTTGTCGTGTTCGGATCTGAAGCGCTCCGCGCGTCGTGACGCGAAACGCTTGAGACACGTCGGGCGCGCGCGATTACTTCGCACCCTGTTCGACCGCAGCCGGGGCTTCCTGCTTCGGCTGGAGGCGGCCCGTGAGGTAGCGGTACATGGAGACGTCCTTCACGCGAACGCCGAAGTGCGGGTCGTTCTTGGGCGAGAACCAGACGTCCTTCTTTTCGCGCCAGGCGTTGATGAAGGCGACGTAGTCGGCCGGGATGTCGGTCGAGTTCGTCACGGTGTTGAGCGTGAACTCCTGACCGCCCACGAGCGAGACGATCAGACGATGAACGACGGGTTCCTGAGCGGCCGCGGCGGGAGCAGTCTTCCGTTCTTCGGTAGCCATTGGAAAGTATCTCCTGGATTGCAAAACGGGCAACTACTCGGAAAAACGAGCATGTGCCTGCTGATAAAACGAAATCCTCGACCGGCCGTTAAGCCGGACGACAAGCGTCCTGCCCCGAGAGGTTTTATCTCGGTCCGACCGTTTTGGACATATTCTGCCAGAGGGCGAACGAACCGTTATTCTTGTTTTCCTGTATATCGGGGAAAAAGTACGATGACGCAGGTGCGTGACGGACCGAGCAGTCCATCCGATGATCATTTTGGAAACACGAACGAGGAGGACGGCGTTGAGCTTCATTTCAGGAAGACTTCCCCACATCCCACATACATGGAAGATTGGCTTTATGGCAAAAATTTGCTCAATTCCAGTGCATTTGAACCCAACTTTTGTTCAACAAGAGCTTTGATTGCCTTTGCCACGTCAAAATATTTTCTGTAACTATTAAGGCCATATCTATTGCCAAAAAATGGACCGATCATAAGTAATGTAGGACGCTTCTCTTCTCCGTTTCTCAGCCATGTATAGTGGCATCCGATTTCGCTAATTTGTTCTATTTGCATGTTCAGGGAACTTCCGTAAATTCGATGTTGGGAAAAGAGTACAGTAGTCGAGAGCTTTTCTCAGTTAGCTAAAGGGAACTTCCGTAAATTCGATGTTGGGAAAAGAGTACAGTAGTCGAGAGCTTTTCTCAGTTAGCTAAAGTTGCGA
>OOCB01004636.1_pt1 | contig 11257 bp, 8 predicted proteins | sample 1671351 | NCBI WGS metagenome assembly OOCB01 (sample SAMN06348148, study PRJEB24527) | human gut metagenome | biome: human gut; feature: ankylosing spondylitis patient; material: feces | host: Homo sapiens | place: China | collected 2015-10
AAAACAATTGTGACAATTGAACTCAATGCTTCTGGAATTGCTGCAACTGCTAAAGCGACAGCAATCATTAAAGAATCAATTAAAGATTGTTTTGCTAAAAAGAGATTTAAACATAAAACAATGAGTGAAATAAAGAAAATACCAATAGATAGCTTTCCACTAAAATCATCTAGACTTTTTTGTAAAGGTGTTTTTCTTTCTTTGGCATTGTTTAACATTGATGCAATCTTTCCAATTTCAGTTTGCATACCAATATGGGTAACGATATAACGTCCTGTTCCATTTGTAACTAAACTACTTGAAAAAACCATATTTTTTTGATCACCAACAACAACTTGACCAGTAATCACATCCGTTGTTTTATCGACACTTTCTACTTCTCCAGTTAATGCACTTTCATTGATTTGGAGAGATGAGCATTCAATAATACGTCCATCACCACTAATCACATCACCTGCTTCAATTTGGACAAGATCGCCAATTGTTAGTTCTGTAGAATCAACTTCTTGAAGTGTTCCCTCACGTATAACTTTCGCTTTAGGAACAGAAAGTTTCTTTAAACTATCCAATGATTTCTCTGCTTTTAATGTTTGAATCGTTCCGAGTATTGCATTGACAATAATAACACTGACAATAACAATTGTACTTTCTATCTGTCCGCTCATTCCAGAAATGATTGCTGCAATGATTAAAATAATAACTAATAAATCTTGAAATTGTTTAAGAAAAATCATAAAAGGATTTTCCTTTTTCTTTTCATCTAAGATGTTATAGCCAAATTGCTGATGACGTTTGATAATTTCTTCATGACTTAATCCATTTTCACTTGTTTCACAAGCTTTCATAACTTCAGATATTCTTTTTTGATAATACATATATGCCTCCTATCTCTTTAGCAAACAAAAAAAGACAAGCTCGCTAAAGAAAATTATTCTTTAACGAGTCTTGTCTTTAAGATGCACCAGGATATTAAATCCGCGTCTGTTGATAACATCACACATTTTTGTGAGACTACTCCCTCATTGGAAAGTATAATAACATAGTCATAAAAATATGTAAATAAATTTATGAAAATAGTGGTTAAGTTTCGTCAACCGAAATTGATAATGTCTCAAAAATAATCAAACATTAGCACCATAACGGTGCTTTTGTTTTGCAGCATAACTGACAAAGCTCGCTTTTCTCCATGGATGATTCATTGGAGGAATATACTTTTTCTTTTCTTTCTTTTTTCTTTTCCCAACAAGATACATCAGCAATATTCCGACAGCCAGTACGATATAATCTGCCAGTTTCATACCGGACACGAGCAGATCGGATGGCAGGATACGAACCGGATCTGTAAACATACGGATAAACATCTTTATGGTAAGTCCGACATCTTTATAACAGTCCGTCATTCTTAATACACAGACCAGCAGAAATGTCCGTACCGCCTGAAAATATCCGTATAACATATTTTCCTTCAATCCCGGATATCTTTTGTGAAAATGATCATAGACCTCTTTTAATTCCCTCGAAGCCAGTATGACCGCACAGTTTGCAAGCCCCCATACAATAAAATGAAGCTGCCTGCCATGCCACAGTCCGGTTACAAACCATGCGGCAAAAGAAGCCAGATACACGGGAGCTCTTTTTCCGGCTGATGGTGATTTCTCTTTTACTGTTTTTGCCAGTCTGCAGGTCAGACGGCTCACGGACAATGGATAGAAGATATAGTTTTTAATCCATTCTCCGAGTGAAATATGCCATCTTCTCCAGTATTCACCAAGATTTTTCGAGGTAAACGGAACATTAAAATTTTCCGGAAATTCCATTCCGAGAAACTGTGCAATTCCCAGTGTTATATCAATTCCACCGGTAAAATCCGCATAGAGCTGTACGGCATAAAACAACATACCAAGAAGCACCCACAGTCCGGTATATTCTGCGGGATTGCCGATAATTACCTGTACCACGGGAACGATGCGGTCTGCCACGGCGAGTTTCTTAAAATATCCCCACAGGATTCTCTGGATGGCAAAACAGGCCCGGTTCATCTGAAAGCGATGTGTCTGCAGAATTTTCTCCATATTATCGTACAGGGTAACCGGTCCCTGCACCAGCAGGGGAAAGAAGGAAACCGCCGTAACCAGCTGCAGCGGATTAGCGATCCATTTTGTATGTTTCCGGTATATTTCTGTCTGGTAAGAAATCGTCATCAATCCATAATACGCCAGTCCGAACGGCATATTGTCACAGAACAGCTTGAAATATAACATAATTCCAACCTGAAAAAACAGAGACAACAGAAAAATCTGCCGCCTCTGCTTCTTATTCTGACATCTGTTTATTACCGCTGAAAATATCCATGTTATACCTGTCATAAAGAACAGCAGAACTGCTGCTTTTCCATTTCCACTCAAAAACAGTACATTACATACCAGTAAAACGATCCACTGCACCCTGCCCGGAACCAGATAATATATCAATCCCAGAAAAAACAACAGTACAGGAAATTCAAACGATGTAAATAACATTTCTTATTCCCCGTTCTGCAGTCTTTCAACCAATGCATAAAGCGAGGATGCACTATTAAAGTTCTCCGGAGTAATACAGTCCGCCGGTATTGTAATATCGTAAGTATCCGAGATATCACTGATCAGTGAAACAATATCAAATGAATCGAGTATATCATCGTCTATCAGAGTTTCACAGCTTTCAAAGTCAATTTCAGGATGCATGCCCTGTAAAATTTCTAATAATTCTTCCATATTTTCTACCTTACTTTCTTAACTTAGTATAACTCTTTTAACCGCTTTCTGTCCGTCTTTCCATTTAAAGTAAGCGGAAGTTCTTCCAGTCTGTAAATCCCGGACGGAAGCATATAGGACGGAAGCTTTTCCTTTAATTTTTTCTTCAATTCCCCTGGCTGCAACAGACCTGTGTAATATAATACAATTTTCCGGTCTTTTTCGCTATAAATGCAGGCACAGCTAAATACATTTTCGATTCTTCCCGTTACTGTTTCGATTTCGCCGAGTTCAATCCGGTGTCCCATGTGTTTGATCTGATTGTCTTTCCGCGACACAAACACCAGTTCACCATTCTGATATCTGCCGATATCTCCGGTTCTGTATACCATCTCCGGATAGTGCTTCTGCAGAGGATTCTGCACAAACACAGTGCTGCTTTTTTCCCGGTCCGCATAATACCCCATGGTAACACAAGTTCCGTGGATAATGATTTCACCCTGCTCCTCTTCGTTCTCCGGAGAAATCAGGTATTCGCCGTTCTCCTTCTCTCCAAGCAGAAATATCCCGGTATTCGGAAATGCCCTGCCGATGGGAATGACTTCATCTTCCCTGATTTCCCGGCTGACACGATAATACGCAGACATTCCGGTACATTCCGTCGGTCCGTACAGATTAATGTACTCTGCCGGTACATTTTCCGCCCAGATCCGAAACTGTGCCGTCTGAAACACTTCACTTCCAAATGCAATAGTCCGCAAATATCCTGGTTTTACAGCCTCAAAGGTATTGAGTGCGGAAATCATGGTCAGTGCCGGTGTCACCCAGCATATGGTATTGATCTTCTGCTCATTCAGGAAATTTACCAGTTCCACCGGAAAGCGGAACTTCTTCCTCGGTATCAGCACCGTCTTTGCTCCATATTTTAAGGTTGGATAGATTTCTTTCAGACACGCATCCACATAAAAGGGTGCCTGGTTTCCAAATACCGTATCTCCGGAAATATGAAGTATCTCTGACAACTGTTCAATATAGTCGATGACCGACCGGTGATTTGCAACAACACCTTTGGGAACTCCTGTAGAACCGGAGGTAAACACGGTGTATGCCGGATCGGTATCCACATGTTGTTCTCTGATTGCGGCAAGCAGTCCCGGCTTTTCCTCTGCCCGGCAGATCCGGTGATATTCCAGAACGTGCCCGGTTTCTTCCGTATCTTTCTCACAGATACACCAGGCATCCGGCATCATCCGGAAGATATTCTTTCTTCTTTCCTCAGGCATCTCTTTGTCCACCGGAACATAATATCCCCCGGCATACAAAACCCCAAGAAAAGCAGTTATTTCTTCCGGACTCTTCTGCATGTATACAATGACCGGTTTCCGCCTGACTTCTTTTTCCGCCAGAAAAGATCCGATTCTTCTTGCCTGTTCATAGATGCTGCCAAATGTCATACTGCCGTTTTCCCCGGCAAATGCCGTTTTATCGGCATATGTCTTTATGGTTTCCTCTAAATATCCGAGTAAATTCGTCATAAAAATACTCCTATTGCATTATGTATTTTTCCTGTGGAGTGGCAGGATATCCAGTATGGTCAAAGGTATAATAGCTGTCCCCGACCTGTGCGGTGTATGCCTCGATATCGGTATCCCTCGCCATAAATCCGTCAAAATATACTTTACGTCTTGTAGCATCAAAATGATACCAGCCGCTTCCGGTATTGACCATCAGCCAGTAATGCTCCGCACTGCCTCCAAGCCTTTGTACATCCATGGTCTGGATTCCGAGCCGGTTAAGCAGTATCTTGCATACGGAAAAATAGGTAAAACAGTCGCCCTTTAAATCCTGAAGTCCGCGGTATGCCTCTGCTTCCCAGTCTGATTTATCAGAAGTTCCGGTATACTGTATATTACTGTAGGCATAATTATATACGGCATATGCCTTTCGGGACAGACTCATGCTGTCATCCGTAATCGCCGCAAGCACTTCATCGGCTTTCTCATTCAGCCGTTCCTCTGTTGCACTTATTTTCTTCAGGGTAAATACTACGGTCTGGACGGTCTGGTTTCCGGACTGGTCATTTGCACTGTAAGTTACTTCATAGCTTCCCGGCACATCGGTCTGGACGGCATGATTGTCAACATAGACTTCACAGTCACCATCCACTTCGTCCCATGCGGTAACTCCTTCCAAATAGGAAATATTTTCGCCGATATAGTATTCCCGATCCAATGCACCTGAAATCTGCGGCGGATCGATATCTTCGATTACCTGCACCTGTGCAGTCAGCTCCGTGACATTCTCTCCCTCATCCGTAAAGGTCAGTATCACCGGATAAGTACCCAGTGTACCGGTATCAAGAATCCCCTTGAGGCCTGCCGTTACATCCGTGGTATCGATAATGGTCTGTGCGGCGGATGCCGGGTCAAAGGTATGTTTCTGATATACCACTATATTGTCTTTCAGCACAACCTCGGGTGGCTGTACATCGACCACAGTGATCGTCCCCTCATATTCCACATTCTGATACAGAAGGCGGATGTCATATTCCCCGACATGGTTTAATACAATCGGTTTGTATTTGAATGATACCTGCGAAGCATCGATTCCATTGACCAGAATCTGGGATAACTGAATTTCCTGCCCTGTCGCATCCAGCTTCAGGTTGTTTTTTATAATACTTACCCGCAGAAGTGCCTTTTTGACTGTCTTTCTGCCCTGCGAATCGACCGCCTCGATCTCTACTTCCTGTCCTCCTGGTGTGGAAAAATCAGGAGGAGTTAAATAATGCACACTTGCATTCTGCGCCGAACATTCCGTGACAAACGTCCATGCGTTGACTTCTTCATTCAGTTCAACCGTGACACTGTGCAGTGTCAGTTCCGGTCCACGCATAGTCTGTGCACAAAAAATGAGAAACAGCAGTATGGAGCCGGTAACTGCACTGAGAATAAAAATAATACATAATTTTTTTTTCATGTTTTATCTTGATAAAATATCCTTTAACAACTGGTTGACAATTCCAGGATTTGCTTTTCCTTTTGCTGCCTTCATGGTCTGGCCTACCAGAAATCCGATTGCTTTTTCCTTACCATTCTTATAATCTTCTACGGACTGTGGGTTTGCTGCCACGACTTCTTCTACAATCTTCTGGATCTCATCTTCATTGCTTTCCATCTTTAAGCCGTGTTCCTCCACATATTTCTCCGGATTTACATCCTCTTCAAATACATGGGCGAATACTTCTTTTGCCACATTTCCGTTGATCACGCCTTTTTCTACCAATGTGATGACACCGGCAAGATTTTCCGGAGAGAAGCTGATTTCATCCGGATCCATGCCCTTGTCCTTTAACAGACGCATGGTTTCTCCCATCAGGTAATTACTTACCTTCTTTGGATTCTTACAGATCTCGCTTGCCTTTTCAAAAATATCTGCCATCTTTTTATACTGGGTGATGATATCGGCATCGTATTCCGGAAGCTTGTATTCTTCTATATATCTTGCCTTCTTTTCATCACGGAATTCCGGCTGTCTTTCCTTTACGGCTTCAAGCCATTCATCGCTGATGACAATCGGTACAAGATCCGGTTCCGGGAAGTAACGGTAATCCTGTGCATCTTCTTTGGAACGCATTGCATGTGATGATTCTTTGTTGTCATCCCAGCGTCTCGTCTCCTGAACAACTTTCTTTCCGGCTTCCAGAAGCTCAATCTGACGCTCCCGTTCTCCTTCGATGGCTCTTGCAATTGCCTTAAAGGAGTTCAGGTTCTTCATCTCCGTTCTTGTTCCGAATTCACTGGTTCCCATTTCACGAACGGACAGGTTCACGTCCGCTCTCATAGAGCCCTCCTGCAATTTGCAGTCAGAAGCACCAAGATATTGAATAGTTGTACGAAGTTTTTCCAGATATGCAATAACTTCCTCAGAAGAGCGCATATCCGGCTCCGATACAATCTCCACAAGCGGTACACCGCTTCGGTTGTAATCTACCAGTGATGTATCGTCCCACTCGTCATGGATCAGCTTACCGGCATCTTCCTCCATATGCATTTCATGGATCCGTATTTTTTTCTTCGTATCGCCAACTTCGATCTCTACATAACCATTTCTTGCGATTGGTAAATATAACTGGGAAATCTGATAGTTCTGTGGGTTATCCGGATAGAAGTAATTCTTACGGTCGAATTTGCATACTCTTGTAATATCACAATGTGTCGCAAGTCCGATTCCTATTGCATACTCTACTACCTGTCTGTTCAGTACCGGAAGGGAACCTGGCATACCAGTACATACCGGACATGTGTGGGTATTTGGCGCACCTCCGAACTGGGTGCTGCAACCACAGAAAATCTTTGTCTTTGTCGCAAGTTCTACGTGAACCTCAAGTCCAATGACTGTCTCATACTGCTTTGCCATAACTATCTTCCCCCCTTCACAAACTGTGGTGATTCATAAGTTCTTGTCTGTTCAAATGTGTAGGCTGCCTGGATAATTTTTTTCTCCTGGAAGCAGTCTCCGATAATCTGCATGCCGACCGGAAGACCTTTGGAATCTTTTCCTACCGGAATACTGATTCCAGGAAGTCCTGCCAGGTTCACGGAGATTGTGTAAATGTCACTCAAATACATTTTCATCGGATCACTTAAGCTCTTTCCAAGCTCTGGTGCCGTTGTCGGAGCCGCCGGAGCCACGATCACATCATATTTTTCAAACGCTTTATCAAATGCTTTCTTAATTAACGCTTTTGTTTTCAATGCTTTCAGATAATAAGCATCATAATATCCGGAACTCAGAACAAATGAACCAAGCATGATTCTTCTCTTTACTTCCGGTCCGAAACCTTCGGAACGGGATTTCTTATACATATTGTGAAGGCCTTCATATTCTTCTGTACGGTAACCATATTTCACACCATCGAATCTGGCAAGGTTGGAGCTTGCCTCAGCTGATGCAATGACATAATATGCAGGGATCGCATATTTTACAAGACTTAAGTCAAATTCTTCTACAACTGCGCCTTTTTCTTCCAGGACCTTCACTGCATTTAAAATCTGCTCTTTTACGTCTGCGCTTAATCCATCCCCAAAGTAATCTCTCGGAATACCTATCTTCATACCTTTCACGTCGTCTGTCAATGCCGAAGTAAAGTCATATTCCCGCTCCACGGAAGTACTGTCTTTTACATCATGAGAAGCGATTGTCTCAAGGATAGTCGCACAATCTGTCACATCTTTCGCAATTGGTCCAATCTGATCCAGCGAAGAACCGTAAGCAATCAGTCCGTACCTGGATACCGTTCCATAAGTCGGTTTAATCCCCGTTACACCACAAAATGAACTTGGCTGACGGATAGATCCACCTGTATCAGAACCAAGTGCATAAGCGCACTCACCTGCTGCCACTGCTGCGCAGGAGCCACCTGAAGAACCGCCTGGCACATGTCCCAGATTCCATGGATTTCTTGTCACTCCATAATAAGAAGTCTCGGTTGTACTTCCCATGGCGAATTCATCCATATTAGTCTTTCCGATTATGACTGCACCGGCTTTTTCCAAGTTCAAAACTGCCTCTGAAGTAAAGGTTGGAACAAAATTTTCCAGAATTTTGGAACTGCAAGTTGTTCTCGTCCCTTTCGTGCACATATTATCCTTGATTGCCACCGGAACACCTGCAAGAGGACTCAGAAGTGTTCCGTCATCGATCATCTTCTGAACTTCTTCGGCACGCTTTAATGCACCCTCTTTATCAATGGTCACATAGCTGTGCACATCATTCTCTACCTTTTCAATCTGATCCAGATATGCCTGCGTGGCTTCCGTAACTGAAATTTCTTTTGCTTTTATTTTCTTTCCGAGTTCCACTCCTGTCAGACTCATAATATCCATAACTCGTCTCCTCCTATCCGATTGTCTTCGGCACCTTGAAGCTCTGATCCTTCATAAGTGGTGCATTTGCCAATGTATCACTGCTGCCATCACCATTTGTCACAACGTCTTCGCGAAATACATTATTCACCGGAAATACATGAGACATCGGTTCAATTCCATCCGTGTCGAGTTCATTTAATACATCAATGTAGTCCAACATTTTTTCCATATCTGCCTTGGCTTCTTCTTTCTCTTTCTCTGAAAGTTCCAGCTTCGCCAGAATACCCACATACTCAATGGTCTCGTCTGAGATTTTGTTTGCCATTTTAAGCACCCTCCTGTCTGACAGTTATCTTACATCTTAATTCTTATCTCTAATAATTGTAATATTCATAATAATCCGTCGTTGATATATGCTCGCTTGGAGTCAGTCGGAGTTCCATATTGTCATCTAATGTAATCTGCGCATTTTTCGGAAGAACAAGATTCTTATATTCCTTTCCGTCTGTGCAATTCTCGCCCAGATACAGATCTTTTGTCTCCATAGATTCACCATATTCTGTATAAATATCAACGTCCACACTGCCTTCTCCACTGACCAGTATGAGATCATACACCCCTGCCGGAAGGTCAGGACCTACGGTCAGGTCTTTTTTTACTACCAAAGGCTCTTGTCCTGCCAGTGGATTATTTTCATAAAGAATGTTTTCTGTCTGCGCATTATCTGAATAAAGTGTAATCGTTGTCTGTGAAGAAATGTGAACAATCGCTCCATTGTATAATCTTAAGTCATCCAGATAATCACCGTCTGTCCGCCCTGCATATTCATAAAGGTAAAATCCGCTGTCCCAGTCATCAACCTGGACCGTATCGTAATCATAAGATACATCCGCCTGATAATTTCCTTCCGGAATGTGCACACCGACCACATAGTCACCACTGGTCAGCTCAAAACTTACACTCTCACCATCTGCCGGAAGTTCTTTTGTCACATTTTCATACGGGTCACTTCTTGTATAGTCTTGTGTATTCTCCTGGTATCCGCTGATTACATCATCTAAAATATCACTGACCATCGGTTGGAAAATACCAAAAAATACATTGAAGATGACAATGACTGCTATAATCTTACTGATGATCCTTCCCGGCTTTTTCTTCTTACCGACTTTCTTACGCCCTGTACTTCCTGTATTTCCAGAGTAAGTAGTTGTACTCCCCTGCCAGGACTGATCCTGCTGCCTGTTGTTATCTTTTTGACTCCCCTGCCAGGACTGTCTCGGTGTATTTGGCTTCGGCTGTTTCTCCGGCTTCTCATTCTTGCCATAATGCACATGAGTCAATGGTTCATGATCACATTCACTTTGGTTTATTCGATAATTTTTATCGGATTTGTTATTGTCTAATCCACACTCCGTACAGATTCCATTACTATTCAGTTTTCCTCCACATAAAGAACATCTCTTTCCAAACATAGCTTCTTCCATCCTCTCTGCTCATTTCGCTCCCGGGTGGTTAAGCAGGTACATTTCCACTTTTATGGGGGAGCATAGATGAGAAGAACTGTCTGGGAATTCTCTATGGCTCCAGTCTGCTTAAGTCTCTTGGGAATAATGTTGTTTCTCTTACATTATCCTCCCCAAGCAGCTGCATCGTCAAGCGTTCCAGTCCAATTCCCAGTCCTCCGTGTGGCGGCATGCCATGTTTAAATGTAGCAAGATACTGATCCATACCTTCTGTCGTCATGCCTCTTGCTTCAATCTTCTTTAGAAGTGTCTGATAATCGTGGATGCTCTGACCTCCGGTCGTAATCTCAAGACCACGGAAGAGAAGATCAAAGCTCAGTGTATATTTCGGATCCTCCGGATCGTCCATCGCGTAAAATGGACGCTTCTTGGACGGATAGTGCGTAACAAATACAAAATCGCTGCCCCACTCTTCTTTTGCATATTTTCCGATCAGTACTTCTTCTTCCGGCTCCAGATCAAATGGGTTACGCATCTTGTGATTATATTTCTCAGCTACCAGCTCTTTGATCTCACTGAATTTTACTGCCGGAATCTGATCTACTTTCGGAAGTTCCACATTCAGAATCTTCAGTTCTCTGGCATAATCTTTTTTTAAAAGTTCCATGGCATACTGGAGAAATCCTGTCTCCATTCCCATAATATCCTCAAATCCATCAATATAGCCCATCTCGAAGTCCAGACTCGTATATTCGTTCAAATGTCTCTTCGTATTATGCTTCTCAGCACGGAACACCGGCGCCGTTTCAAATACCCGGTCAAACACACCGACCATCATCTGTTTGTAGAACTGAGGACTTTGCTGTAGCACTGCCGGGCGGTGGAAATATTCCAGCTTAAATAAGTTTGCACCACCTTCTGCACTTTTGGCTCCAATCTTCGGTGTATGAATTTCAGTAAATTCCTGACTATATAGGAAATCACGAAATGCTCTTGTCAGTCCTTCCTGAATCCGGAATTTTGCACGCTCCCTGATATTTCTAAGAGAAATGGAACGATAATTTAACTTTGCCTCCAGAGAAGTGTTTAATTTCCACTTGGAAATTGCAAGCGGCATCATCTCATCTTCCGGCTGACTTAAGATTTTAACTTTTTTCATACGGATTTCAATGCCATTCGGCGCTTTTTCATT
>OOCB01004637.1_pt1 | contig 11249 bp, 10 predicted proteins | sample 1671351 | NCBI WGS metagenome assembly OOCB01 (sample SAMN06348148, study PRJEB24527) | human gut metagenome | biome: human gut; feature: ankylosing spondylitis patient; material: feces | host: Homo sapiens | place: China | collected 2015-10
TAGATGAGGTGTCCTTCTGAGCTAGGGGCTCAAGCGTGGCGTGGGCGTCCTTTCAAGACGATAGCATGTGGGCGGTTTTCCACGCCTATGGATAATGTGTTATCGTTTGAATATAGTATAGCACCGATCTTGCGATAATGCAAGCACTCCGCCGATTATTTTACCGGAATCGTAGTATCACCGATGGTGACGGACGCCACTTCATCAAGCGGGAGAATGGTATCGAACGTGCCCTGGCGGGTGCAGACGGTCTTGCCGTCATGCGGGTCCATGCTGCCGCCGTTGCCTGGCAGGTCGATTACAGTGCTGTCCTTCTTATTGATAAGCAGTTTTGCAGAAAATGCGTCCCATGTATCGCGGTGGCTGGCGGGTTCCTGACCGCTTTCGGCATTCTCAAACGGTGCTTTGCCATCAACCGTGTAGACAAAGTTATAGCCGATAGGCGAGAGCAGGACTTTATTGATCGTTGCGGTTTTGCCACCTACTTGAATAGACTGACCGGCAGGCAGTTCAACCGCGCTGTTATCGGCCTCCAGCTTGAACTTGAGATGCCAGGTACCGTCGGCGATGGTTTTTGTTTCAGCGCCGTTATCAGTTACTGCTGTCAGGTCGCCGAGCATAATCTTTGCTGTACCACCGGTCGTAACTGCGTCAGTGTACGACATGGTTTCAACATACTGAATGGCATTATCATTCGGATTTTCGTCATAGAAATAGCTACTGCCGATTGCGCCTTGCGCATTCAGGCCGATATTGCTGTCTGCACGATTCCAGTACACATTCAGCAGACCGGTATCCGGGTTTTTCGTGCAGTCAAACGCCGAACCGTCCTCCTTCTCCAAGGTGTAGGAAATGAGGTAGTTATAGCCGTCGAACAGAATCGCATCCGCGGTGACGGTCACGCCGTTCGAGGTATCGCTCGCGCCGATCGGGCGGCCAATCTGGTCGATGATTTCGGTGTCTGCTGTCGGACCGAATACGCCGGCAAATGCGTCGCTCGCGGACTTGAATACGCCGGTTGCGCCTGCACCGATGCTCAGCACCAGAGCGGCAGCCACGCCGACCGCCGCGATGCGCGGAAAACGGCATACACGATGAATGGCAACCGGCTGCTCCGGCTGCTCGGCGGCGGCCATCAGGCGATTGACCATGCGGCTTTTCGCCTCGTCAGAGAAGCGCAGCTCGTCCAGTGCGGAATTATACATTTTGTTATCGTTATACTCTCTGTTCATAAAGATCCCCTCCCAAGATGGTGCGCAGGCTTTTGCGCCCGCGGCTCAGGTGTGCGGAAACGGCAGACTCGCTCTGACCGAGCAGAGACGCGATTTCGCGCACGGAATAGCCCTCGTAGTAGTGCAGATAGACCGCTTCACGGTATTTGCGCGGCAGCGCCATCACCGCATCGAGCACATCGGAATCCGGTGCGGCAGGCGCGGGTGTCGCGGCAGCGGCTTCCAGACCGACATTGCGCCGGTGCGCGGCGCGCAGGCTGTCTTTGCAGGCGTTGGCGGTCGCGCGGATGATCCACGCTTTTTCGTGCGCCGGACTGTCAAAGGTTTGACCGCCGGTCAGCAGCTTGAGGAAGATATTCTGGCAGATGTCCTCAGCATCGTGGGTTGACTTCAAATAGGTGTAAGCCAGCCGCAGGATCAGGTCGGAGTACGTCTGCACCAGACGTTCGGCGTCTGCCCTGTCAAATTGTTTCATTGGTTTCAGCTCCTTTGGAAAGCAACGTTGCTTCACCTATAATACGATTGCGGATCGCGTATCCTGACAGAGAGGATAAATTTATTATAACATAAATACGTTGGCGGGTACCGTTCCCGCGCGCCGCAGAGCGTACCTCTCGCTTTTCGTCAAGCGTAAAACCTTCGATTTTGCAAGAGATAGAAAGACACTTGTCCGTCTGCGCGTTGTTTTTCAACAGAATGCCCAAAAAACACAGGTAAAATTGTAACAAAGTAATTGTTAAAAAATCTACAAATACCCTTTGCAGAAAGCCCGGTTTATGGTATCCTGTTAAAAGAGCACATGCGCTCTGCCGGGAGCGCTCATAAGATAGGACAAAGGGACGACCCGCTCAACGGGTCGCAAAGGAATTCAGGAGGATAAAACAAACTATGGCTATGAGAGGTGTAGAAACCCGTATTCAGGAGATCCGCCACCGCATTTTCACCGAGGTTGCCCGTATGGCGTACCATACTGAGTGGCCGACCGACCGCCGTATCGAAGCACTGCCGTTTGACATCATGCCGGGCGAAGTGGGCAATATCCGCAACGATATTTTCCTCGAGCGCGCTATCGTCGGCGAACGCCTGCGTCTGGCGATGGGTCTGCCGTGCCGCAGTGCTGCCGAGCACGCGCCGCTGTCCGACAACATCGAGGCTGCCACTCGCGAGGAGACCTACTACACGCCGCCGCTCATCAACGTGATCAAGTTCGCGTGCCACGCCTGCAAGGAGAACGAGGTCATGGTCACGGACGGCTGTCAGGGCTGCATGGCGCATCCGTGCGTTGAGGTATGTCCCAAGGGCGCAGTATCGCTCGATCGCTTCAACGGCCGTTCTGTTATCGATCAGGAGAAGTGCATCAAGTGCGGCCGCTGCATGGATGTCTGCCAGTATCACGCCATCATCCGTCAGGAGCGCCCGTGCGCGGCAGCCTGCGGCATGGATGCCATCCACAGCGACTGCAATGGCAGAGCCGATATTGATTACGAGAAGTGCGTTTCCTGCGGTCAGTGTCTGGTAAACTGCCCGTTCGGCGCGATCGCAGACAAGTCGCAGATCTTCCAGATGATCCGCGCCATTCAGGCGGGCGAGCGTGTCTACGCCGCTGTCGCACCGGCGTTTGTCGGCCAGTTCGGCCCGAAGATGACACCGGGCAAGCTGCGTGCCGCGATGAAGCGCCTTGGCTTTGCCGATATTATCGAGGTTGCCATCGGCGCTGACCTGTGTGCGGCACAGGAGGCCGAGGACTTTGTGGAGGAAGTACCGGAGAAGCTGCCGTTCATGGCGACTTCCTGCTGTCCGGCGTGGTCGATGATGGCAAAGAAGCTGTTCCCGGAACAGGCCAACTGCATCTCGATGGCGCTCACCCCGATGACGCTGACCGCTCGACTGGTCAAGCACCATCAGCCGGGTGCAAAGGTTGCGTTTATCGGCCCGTGCGCGGCAAAGAAGCTCGAAGCAATGCGTTCGGATGTACGAAGCGAGGTCGATTTCGTGCTGACGTTCGAGGAGATGGCAGGCATTTTTGCCGCACGCCATATCGACGTGGAAAATCTCAAGGAGGATCCGCACGGCATCAACGATGCTTCGTCTGACGGCCGTAACTTTGCGGTTTCCGGCGGCGTAGCCAAGGCCGTTGTTAACGTCATCAACGAGAAACACCCGGACCGCGAGATCAAGGTCGCCAACGCCGAGGGCCTGCGCGATTGCCGCAAGCTGCTGATGGCCGCCAAGGCCGGCAAGTACAACGGCTATCTGCTCGAGGGCATGGCGTGCCCGGGCGGCTGTGTGGCCGGTGCGGGCACGATGCAGTCCATCAAGAAATCCGCTGCAGTAGTCGGCATGTATGCCAAGCAGGCGGAGCACCAGACTGCAACCGGCACACATCATGTTGCCGAGCTGGATAAGCTGGTTGATTAAAAATAATGCTATAAAAGCCACCGTATCGGATGATACGGTGGCTTTTCTGCTGTATTGGTGCGGAATGGAGAATGGTAAACCATGTGGCCCATTCTCCATTTTCAATCCTCAATTACTTTTCCGGCGGCGTAATTGCCACCTTCATGACCCCGCCGCGGCGCTTCTCAAACAGATCGTACGCCGCTTCGATCTCATTCAGCGGGAAAATATGCGTGATGAGCGGTGTGGTATCCAGCTGACCGCACTCGATCAGCCGCAGGATTTCTGCGGTGTCGCAGCCATCCACGCCGCCGGTCTTGAACGTGAGGTTCTTGCCGTACATATCGGGCAGCGGAAGCGTCTGCGGCTTGTCGTACAGTGCAACAATCGAGACGATCGCATTCGGTCGGGCGCACTCCCACGCGAGATGGAAGCTGTCGTCCGAGCCTGCCACCTCGCAGACCACATCCGCGCCGCCGTGCGGGCTGTTCAGCTGCACGAACTCCTGCGCGTGCTCGGGCGTGATGGTCAGCACATCCGGATAGTGCTCGCGCACAAAGCGCAGCCGCGCCGGATCGGGGTCACAGATGATGATCCTGTGCGGGTGATGCAGCATGGCGCACAGCATGGTGCAGATGCCGGTGGGCCCGGCACCGAGGATAAGCACGGTGTCGCCCTGCCGGATCTCGGAAATCCTGGCTGCCCAGTAGCCGGTGGCGAGTACATCGCCGGCAAACAGCGCCTGCCGGTCGGAAACCCGGTCGGGAATGACAGTCAGACCCTGATCGGCATACGGCACGCGGACGTACTCCGCCTGACCGCCGTCAATCCGGCAGCCGAGTGCCCAGCCGCCGTTAGGATCGGTGCAGTTGTTGACAAAGCCGTGCTGACAGAAAAAGCAGTGTCCGCAGAACGTCTCCACGTTGACGGCTACACGGTCGCCGGGCTTGACGGTTTTGACTGCCGAACCGACCTGCTCGACCACGCCGACCATCTCATGGCCGACCGTAATACCGGGTACGGCACGCGGCACCGAGCCGTGCTTGATGTGCAGATCGCTCGTGCAGATGCTCGACATGGTAACGCGCACCACCGCGTCTCCTGCATGCGTGAGAACGGGTTCCGGCTTGTTCTGCAGGGCAAACTCACCCTGTTTTCGATAAGTGTAAGCGAGCATAGTTTACGGCTCCGTTTCGTTAAATGTTATATCCATTATACGGGAGGCCGAAAAGAAAGTCAAACTGTGTCGATTTTATAAGGTGCCGAGAGTCGGGAAAAACTGCGCCAGAAAGAAAAACAGCACCGGCAGGAAGATCGCAGGCAGCAGATTGCCGACGCGCAGCTTGCTGTTGAAGATGAGATTCAAGCTAATGGCAAAAATCAGCACGGAGCCGACACACGACATTTGACCAATCAAGACATCGGTCAGCCAGGGACGGATGAATCGTGCCATCAATGTAATGCCGCCTTGATAGAAGAAAATCGGCACAATAGACAGGTATACGCCCTTGCCGAGAGATGCGGCGAAGAGAATCGAGGCAACACCATCCAGAATAGCCTTGGCAATCAGCATGGTTGGGTCACCATTCAGACCATCGTTTAATGCACCGACAATTGCCATTGCACCAACACAAAACAGAAGAGATGCGGTAACGAAGCCTTCAACAAATCGGCTGTCCCCCTTGGCAGCAAAGTGTGATTGACAGAATGCACCGAAATCCTCCAGTCGCTGCTCGATATTCAGCGCTTCACCGATGACAGCGCCGAGTGCCAGACAGAGTATAATCAGCATGGTATGCTGGGTGCCGATTTCGCCATCCTGTATGGTCAATACTTCGCTGAGTGTTCCGCCTATACCGATAAAGCAGGTGCTTAGTCCCAGTCCCTGCATGACCGTTTTTTCAAAGCGTTTCGGCAGACCGTTTTTTAACAGTATACCGATCGTAGTGCCTATAAGCACCGTGCCAACATTTACAATGGTTCCAAGACCAATCATAAAATCCCCTCGTTTCACTTTACAACGCTAAAGTTTATTGTAAAGCAAAATGAGGGGATTGTCAATTCAGCGCAGACAAAACGGTGTTTTGCGGAAATGCCCGCCGCCAATTCTGCGTTCGGGATCGGGAAGTGCAAGCGCAAACAGGTCGTCCGCGAAGGCATCGCGGCAGAGCGCCGCTTGCAGATTTTCGGGCAGCCGTTTTTCCGTTGCCGGCTTGACGATAACGGGCAGAGCAGCCTGCCTGAGCGCCGCCCGTCCGCGCACGCCGAGCGCCAGTACGCGCAGATAAGCAGGGGAGACGGGTGCGTCCGTCTCCACACCGAGCACAGCCCGCAGGAGCGCTCGCCGCACACGAGCCGCCGGAAACCGCCGCGTTCGCGCCTTTTCTACCGCATCTGAGAACGAATGTGCCGTATAGACCGCCTTGCGGAGCCGCTCGTCAAAGCCGTCTGCCGAGCCGGTCCGCAGTCTGCCCTGATAGAGTGCCGTCCGCAGCAGCGCGAGCAGTGTGTCCTCCGGCAGAGCGACCGGCGCTTCACCGCAATCTGCGGCCTCCTTCCACACGGCGCGAGCCGCAGGCGGCAGGAACGGTGCGCAGAACGCGAAATCGCCGTCTCGCAAATGTGCTCTCAGCAGACTCGCTGAGGCAAAGCCGCTGTGCGGCGCACGCGCATCGTGGGCCGCGCCCTGCCGGAGCACCGCAAGCGGGCGCATCCCGAGCGGGAGCAGGAAGCGGCAGTATTCCACGGCGAGCGTGTTGTTCGGGTTATCCAAAAGAACGGCAGCCTGTTTGTTGACTTTGCTGAGTTCTTCCTGCCGTCTGGCGGCGTAGGACAGGTGCGGAGAGCCGGATTCTCCCTTCATCGGCAGGCTGTTCAGGAGTTCTGCCGCCTGTAAAAGCAAATCCGCATCCGCAGTCTCCGCGCCGAATGACACCGTGCCGCACCCGAGTGCGTGCAGCGTCTGCACCGCCCCCTTAGCGAAGCCCTCCGCCGAGGACAGCGCCGCCGCAAGCGGCAGTTCAACCACGAGGTCAGCGCCGCAGCGCACGGCCATTTCGGCACGCGCGTACTTATCCAGCACGGCAAAATCGCCGCGCTGGACGAAATTGCCGCTCATCACGCATACGATCACGGCGTTTTCGCCGAGGCTGCGCCGGGTTTCGGCAATGTGGTGCAGATGCCCCGTGTGAAACGGATTATACTCGGCGGTGATGCCGCATACGGTCATGACGGTGCTCCTTTCAGTGAGATGACAGCGGTCTGCAAGGTAAAAACCTCGAAAAAGGGGTTGTACATTTGCAAAGAATCGTGTAGAATAAAAATATAGCATTATTATATAGGCTTCCGCGGCTTTATGCAAGCCGCCAAATACGGCATAAGGGAGTTTTCGCAAATGAAAGTATTGGTAATCAACGCTGGCAGTTCTTCGCTGAAGTACCAGCTGCTCGACACCGAGTCGGGCGAGGTAATGGCGAAGGGCCTGTGCGAGCGCATCGGCATCGACGGTGTGCTGACTCACACCGGCAACAAGTCCGATGAGAAGTTCAAGTTTGACATCGCAATGCCCACCCACAAGGAAGCGATCCAGTCTGTTATCAACATTCTGCTCGATCCGGAAAAGGGTGTCATCTCCTCTATGAGTGAGATCGACGCAGTAGGTCACCGCGTTGTACACGGCGGCGAGTTCTTCTCGGACAGCGTTATCATCACCGAGAAGGTCCTCAAGGCTATCGAGGACTGCGTACCGCTGGCACCGCTTCACAATCCGCCTAACCTGACCGGCATCCAGGCTTGCCGCGAGGTTATGGGCCCGGACGTTCCGATGGTTGCAGTATTCGATACTGCATTCCACCAGACCATGCCGCAGTCCCACTACATGTACGCAATTCCGTACGAGTACTACGAGAAGTACAAGATCCGTCGTTACGGCTTCCACGGCACCAGCCACAAGTACGTTTCTCAGCAGGCTGCTGAGATGCTCGGTCGTCCGCTCGAGGAGCTGCGCCTGATCACCTGCCACCTCGGCAATGGTTCTTCTATCTGCGCAATCAATGGCGGTAAGAGCTTCGATACCTCCATGGGCTTCACTCCGCTGGACGGTCTGCCGATGGGCACCCGTGCCGGCAACATCGACCCGGCTATCATCGAGTTCCTGGCTGAGCACGAGCACATGGATGCACATGAAGTCATCAACATCCTGAACAAGAAGTCCGGCATGCTGGGTATCTCCGGCGTATCCTCCGACTTCCGCGATCTGGATGCTGCTGTTGCTGACGGCAACGCGCGTGCAGCGCTGGCTAAGGATATGTTCAACCTGTCCGTTAAGAAGATCATCGGTTCCTACGTTGCCGAGATGGGCGGCGTAGACGCTATCATCTTCACCGCAGGCGTAGGCGAGAACGACCGTTCGGTTCGCTGGGATGTCTGCGAGCACCTCGAGTACCTCGGCATCAAGATCGACCCGGAGAAGAACAAGTACCGCGGCAAGCAGATGGATATCTCTATCGACTGGGCACGCGTTCGCGTTCTGGTTATTCCGACCAACGAGGAGCTTATGATCGCCAAGGATACCGAGCGTCTGGTAAACGAGGCCAAGGCTCAGTAAGTCTTTCGTCAATTAGACAAATATGGGGGCGGAGCATAGGCTCCGCCTCTGTTTTTGCCCGGAGAGGAAACTTTTATGGAGCAAATTGATATCCCGCAGGAGCGCCGCTACTGCTCGAAGCTGGGATTTTCCGTGCTGGCGATCATGCTGTGGTCGATCCTCTGGCAGTTCGGCCTGTACTGGCTGGACGGCTGGATCCTGCCGTTCCGCATGCCGGAAACGCTGTATTACCTGCTGCTGCTCGTCGGACATTATGCGGTATCGCTGCCGATTGTGTTCTGTATATGGCGCAAAACACCGCCGATGCCGTTCTGCAGGGAGCGGGCAGGCGCAAAGCGCATGGGCCGGTGGTTTGTCATCGGCTGTGCGCTGATGTGGCTCGGTTCGCTCATCGGCACGAATATCAACGACATGGTCTACGCTCTGACCGGACGCGATCCGGTCGGCATGGTGGACGAGAGCTTTTCGCAGATGTCGATGGCGGCCATCGTTCTCGGTGCCTGCATCATCGGTCCGCTGTGCGAGGAGCTGGTGTTCCGCGGTCTGCTGGCCGGCCGTCTTGCGCGGTACGGGCAGAAGCCGGGCGCCTTCATTTCCGCGCTGCTGTTCGGCCTGTATCACGCCAATCTGGAGCAGTTTTTCTACGCCTTTGCGCTCGGTCTGCTGCTGTCCTACGCGTACTACCGCACCGGACTGCTGCGCACCTCGGTGCTGCTGCACATGCTGTTCAACATCATCGGCTCGGTGGTGCCCATGCTGCTGCCGGATACCATAGCCGCGCAGTCGGCGCTTGGCCTGTTCTGGATGGCGATGCTGGTGATCGGCATGATCCTGCTCGTTCGCGGCAGAAAACAGCAGGTCTGGCTGCACGGACCCTGTGCGCCGTCGCTTAAAGCCGTTTTGCAGAATGCAGGCATGTTTCTGCTGATCGTCGCCTGCTTTGTACAGACCGTGTTCAATTATCTATAAGGAGGGACGTCCATGCGGGTAGACCTGCATATGCACACCGGATATTCGGCTGACGCCCAGTATCCGCAGTCCATCGACGATAAAATTCACGCCTGCGAGCAGGCCGGACTGGATATCATCGGCATTACCGATCATCTGGATTTTCTTCGTTCGGGCGGCACGCGCGACAACCGTGACCCGGAAGTCTGTGCGCGCGAGGTATGGGAAAAGCGCCGTCCGGCAGGGAACAGCGGTATTGAGGTTCTGGCGGGTATGGAGATCGGCCAGCTGCACGCCACACCGGATGCGGACGATTTTGTCCGCACGCATCCGTTCGATATGGTCATCGGCTCGCTGCATGCCATGCCGAACGATCTGGATATCTACTTTCACGACTTTCCCAATATGGACTGCGACAAGTTCCTGCACGAGTATTTCGATCAGCTGCTGCTGCTCGAGGAGCACGGCGGTTTTGATGTGCTGGCGCACATTGACTATCCGCTGCGCGTGATGAAGCACGGCGACTATATCCCATCGTTTGACAATTATATGGACCGCGTCCGGCAGGTGCTGCGCTCGTGCATCGACCACGGCTATGCGCTTGAGCTGAATGCTGCCGGCATTGCGGGCTGGCAGAAAAAGGTCGGTCCACCGCAGGATATTCTGTACGAATACAAGCGCATGGGCGGCGAGCGCATCTCGATCGGCTCGGATTCGCACACGCTGGACACCGTGGCGCGCGGCGTAGACGACTGCGTGAAGAATGCACTCGACGCAGGCTTTACTCACGTTACCGTGTTCCGTGAGCGCAAACCGGTGCAAATCGCACTGAAATAAATGTAGAGGCTGAAACAACATGCTTTTTAGACGAAAACAGGAAATTACACACGCGGATACGACTGTTCGTGCCCGTGCAAAGATCAACTTGACGCTCGACGTCACGGGACGGCGGGAGGACGGCTACCACACGGTGGAGATGGTCATGCAGTCGATCGCGCTGCACGATACCGTGCGCGTTACCACCATTCACGGAGAGAAAAAGCCGCGCGGCATCGTGCTGAGCTGCAGCCTGCCGTTTCTGCCAACCGACGAGCGCAATCTGGCGTACCGTGCGGCGGAGCTGTTCTACAAGGAGACCGGCGCACTACTCGAAACCTGCGAGATTCATATCGAAAAGCGCATTCCGGTTGCGGCAGGTCTGGCGGGCGGCTCGACGGACGCGGCGGCTGTACTGCGTGCGCTCAACGCATTGCATACAGCCGGTCTGACCGACGACGAGCTGTGCGAGATGGGACTTAAACTGGGTGCCGATGTGCCGTTCTGCCTGCGCGGCGGCACCATGCTGGCGCAGGGCATCGGCGAGGAGCTGAGCCTGCTGCCCGATATGCCGCACTGCTGGGTCGTGCTGTGCAAGCCGCCGTTTGCGGTGCCGACCAAGGAGGTCTATCAGGAAATCGACAGCGTGGATATCCTCGAGCATCCGGACAACAAGGGTATGATGGCCGCACTCGATCAGGGAGATTACGAGGGCGTGTGCGCGTACCTGTCCAACGTGATGGAGACCGTTACGGCGGCAAAACGCCGCCAGATCGGCGAAATCAAGTCGTTTCTCGCAGAAAACGGTGCGGACGGTACACTGATGAGCGGCTCCGGTCCGACCGTGTACGGCCTGTTCTCGGATGAGAGCCGCGCCAAAACGGCAGCGAAAATGCTGCGCCGCCGTTTCGCAGATACATTCCTGACGGAAACCTGCAATTAAACGGGTATAGAAAGCCGCCTTTCGGGCATACTGGGTACACCGGATGCAGAAAGGCGGTTTTGTTATGCAGAAACAGGATAGAAAGGCTCTCGCGGCAGTGCTGACAGCGGTTCTTGTGCTGTTCTGGTCGGCGTTTGCGCCGCAGAGTCCTCGTGCGGCATGGTGGTGTACGGCATTTTCCATCACCTGCGAGGAGGCGGCAGGGGAGAGCAGAACAGGCAGCGACCGGGTTGAATTTCGGTCACTTCTGGCAGACTTGCTGCTTCACAAAGATAACACTTAACTTTTCAGTCGCTCTATGGTATAA
>OOCB01004645.1_pt1 | contig 11204 bp, 10 predicted proteins | sample 1671351 | NCBI WGS metagenome assembly OOCB01 (sample SAMN06348148, study PRJEB24527) | human gut metagenome | biome: human gut; feature: ankylosing spondylitis patient; material: feces | host: Homo sapiens | place: China | collected 2015-10
ATCTGCGCTTTTGGCTTGGCATCTGCCGCACCTCGCTCGCCGTATCGGCACTTAGAATTATGCGGTATTGCCCTAAATAAAAAGTAAACTCTCATTATCCCCTGTGCCCACCTCCGGACACAGGGAATTTTGGGATTAAGGAGCCAGAAATTATGATCCAGATCCAACACCTGACAAAGCGGTTTGCCGCGGCGGGCGCAACGGTGGTTGCCCTGAACGACATCAACCTGGAAATTCAGGACGGCGATATTTACGGTATTATCGGCATGTCCGGCGCAGGCAAGTCCACGCTGGTGCGGTGCATCAATATGCTGGAACGCCCGGACGAGGGCAAGGTGATCGTGAACGGCCGCGAAATGATGCAGCTGAGCCCCGCAGAGCTGCGCGATGCCCGGCGGGAGATCACGATGATCTTCCAGCAGTTCAACCTGCTGATGCAGCGCACCTGCCTGAAGAACATCTGCTTCCCCATGGAGCTGGCCGGTGTGCCCAAAGAGAAAGCCACAGCCCGCGCCAGGGAGCTGCTGGAGTTGGTTGGCCTGCCGGACAAGGCGGACGCTTACCCGGCGCAGCTTTCCGGCGGGCAAAAGCAGCGCATTGCCATTGCGCGTGCCCTGGCCACCAACCCCAAGGTGTTGCTGTGTGACGAAGCCACCAGTGCCCTGGACCCCAACACCACCCATGCCATTTTGCAGCTGATTCAGAAGATCAACCGCGAAATGGGCATTACGGTGGTTATCATTACCCACCAGATGAGCGTGGTGGAGGATGTGTGCAGCCACGTTGCCATTTTGGATAACGGCACCGTGGTAGAGCAGGGCAGCGTGCGGGATATCTTCTCGAACCCGCATTCCGACGCTGCCAAGCGGCTGGTGTTCCCGGCGGGCACGCCGGAGCGCGAGCTGCTGCCCGGCCGCAAAATGGTGCGTGTTGCCTTTAACGGCACCCAGACGACCGATAAGCCGCTGGTGGCCAGCCTTGCCATTGAGTGCGGGGCGCTGGTTTCGATTGTGGCAGCGGACACCCGCGTGGTAAACGGCCAGACGTTGGGCAGCATGCTGCTGGCCCTGCCGGAAGGCGAAGGCGCTGCCAAGGCGCTGGATTACATCAAGAATTATCCCGGCATTACCTACGAGGAGGTGGGCAGCAATGGCTGAATTTTTTGCATCGAAGGACTGGCAGACTTTTTTGGATGTTCTGCCTTCCATCCCGGCAGAAACCTGGGACACTTTTTACTCTACCGTGGTGGCCACCCTGTTTGCACTGGTCATCGGCCTGCCGCTTGGTGTGCTGCTGGTAACGGGTGAGCCCGGTGGTGTGCGCCCGCTGCCCCGCTGGGTCATGCGGTTGCTGAACGGCGTAATCAACCTGCTGCGCAGTGTGCCGTTCTTGATCTTGATGATCATTGTCATTCCGCTGTCCCGCTTGATCGTGGGCACTTCTATTGGCACGGTGGCATCCATTGTGCCGCTGGTTATTGCATCCTTCCCGTTTGTGTCCCGTCTGGTGGAAACCAGCATCCGTGAGGTGGATTCCGGCGTGGTGGAAGCAGCCCAGAGCATGGGGGCAACCCCGCTGCAGATCATCACCAAGGTGCTGATCCCCGAAAGCATGCCCAGCCTGATTGCCAACGCAACCATTGCTGCCACAACCATTCTGGGGTATGGCGCTATGGCAGGCGTGATCGGCGGCGGCGGCCTGGGCAAGGTTGCCATCAACTATGGCTACTACCGCTATAACCTGGTGCTGGAAATTTTTGCAACTGCGCTGCTGGTTGTGCTGGTACAGGTGCTGCAAAGCATTGGCACCCGCCTGGCCACCAGGTGCGACAAGCGCGTGCAGAAAACCAAAGGCTAAAATAAAACGATAAAAAGCGAAACGGCTGGCCGTACAGACAAAATCACCTGCACGGCCAGCCGCTTTTTGTGTGCTTTTGGGCTTATTGGCATCGCTTTTGCTTATTCAAAATTTGTTCACCAAATCTTACCAAATCGTTCAGAACTCCTTAACGAGGTTTCCATAATCTGCCCGTATAATAACAGTGTACTCGAAAGAGAGAAACAAAAACGTAAACGACGTTTTAAAACATCCACTGCGTCCTTCGCCATGCCAGACGCCCGCAGCAATCGCAGCGGCCGCCGGCGAAGGCCAGACAACCAACAATGCCGGGCAACCGGCTTTACATACATTTCTCCTCCTTCTCCTTCCTTTCCAATTTGTTACGAAAAAAAACATGCGCCCTTTGCAGCGGCCAAGGCTTCGCAGCCTGCCCAACGCAAAGGGCGCATCGTTTATTATTTCAGAATATACTTTATCATCACAGACTGGCAATATCCGCCAACAGGGCATCTACGTCCTCGTTACGGGTGGCCCAGCTGGTGCAGAACCGCACGGCAGTGTGCTCGGCGTCCGGCTTGGCGGTCAGGGTCATGGCATACTTCTCGCTCAGGGCATTGTACCAGCTGTTGGGCAGGATGGGGAACTGCTGGTTGGTGGGGGAATCAAACAGCATGGCGCAGCCCTTTGCTTCAAACGCAGCGCGGATGCGCATGGCCTGGCGGTCCGCCTTAGCGGCCATAGTGTAATAGGGGCTGGAACCGGTGCCGTCCTCGCCGTTCAGCAGGGCAAGGAATTGCAGCCCCAGCAGGCGGCCCTTGGCCAGCATGGCGCCGTGCTGCTTGATGGCGTAGCGGAAATCCTGGTCCAGATCGGGGTTATTGATGATAACGGCTTCGCCAAACAGCGCACCGCACTTGGTTCCACCCAGGTAGAACACATCGCACAGGTTGGCGTAATCCTGCAGGTTCAGGTCATTGGCTTCGCTGGCAAGGCCGTAAGCCATGCGGGCACCATCCACAAACAGGCACAGGCCGCAGTCATAGCAGGTGGCGGAAAGGTCGGTCAGCTCCTCCTTGGTGTACAGGGTACCGTCCTCAGTGGGGTTGGAGATATACACCATGCCGGGCTGGGCAATGTGCTCGTGGCTGGCATCGGCCCAGTGAGCGTCGTAAGCATCCCTCACCTGCTGGGCGGTAATTTTGCCCTGCACGCTGGGCAGGGCAAGGCACTTGTGGCCGGTGGCTTCCACCGCGCCGGTTTCATGTACATTGATATGCCCGCTGTCGGCACACAGCACGCCCTGCCAGGGTTTTAACAGGGCATCCACCACGGTAAAGTTGGCCTGGGTGGCACCCACAAAAAAGTGGACTCCGGCATCCGGGGCATCGCACAGCTTACGGATCAGGCCGCGGGCCTGATCGCAGTAATCGTCCATGCCGTAACCGGGGGTCTGTTCCAGATTGGTCTTTTGCAGCAGGTCCAGCACCGGCTGGGCGGCACCCTCGCCATAATCACATTCAAAGCGGATCATAAGATCGCTCCTTTCCGTTTTAACCGTTCGCTGCGGGCAGAGTACCCGACAGCATACTTATCCATTATAAAGTCTGTACCGTTTTTTGTAAAGAAAGCACTGTGCAGAAAAGCCGCAGCAGCGGCGTACAGGGAGCAAAACAAAAAATCCGGACGCTTTTTGGCAAGCGCCCGGATTTTCAACAAGTTCAGCGGTTATCGTGGATAACTTTGCCCTTTTGCACCACGGCAAGGATGTTCAGGTCATCATCGGCCAGAACCACGTTGCCATAGCGCCCGGCGGCCAAAGAGCCATAATCAGCATCAACGCCAATGCTCCGGGCCGGGTTTTCGGTCGCGGCGCGCACCGCGCTTTCCAGCGGAACGCCCATCTCGCACACAGCACGGCGCATGCAGTCATACAGGCAGGTAGCGCTGCCGGCGATGGTATCGGGGTGCTCGGTCAAGGTGGCGCGGGGGCCGCGCACCGTAACGGCCTGGCCGCCCAGGCTATAAGCGCCGTCCGGCAGCCCGCAGGCCATCATGCTGTCTGCAATCAGGATCACATGGTCATCCCCGAAGGTGTTAAAGGTAAAGCGCACCACAGCGGGGTGAATGTGAACATTATCGGTGATCAGCTCCACATCGGCACCGTCTTCCAGCGCGGCAATAATGGGGCCGGGGGCGCGGTGGGTGATGCCGGGCATGGCGTTATACAGGTGGGTCATGTGGCTGGCACCGGCGGCAAACGCAGCCTTGGCGGTATCATAATCCGTGCAGGTGTGGGCAATCGAGATGCACACCTCGTTGTGACAGTCACGGATAAAATCCAGATTGCCGGGTTCTTCCGGGGCAACGTCCACCAGCTTGATCAACCCGCCGCTGCGTGTCTGCAGCCGGCGGAACATGGCGGCATCGGCCCCCTGCACATACTTGGGGTTCTGTGCGCCGATCTTTTTGGGGCTGATGTAGGGGCCTTCCATGTTGATGCCGACCAGGTCAGCACCCTGACCGTTCTTGTGGGCGGCGGCCACATCCATAATGCCGTTCAAAATCTCCTCGCTGAACGTCATGGTGGCGGGGCAGATGGCCAACACGCCTTTGCTGGCCTCAAAATCGGCAATGGCCTGCAAACCGGCTTCATCGGCATCGCAGAAATCATGCCCGACAGCACCGTGGAAATGAATATCCACCAAACCGGGCAGAGCATAGGCACCGTTGGCATCCAGAACTTCCTCGCCCTCCAGCGGGGGCGCACCAAAGGCAATGCGGCCATCCCGGATGGTCAGATCCCCTGTTTTGAAGGTATGTTCCGGCGTATAAATTCTTGCATTTTTGATAATCATTGAGAAATTCCCTCTTATCAGTTATGCAGTAAGGGCTTGAGCGATACGCTTAGTCCAGCTTGGAAGCAGCTTCGGCATCCAGCACCAGGGTGAAATCCGGGTGCATCTGCAGGATGGAAGCGGGAACTTCCGGCGTGACGGGGCCGAAGAAAGCTTTCTTAATGATGTCAGCCTTGCCAACGCCGTTGGCAACCATCAGAACCTTGCGGGCCTGCATGATGGTTTTGATGCCCATGGTGTAGGCTTCTTTCGGGACCAGATCTTCGTTGTTGTCAAAGAAGCGCTTGTTGGCCTCAATGGTCTCTTTGGTCAGGTGGACACAGTGGGTGCCAAGCTCAAAAGCGGCACCCGGCTCGTTAAAGCCAATGTGGCCATCGTGGCCAATGCCCAGCAGCTGCAGATCCACGCCGCCCAGATGCTGGATGATTTCATCATAGTGGGAGCACTCGGCAGCAGCATCCATGTTGGTGCCGGCAGGCATATGGATGGCTTCGGGGCGGATGTTGACCAGGTCAAACAGGTTACGGTGCATGAAGGACCAGTAGCTTTCGGGATGCTCGCGGGGCAGACCGCGGTATTCGTCCAGGTTGACGGTGTTTACTTCTGCAAAATCAAGGTCGCCCTTGTTGTACCATTCAACCAGCTGTTTGTAGGTGCCAACGGGGGTGCCGCCGGTTGCCAGGCCCAGCACGCAGTTGGGCTTCATGATGACCTGTGCCGAGATGATATTGGCCGCTTTGCGGGACATATCATAATAATCTTTTGCACGAATAATTTTCATGGGGAACATCTCCTTATTCTTTTTTTGTGCGCGGACAGCCATTACCTATAGTATAGCACAAACACCACAAAGAAACTAGAGATTGTAGAAAAAAGAGAGAAAAAACAAAGAAATATTTTAGGAAAATATAACAAAAAATCCTGGCTCCGGAAGCCGGAACCAGGATGGGGAACGCTGCCTTACAACAGCTTTTGCAGTTCTTCGTAAACAAAGCGGACCTGCGTGCCAAGAATGACCTGGCAGGCCGTGGGGGTGGAGCGGATCACACCGGAAGCCCCGGCGGATTTGAGTGCCTTTTCGTCCACCTTAGCGCCGTCTTTCAGCTGGAAGCGCAGCCGTGTGGCGCAGCAGCTGGCTTTTTGCACATTGGCCTTACCGCCCAGCGCAGCCAGAATGTTGGCGGCGATGCCGGCATGGTCAAGGTCGGCTTTTACCACACCCTCGTTTTCCGCCTCTTTCTTTTTTTGCAGCGTGGCCTTGCTGGTGGAGCGTGCCACAAAGAAGCAGATAACCGCGGCCACAGCCAGCAGCACGGGGATCACGATCCAAACCTTGGGGGCGGCGGGGGCCAGGGCAACGCCGCCGGCAATCACGGCGGCGCACAAAATCAGGGCCAGCACCAAAAAAGCAGGCGACCGGCAGATGCGTTGGAATGAGTTCATGTTACAAAGTACCTCCTTGGGTAGTGTATTTTTGCCGCTGCGGCAAACCCGCAGGAGGCATTTATAGTTCTGATTTTAACATAATCAAGCAAGAAAAGAAAGAGTTAAACGCCAGCTTTTGCCCACCAAAACAAAAAAGCCGCAGGCAGGGCCATGGCGGCCAGCCTGCGGCGTGGAACAAAGGAACCAGAACCCTTGCCCTTGCTGTTACTTAAATTACAGCATCTTCTTCAGTTCATCGAACACGAACTGAACCTGAGGCCCGATGACAACCTGGCAGGAAGTCTTGGACGGGCGGATGACACCGGCAGCACCGGCAGCCTTGACAGCCTTTTCATTCACAGCGGAAGAATCTTTCACTTCAAGGCGCAGGCGGGTTGCGCAGTAGTCGGCACCGGTAATGTTCTCCTTGCCGCCGACAGCAGCCAGAACACCGGTAGCAATCGCAGTGTAGTTGTTGTTGGAAAGCTTGATGTTCTTTTCGCTTTCTTCCACATCGTCGTCCTCACGGCCGGGGGTCTTGAGGTCAAACTTGGTGATAGCGAAGTAGAAGACCAGGTAGAACACAACAAAAGCGGCAATGCCCAGAGGAATGATCATCCAAGTCTTGGCAGCTGCGGGCAGGGAAGCGGAGAAAACCAGGTCCGTTGCGCCTGCGGAGAAGCAGAAGCCAGCGCGGAAACCGGAGTAGTAGGTGATGATGGTGAAAATGCCGTACAGAGCAGCATAAACAACATACAGGGGGAAGCACAGGAACATGAAGCCGAACTCAAACGGCTCGGTAACGCCGCAGACGAAAGCGCAGATAGCGGCGGAAACAACCAGACCGATAGCAGCCTTCTTGTTCTTTGCGGTGCGGACCATAGCCAGTGCAGCGCCGGGGATACCGAACATCATGCAGGGGAAGAAGCCGGACATGTACATGCCAAGGTCCCAGCCCACGTCAGCACTGGTCTCGCCAGCCCAGAAGTGTTTCAGGTCGCCCAGGCCGATGGTGTCAAACCAGAACACGTTGTTCAAAGCGTGGTGCAGGCCGGTGGGGATGAGCAGACGGTTCAGGAAAGCATAGATACCTGCGCCGATGCCGCTCAAGCCGGCAATGCCGTTGCCCAGAGCAACCAGAATGCCGAAGATAACGGGCCAGACGAACAGCAGAATAACAGAAACCACGATGGAAACCAAAGCGGTCATGATAGCAACGCTGCGCTTGCCGCTGAAGAATGCCAGCCAGTCAGGCAGCTTGGTGCTCTTGAACTTGTTGTAGCAGGTGGCGCCGATGACAGCAGCCAGGATGCCGATGAAGGAGTTGCCGGCGATCTTGCTGAAAGCAATGTAATCAACGGTGCCTTCTTCCAGGGTGGAACCAACAGCAGCGCGGATGGTGCCCACAACACCGGGGCTGAGCAGCTGCTGCATCATCAAAAAGCTGACCAGACCAGCCAGACCGGCGGTGCCGTCATGGTCGTTTGCCAGGCCGACAGCTGCGCCGATGGCGAACAGCCAAGCCATGTTATCGATCAGAGCGCCGCCAGCCTTGACCAGCAGGAAGCCGATCGTGTAAGCAGCACCGGTAGTAGGACCTTCAGCACCCATAACGGCGGGAGCCAGAGCGTAGCCAATACCCATCAGAATACCACAGACGGGCAGCGCGGCAACGGGCAGCATCAACGCCTTGCCGAGCTTTTGCAGCCATTTCATCATAAGATACATTCCTCCTAATACGGACGTATTTTGCCGGGGTGAAGCTAATGCCCCCGGTGGGGATTGCAAAACCGCTCTGGTTGGCAAAATTCCCGTTCATGCAGTGGTAAATAGGAACATTGTTTGCGGTGTAACAATCTGTTAAATCTATCTTAACATATTTTCAATAAATTGCAAATGTATTTTGTCAAAATAGCACAATGCCGAAAAAACAAAGGTGACTTTGGTTATATTGCTAAGAATATAACGCATTTTGACCGAAACTTGAAAGAAAGACAGGTGCCCCGGCGCTTTAACGAAACAAAGAGATAGATAAAGATAACATAAAGTGAGCGTTTTTTGCTAAAATATTGCAACAAAAATACATTTGAAAAAACTGTACAAAAACGCATTTCTGTAATAGTTAGCAGCTGAAACGGGCAGCTGCTGGTGCAGGGCAAAAAACGTGCGGTGCGGCTGGCGGGCGGGGCGGAAAATGTGATGTCTGCCATGATAAAACTTTTGTGCAGCAGGTACGGGCAAATCAAGAAAAAAGGAAATAAAAAATCCTGGGACGCCGTAAAATCGGCACCCCAGGCAAACGGAGTTGAAAATGGCAAAATCAGTTGTTGGCGCTGAACAGCTGGGGCGCAGCCTTGTACAGCAGCACCACGGCAATGGTGGTCATAATACCTTCCGGTAGCATGTAGGAGCCGTTGTAAGTCAGGCTGTAGATCCACGCGGGCAGACCATCGCTCAGGTTGCCCCAGATCAGCACGCCGGACAAAAAGCTGCACAGGAAACGCAGCACGCACACGGCGGCGGAGCCTACGGCCACGCCGACCAGCTTGTTTTTGAACGGCTTGGCAAATACGCAGGCAAGCCCCAGAAAGGAGAAGGCCAGCAGATAATCCAGCAGGATCATGCCCACCAAAGGCAGCAGGCCGGGCGCCGGGGGCGCATAAAAGCCCAGCAGCATCTGCAGCAGGCTGTTCACAAAGCCGGTGAACAGGCCCCACTTGACCCCGTGGCGGAAGGATACCAGAATGAACGGCACCATGCTGAACAGCGTGATGGAGCCGCCGTTGGGCAGCTCATAGATTTTGATGTTGGCCAGGATGGTGCCCAGCGCAATCATCAGGGCGCATTCTACCATAATGCGCGTTTTGGTGTAAGAGGATGACATATACATACCACTCCTGAAAAATAGTACATAAAAACAAGAAAAGCGCCCGCAGGTACAGCGGGCGCCAAAAGCGTTGTGAGCAGTATATAACCACAGCAAAACTTCCTACGCCGGCATTACCCGGATCAGGTATAGGGTGCTCAAAACACAGTTGCTTTGATCTCAGCCGGAGATGCCCTCCAGCGCCCCTGTTCTTATGTCCGGTTCCCAGTATAGCAGGAAATGCCGGTTTGTCAAGGCGGAAAACTACTCGATCTGCCAAATTCCGCCGCTTAACGGTGCAAGGTCCAGCGCCAGCCATCCGTTGGCAATGGGGCGGGGAGCATTATCCACCCAGCCCGCGGCAAACAGCGGCAGGGCACAGCTGCCCCAGCCCGGCTTTAGCCCAAACCCCTGTACGGCCTGTGTGCCGGTGTTCAGGGCGCACAAAAGTGTTTCACAGCCGGCCTGCAACGTAAAGCCCAGCACGCCGGTGCTTGCATCCTGCGCGGTCCAGGCAAAGCTTTGGGGCGCATACAGCGCCGGGTGTGCCAGGCAGAAAGCATTCAGCGCCTTACTGTAATCAGCCAGGGCGCGGTGCCCGGCGTCCGCCAGCATAGCCCAGTTCGGCTCCCGGCCATCGGTAAAGGCATCCGGCTGGCCGAACTCCACCCCCGCAAACAGCAGGCTTTTGCCGGGGCGGGCGGCCTGTAATAACAGCAGCAGCCGCATCTGGGCCAGCTTTTCTTCTGCATTGCCATACAGGCGGGTGAAAATGCTGGCGGGGTGGTTTTCATCGTGGCTCAGCGCGTTGATGCCCTGCACCGCGCCAAAGGGGCCAAAGCTGCCGCACAACTGCCGGAACAGAGCGCTGCGCCCGCCGAACGGCGCGGCAAAATAGGCCAGCGTATCCTGTGTCCAGCCGATCTCCCACACATAGTCAAAGCCCAGCCCGCCGCTGGCGGTATCGGAGGTGGCGTTCATGGAACCGGCGCTGTCCTCTGCCACCAGCATGCAGCCGGGGAACCGCGCGTGCAGCCCAGCTGTCAGCGTTTTGAAAAACTCTGCTGCCTGCCAGCCGTTGGGGCAGTGGTACAGCGCGTTGCCGATGGCATCCACCCGCAGGCCGTCGCACCGGCACACCTGCAGCCAGAACGCCGCCGAACTGAGCAGAAAGCTGCGCACCGGCGGGCTGGCCAGATCAAAGTTCAGGCTGCCCCAGTCGCTGGGGCCGGATTCAAATAAAGGCGCACCGTCAAAACAGGCCAGGCGGTCGGCATCCGGCGCAAAATGGACCGGCACAAAATCCATCAGCACGGCAATGCCTGCGGCGTGCAGGGCATCCACCAGCGCGGCAAAGCCTGCAAACCCGCCAATGCGCTGGGTGGGGGCAAAATACCCGCACCCCTGGTAGCCCCAGCTGCCGTCAAACGGGTATTCTGCCAGCGGCAAAAACTCCACATGGGTGTAGTGGTGCTCCACAAGATAGGGCACCAGACTTTTTGCCAGCTCCGGCCCGGTGTAATAGCGGCCGTCCCAATGGCGGTGCCAGCTGGCGGCGTGCAGTTCGTAAATCAGAACGGGAGCATCCCGGCGGGCACCGCGCAGCAAGGGAGCGGCGAACGGGTAATTCGGCTCCGCCAGGCGGGAAGCCGTGCCGGGCAGAGCTTCAAACGCAAAGGCAAACGGGTCTGCCCGCAGCTGCCAGCTGCCGTCCGGCCCCTGAATGTTATACTTGTACAGCTGCCCAAGCTGCGCCTGGGGCACCCGCCCGCGCCACAGGCCGTCCTCACAAAAGGTGAGCTCGGCGGCGGAATAGAGATCCCAGCCGTTCCAGTCCCCCAGCAGCTGCACGCGGCGGGCGTGCGGCGCCCACAGGGTAAACAGCCAGCCGCGCCCCGGCCCCGCCGGGTGGGAACCCAGCAGGCGGTAAGCGTCAAAGCTGATGCCGCAGAAAAACTCTTCCACATCCGGCCGCATAGCTCTGCCCCCTTACCCTGCAAAATTGAACGTGTGTTAAATAAACTTATTATAACATAGGCACGGCCCTTGCGCAAACAGGGGGCGGCCCGTATAATAAAATGGTGTGTCTGAAACGTCGAAAATATCGTCTATTTCTACAAATATGGCGGGATTTTGTGTTAAGGCAGCACCGCATAATTCCCGCCTTACGGCTTAAGCACCGCTCCGGCGGCTGCGGCACGGCATCTGCGTTGCCAAAA
>OOCB01004653.1_pt1 | contig 11187 bp, 9 predicted proteins | sample 1671351 | NCBI WGS metagenome assembly OOCB01 (sample SAMN06348148, study PRJEB24527) | human gut metagenome | biome: human gut; feature: ankylosing spondylitis patient; material: feces | host: Homo sapiens | place: China | collected 2015-10
AAGCTCGTCATACGGAATGTTCATCAGCGCATAGATTTCCTGTTCCTCGACCTTCAGTTCTGTCGGGATCACAAAAATTCCATTTTCCGTTACGAAGCGGATGCTGGTGATCGTTTTTCCGATAAGCAATTTATAATGATCCGGATTCAAAGTGCAGCCTTTGCTCTTTGTTGTGAAACCGGTTGAGAATCCCAGCTCTCCTTTTCTAAGGAATGTGTTTTCAAGAAGGCGAAGCCCGTAGCTGTCCCCCTCCTTCGTATCTAAAACCACCTCATAGACTGCGTTGCTGGAAGACGCAATCAGGTCCTGATAATCCTGAATCGTAATCTCATAGTCGCCATGATATGGCTTGTTTTCTTTCTTTCCAGGCTGGTACCGTCCGGAGCAGGCAACGATCGTTGCATTAGTATCGACTTCCTGTTCCCTACCCTGGAACTTACTGAATTCCGGCTTTCCATTCTTATCAATCTCTATTAGTTCCTTATAAACCTTCGGCGTATAACCGTTCGGAAGTACAGCATATGTATAGTCCTCTTCCTCATCAAACAGATTATCATTATAGGTAGAATCACTTGCCGAGGCGACAGTAACCTTTTCCGCATTGGACGCTGAAACCCTCTTAAATCCATCTAAAAGAGACAAATTCTCTACCCGTACCGGAATGATCGCTCCTTTGATCTCGCTTCCATCTTTTGTATGATTAGTGCCATTTACTCACGTCTTTTTTTTCGTTTTTTTCTTTGTCGCAGATGCGACCGCATCTACTTTTGTCTTATTCTCAATGTCCTTCCCATATACCTCATCATACGGCACATTCATCAATACATATCCGGAACCAGTTTCATCCTCAGAATCTTCATTCTGTTCCTCAATCTCCTGATCTTCACTCAGCTCCGCTGCCTTCACACCGGAATCAGAATTACTTCCCACCACTTCCGCAAGCGCTGCTGTCGGAATCGCTCCGGCAACCATCGCCGCACTTAACAGAACTGCAAGCGTTTTCTGCTTTTTCATGACCTTTCTCCTTTCCTCACCATCCCTGGTATTGAAATTAGTTTCAGCTAACCCATGTTTTCATAACTGCATTTCGGATCGCACACACTGTCCTTTATCCATTCGTTCGCAGATCTTCTCCCCTGCCTATCCTATCTGTCAGAAAAGAATTTGTGTGATTCGCGTGCATGAAATACGATCTGCCTCAGCACACCTTTTGTTTCATTCTGCCGTGCAGAAAATGCAATTTGCTTTTTGAACAAGTAAAGGGTTAGCTATTGCTAACTCATTTGTAGTAATATCCTACCTCTTATCCAAAATTCTGTCAAGAAAAGAGGACCGCCGATGTGCTGGGGCGGTGGTCCTCTTTCCTTTATTTATGCCGCTTTATGCGGAAAAATGAGAATTTTTTCCATTTTTTATTTACACGAACAACGAGCCAAAGTCCGCGCCTGCGCGAGACCTCGTGCTGTCGGTCCTACGTTTATTTTCTCTTCCTGCACGCCGCCTGCGCCAGATGCTTCGCCAGCACCGCCGTCGTCACAGCACCAACGCCGCCCGGCACCGGTGTCGCCGCGGATGCCTTTTCTTCCAGACCATCCCAGAGGACGTCTCCGCAGAGTTTTCCGTTCTCATCCACATTGATCCCGACATCGATGAGGACAGCTCCCTCTTTTAAGAATGACGCATCCAGCATCTTCGCCTTTCCTGCTGCCGCAACGAGGATATCCGCCTCCTGGCAGACAGCCTTCAGATTCTCGGTCTTCGTATGGCAGATCGTCACCGTCGCATTTTCCTTTAACATCAGCATGGACAGCGGACGTCCGACTACCATGCTGCGTCCCACGATCACCGCGCGTTTTCCGACGATCGGAAGGTCGAATGCCTTCAGGACCTCAATAACCGCCTCCGCCGTACACGGAGCAAATCCATCTTTCTCACCGGCAAACACCTTTGCCGTATTGACCGCGCAGATCCCGTCGAGATCCTTTTCCGGACGGATCATCGCCTCGGCGCGCTTTTCATTGATGTGCTTCGGAAGCGGACGGAATAACAGGATCCCGTCGATCGTCTCATCATCATTGATCTTCTGGAATTCCGCAAAGAACTCTTCCTCGCTGATATCCGCTGGATATGCAAAAGACTTCGCTTCCATTCCATATGCCGCAATGCGTTTCATGACATTTCTCTCGTAGGAGAGGTCATCCGGGCGCTCCCCGATCCGGACGATGGCCGCTGTCGGCACATATCCGTTTAATTCCTGGTTCATGGAAAGAACCTGTTCCTTGATCTTTGCAGAAACCTCTGCTCCCTTTAATGTAATCATCCTCTTACCGCCTTTAACACAATCTCATAGATCCGGTCTGCCCGTTCCGTTCCCTTTCTTATAAGAAGCTCCGCCTGGCTGTTCACTGTCTCGGCATACCCCCGGTCCTTCATCATCTTCGTATTGATATACACGCTCATGACCGCGCCGAGAAGCGCCGAACGGATTCCCTGGATCCCGACTCCGGCGTCGCTGATCGCAAGCCGGCTGCCGTTCAATGCCAGGAACTCGATATCATCCATCACGCTGACCGCCCGCTCCATGACTTCCATAGGAACCTGCGCAGCAGCTTTCAGGCACTCTTCCATCCGCTCCTCCTTTGCTTTTTTCTCCTCGTCCGTCTCCGCCTTCATGCGGTAAACCTCCGAAAGCGGCTCAAACGCCTGCTCGTCCGCCTTCTCGAGACGGATGAAATCCATTCTCGCTTCCTGTAATCGTACAAGGATCTTCTGGATCTCTTCCTCATATATTGCAAATTTCTTTTTCCCTGTCGTCAGGTTTCCCACCATCTCGCCGAGGGCTGTTCCGACAGCGCCGTAAACCGCCGCTGCGCTTCCGCCTCCCGGAGTCGGTGCCTTGGATGCCAGAACTTCCAGGTATTCATTCCACTGTCCCATGAAATATTTCCTTCCAGATTTTCTCTCCGCAGTTTTGCTTTGCGTTCTAAACCGGCAAATGCTGCGGCCGTTGCTGCATTGTGCGGAACCGTTTACGGAATCTTCTGTTCAGAAAATTCCTGCACGCGCCCAACAGCGTTCTTCGGATTATTATCCATGATTTCTTGATTCTTGTCAATCCTGGAACACTTTTTCCTATCGTTTTTATAGGATGATTCAGGCACTTTTGTGCATAAATCCGTCTCCGGATCATCATTGTGACCGGTCTCTGCCTGCTGAATCTGATATCAGCCATCTGCAATATTCTTCCATTACAATCGCCTTTTCCTGACATTTTATATTTCATATCGTCAAACCTCGTCATCCTGCTTTTCTGTCGCCTGCATTTATACACTTGATATGCATAATATGCAAAATTTCTTTATAAAAATACATTTTATGCTTGACATTCCGTATATTCAGTTGTATATTTATGAAGCACAACGAAAATAAAACGTCTGAAATAAATCGGAGGACTTGATTATGAAAGAGAAAGTTGTTTTAGCATATTCCGGCGGTCTTGATACCACCGTACTGATCCCGTGGTTAAAGGAAACTTACAATTACGACGTTATCTGCGTCTGCATCGACGTTGGACAGGGAAACGAGCTTGACGGTCTGGAAGAAAGAGCAAAATACTGCGGCGCTTCCAAATTATATATCGAACACGTTGTTGATGAATTCTGCGACAATTATATCGCTCCGTGCGTAAAGGCAAATGCGACATACGAGAACAAATACCTTCTCGGTACTGCAATGGCCCGCCCGCTGATCGCAAAGATCCTCGTTGATATTGCAAAAAAAGAAGGCGCTGTTGCGATCTGTCACGGTGCTACCGGTAAAGGAAACGACCAGGTTCGTTTCGAGCTCGGTATCAAAGCCCTCGCTCCGGATATGAAGATCATCGCTCCGTGGAGAATCTGGGATATCAAATCCCGTGAAGATGAGCTGGAATACTGTGCAAAACACAACATCGAGCTTCCGTTCAAGAAAAATGACAGCTACAGCCGTGACCGCAATATCTGGCACATCAGCCATGAAGGTCTTGAGCTCGAGGATCCGTCCCTGGCTCCGAACTACGACCACATGCTCGTACTCGGCGTAACACCGGAGAAAGCTCCTGATAAAGACACAGAGATCTCCATTACATTTGAAAAAGGCGTTCCGGTCGCATTAAACGGCGAGAAGATGAAATTCTCCGAGATCCTCACAAAGTTAAACGAGCTCGGCGGCAAGAACGGTATCGGTATCACAGATATCGTTGAGAACCGTATGGTCGGCATGAAGTCCCGTGGTGTGTATGAGACTCCTGGCGGAACCATCCTTCTCGAAGCTCACAAGCAGTTAGAGGAGCTGATCCTGGACAAGGAGACATTAAAATTCAAGAAGAACATCGACAACGAATTCGCAGATGTTGTCTACTCCGCAAAATGGTTCAGCCCGTTACGCGAGGCATTACAGGCATTCGTTGAGTCCACACAGGAATACGTAACCGGTGAGTGCAAGATGAAACTCTACAAGGGCAACATCATCAAACAGGGCACAACCTCCCCGTACTCCTTATACAACGAGAGCATCGCATCCTTCACAACCGGCGACCTCTACGATCACCACGACGCTTCCGGCTTCATCAACCTCTATGGCCTTTCCACAAAGGTTCGCGCGATGAAGAAGGCAGAGATCGAGAAAAATCAGAACCAGAACTAATCCAGTTCTCTCATAAGAACTTAGGCAGACAGCCCCGGCAGGGATTTCCCGCCGGGGCTGTTAATATCTGTTTACCAGAAGTTTCTACAAAAAGACCGGGAACATTTTTCCTGCTCCCGGTCTTCTTTCTATGGATGCGCGATACATGCCGCTCCTATCTGTGCGTTCTGTCAATTACTTCGCATCTTTTTTATAATTCTTCCTGGCTTACTCCCTCCAGTACAATATGGCCTCCAGGTAAAAGCGCACCGCCACAGCCATCTACTCGTTTCGTACCTGCCGCATAGAATTCACCATCAATGCACATTACGCTGTTTAGCATCGTACTCATCGCCTGATCCACCGGAACAGGAACAATCTTATGCCCCATCTCTTCCAGTATTTTTCTTGTATCTCCGGAAATTCCATACTCCACTTCAAGTCCCTGGGCCCTCGTAAGGCAATTGATATATGGAGCATTCACCAGCTGCTCCGGAGTCATGTCGAAATCAATTGCATTCACGATTCCCTGAAGAGTTCCCGTAATAATTCTCGGTCCACCTGCTGCCCCGATTGCAAGGAATGGTTTTCCATCTTTAAATACCATACTCGGAGACATACTGGAAAGCGGCGTTTTTCCACCCTGAATCGCATTGGCACTTCCATATGCAAGTCCCTGACTTGTCATTGCTCCTACTGCCGCCGAGAAATCGGACATTGCGTTATTCAGTACAAATCCAAGGCCATCGACAACAATTCCACATCCAAACCAGTCTCGAATCGTCTGTGTCTGCGAAAAAGCATTTCCGTCTTTATCCATTACCACGAAATGGGATGTATTTCCAGGATACTGTTTTGCTTCGATTCCATCGGCCGATGCAAACTCTCCCGCCTTTTCTCCCGCCAATGTAAAACGCTCATGAGCAAATTTCTTGCTTGTCAAACGTTCTACATCGACATTCACAAAATCCGGATCACCAAGTGCTACACTTCTGTCAGCAAATCCCAGTTTCATAGACTCTGTCAATGCATGGATACTGGCTGCTGTATTATGTCCCATAGAACGAACATCATAGTTTTCCAAAATGTTCAGCATTTCAACCAGTGCACAGCCTCCGCTCGGCGGTGCAAATGCGGCAACCTCATATCCCCGATATGTTGTTTTCACTGGTTCGCGGAATTTTGGTTCATAACTCTCCATGTCAGAAACATCAAAACAACCACCACGATCATTAATCAGATCTACAATCTGTTTTGCAACTTTTCCTTTATAGAAATAATCAACTCCCTGTTCCGCAATATTCTCCAGAAGATCAGCAATCTCCTGGTTCTTCTGGATCTCACCGAATCGATAGAAACTCCCATCTTCCTTCAGATACAGTTTTCGAAATGCTTCTGAAAGGCGCATTTTACGCTCAACCGAATTGTCATACATCGTCAGAGCACCTGTATAGCTTGTTCCAAATCCATTACGAGCACAACGAATTGCCGGAGCTGCCACATCTTTTAAAGTCATAGTTCCATATTTCTTCAATACGATATCCATGGTCTTTAAAAGTCCGGGAAGCGCCACTGACTGACCACCAAGATCTTTCCACTCATCCTGCACTTCACCATCTTTGATAAATAGGTCTGCCGTCGCCGCCGCCGGAGCGATTCCACGCCCGTCGATGCCCTCGGTCTTTCCTGTCTTTGCGTCGTAAAGTAAGGAAAAGCATCCGCCGCCAATACCAGAATGATGGGGTTCTACCACAGATAACGTCAGTGACACCGCTACTGCCGCATCAAACGCGTTTCCGCCTTTATTTAAAATGTGAACCTCACATGACTAAAGTCACGTGCTTCTCAGCCGTTTTAAACGGCAAGACTGGATGCCGGCGGATACGCCTGAAACTTAGAACTGCGCAGATATGCGCATCTTCCATGCCGGATACGGCTGGGTTCCACATAACAGGTAGTCCTCCGGATATCTGCCTGTGTTTATGCAGCTTTCGAACATCCATACTCATTCTGAAGGATGAGCAGGTCGGCATAAACACATGAGGTTCTGCGCTTCACCGCAGGTACTTTTGCCTCCAGTGAAGACCTTTCCGTTTCCGGTAAGGTTTTTATGATTTCCCGGATCCAGTATCTCGCTCCGATATTGTAGGATGCTGACAGATCACAGTTATACTGTTTTCCAGATTGGAAAACACACAGGCTGTGGTTCTTCGGATCTCGGCTGACCGGTCCGCTTCCATCATACGCCAGACGGCTGGTATTCCATGCGCAGACACGGGACACACGGATCCCATACCGGTGTGCTTTGTGTTCACACATAGTCTGGATCTCCCGTTCCTTCCAAAGATGCAGTTTCTGTCGTTTCTTTCCTGAAATCTTTCCCTTCATTTCCAGGTACTCAAACACGATCACATCCGCATGATTCTCATGGGCATATTCTGCGATCGAACGGGCAGTCTTTCTGGCAAGTTCCGTATTCAGACGTTTCGCATACGCCCATCGGCTTCCGATCTGCTTGGAACTGTGTTCCTTCTGGAATCTCCGGATCCTTCCGAGTACATGGGACAGCCGGTCTTTTTCACTGGGGAAATTGATAAATTTCCGGTCCAGGACAGCTCCGTCTGACCGCATGATACTGCAGACTGCATCCGTATTGATCCCTAAATCCACACTGCAGATGATCTGATCCTCTATAGGTGTTTTTGACAATGTAACTTCTTCCGTATAGGAAAAGCGGAGGAAATATTTCTGATGTCGTTTTTCCAAAACCGGAGCAGAAGACTTTTTTCCGGACCAGTGCCTGCGCAGGTACTCCATATCCGTATGAAGCAGACCTGCGCAGAACCATTTCCAGTCATGACCATCATAAAGTTTCAGGCAGGCCGCGTCTTCGCTCTCTTCTCCTGGTTTGTACATGACATCCCGATAAAATACCGGCATCGCGTGGTTTTCATATACAAGCTTCGGTTTTCCGGAAAGCGCTCCATCTTTCCACTGTTCCAGCCTTGTATGGTACGAGGAAACACTCCCGAGCGCATGCTGGATCGCCGCTCTTCTCAGATATGACGGCATTTTCGGGAAACGGGCATCAAAGTCAAATCTTGCATGATTCTTCTTAGTTTCATGTACCAGATGTTCCGCCTCATTAAATCTCCGTTTTTTCTGATCGATCATGGATAACTCTGTCCATACGGTCTCATATATCTCCGTCAGACAGCGGACCGCCTCCCGGTAAAGCGCCAGCGTATGGCGGATCGGGATATTCTTATTTTTAATTTCCGCGCCATAGCTGGATACGACCTGCATAGGTTTCCTCTACTTTCTGTTCTCTTTTTCTTTCTGTCCTTCGATATAAGCCATGATCTGTTCCCGACTCCAGTCACTGACGGTCACAGCACAGTAAGATGGGTTCCAGAGATGTCCGCCCCACAGCTCCCTTTTCAGTTCCGGATGTGCAAGAAACAGCTGTCTCGCAAGATTTCCTTTCATGATCTTGATCATATCCGAAATAAAGAACTGCGGTTTACAATCCAGTAACAGGTGGATATGGTCTGGCATTACTTCCATCGCAAGGATCCGAAATTGATATTCTTGCGCGATTTCCTGCAGCATTTCTTTGCACTCCTGATCCAGACCATTGGTCAGAACTTCCTTCCGGTATTTCGTGCACCAGACCAGATGATATTGAAGCGAGTACACATATCCTCTACCATACGAAAGAGAATTTTCTTTAATAGTAAATATATCTTTTTCCATATGGATATTATACCATATGTTACTCAGTATGTAAACATACGTTCGATATTGTTGTAAATAAATAGCGCACCTAACTCATCACTGAAGTAACGAGAATGCGGTGCGCGTTTTTCAAATCTTTCTATCTGATATCTTTGCCATGGTTATGTAAATTTTCCTTGCGGTGCCTCTGTTTCGAATGTGTTTTCTTCGAATAAAGCTCTATCGGCTCACACAAACCTCTCTAATTTTTCATATCCAACATGCATCTTACGCAAAGTATCTTTGACGAAACATTTTTCTTAAACCTCTTACGTTTTTCTTTCTTGCTTGAAGAAAATCTTTCAGATTTGTCCTTTAAATTTCATGTTTTATTGACACTTTAGACACAACTTTATGGTTCAATAGTAGACGTAAGAAAGAGATCTGAAACATCTGTTTCCAAATCCTCTTTCCTTGCAACTACAATTTCAAATACAGGAAGGAAGCTTTGATTATGAAAAAGAACTTATTATTGACTGCTGCTTTAGCAGGCGTTCTCGCATTAGCAACCGCATGCTCTTCCCAGAGCACAACCACCGCAACCACAGCTGCACAGACAACAGCTGCTGAAACTGCCGCTGCAAAGGAGACAGCTGAAGTAAAAGAAACGGCTGACGCAAAAGAAACGGCTGACGCAAAAGAAACGGCTGACAAAAAAGAAACGGCTGACGCAAAAGAAACAACCGAAAAGGCCGATGAAGAAAAAGAATCCACGATGACCGGAACGATCAGCGATATCAAGGACTTTATGTTCACGATCACCTCAGACGGAAATGACTACGCATTTACCTTCGATAACGACAAAAAGCCGGAAGGACTCGCAGAAGTCAAAGATGGCGATAAGGTCACTGTAACCTATACAGGTACCGTCAGCGCCGTTGATGCTTTCTCCGGAACTGTTGTATCTGTAAAGGCTGCAAAATAATCGTTCCTGATCAATAGAAACGAATATATCTTTTCACTAAACGAGGAAATTCCATCGGAATCCTCCGTTAAACACCCCCCTTCACCACGAAAATGCAGCGCACTTTCAAGGTGAGGGGGGGCTTTTATTTCTTTTATTTCTTTCTAAGTCTCACACCAAAATACCACAGCGGAAGCAGATACAAAAAGACTGCTGCTACGATCGATGTAAGCGGTGCCGACACGGATGCCAGAGGAACTGCACCGGCAATCGACCATGGAACTAACGGTGCGACTACGATCACCGAATTTTCCATATCGATCGCAAATTTCTGGCCATCCGGCTCCAGCTCCTTGCAGATCTGATCTACCAGCATCGTCGCCAGTGTCTGATTGCAGGCCACCATACCGGCTGCTGCCGCAGTTCCAAGAATCGTCCCAAAAACAGAAAATCTTCTGCTAAGTGTCCCCATCTTTGATTTTAATCCGTTTAAAAGACCTGTTGCCTCAAAAATTCCCGAATACGAGGAAGAGATCGTGATGATCAGCGCTACCCGGACCATGGACATGATCCCGCCGCCATCGATCATAGCAGAAAGTGACGGATCCGGAGCATGATAACCGTTTACGAGAAGCGCGAACAGACCTGACGGATCCGTATGCTGCCAGAACAGACATACCCCGATCGCAGTGACAATACTCGCGAGCATTGCCTTGCGGACCTGTACCCGAAACAGGGACAAGACCATGATGACGATCGCCGGGAGGATCGGAACCAAGCCCAGACGGAATACACCGGCAAAGCTGTCTGCAAGAGCCATGCTGCCGCTACCCACTGCCGGAAACAAAATCCCGCAGATCCCGTAAAATCCGCAGGTCAAAAGCGTCGGAATAAACGCAGTCTTCACCATAAGGCGAATATTGTCAAAGATATTTGTATGCGTCAGCTCCGCCACCAGAAGAGCACTCGTCGAAACCGGAGAACAACGATCTCCAAAAAAGACTCCGGAAAGGATCGCTCCGCCTGCAAGGATCTCGTTGCACCCCATTGCCTTTGCCATCGTCATACAGATCACACCCATGGTCGCCGCTGTACCAAATGCCGTTCCAGTCAGGACAGAAACCAGAGCATTTAAAAGAAATGCCATCAAAATCATTACCGACGGATTCATAAGCCCTGCGCAGTAGGAGACGATCGCCGGGATCGTTCCCGCCGCCCGCCAGAGCGCCGTCAGCATCCCGATGAGTAAAAACGTAATTAAAATATTTTTCGCCGTCTTGATTCCCTTCCAGGACATCCCGAGAATATCTCTGACCGTATAACCGCGGCTCAAAGTGTACGCGAAAAAGATCAGATATCCAAGTGCCAACGCTGCCAGAATCGGGATTCCCGCAAGGATGCACCCGATCAGCGTCACCGCGAACACGACCAGAACGGCCGTCTCACTGGTGTGTACCTTCATAATGTTTACCTCTTCCCTGTTTTCTTTCGTGAACCATTCCCTCAGCCAGCCGTTCCCTGTTCAGATATCCTGATCCACCTTTATGATTCTAGTATACTCCTGGATTTTCCACTTGTCTAACTGTATTTCCCGATATATAATACAGCTAAAAAACTGTATATAAGTTACAGCTTTCATTCTTTTACACGATTTTCCCAGCTCATTCTGGCTGTCCCATACCCTTTATGGTCAGCACAGCTGATCCGAGACTCTGCACGACACTTACAAGTCAAGCGGATATTCGCAATCCGCTTCGCTACTTGCTCATAACCCAATAACTGCTCCGCAGTTTATCAGAAGGAGCTTGCACTCCTCCTGATACAAGCAAGTCCCCACCCACTGC